>JAEEGF012489772.1_pt1 | contig 10367 bp, 18 predicted proteins | sample 9134171 | NCBI WGS metagenome assembly JAEEGF01 (sample SAMN16246542, study PRJNA631951) | gut metagenome | biome: gut microbiome; feature: rumen; material: AP-attached | host: Bos | place: Iran: Karaj | collected 2018-10 | reverse complement strand
CAACACCCCACCATAGCCCCACAATTCGACGCTCACAGCCTTAAACCTTGCCACCTTTGCCATCATCCAACACCCCATCAAAAAGCCGCCACAACAAACGTTATGACGGCCTATCGTTTGACGCTTTTTGGGGTGTCGCTAGAACTGTTATTATGCTAAATAGAATGTACAGTTGCCCACGAAAAAAGGGAACTTTGCAGTTCCCTGGTCGGCGGTGGTGTTGCGTCTGTTTGGTGTGCTCCCGGTGTCGTGTGCCTGGCTTTAACCTTTGCCCGCAAGAGGTCTAACCGCTATGTGTTTCATGATGCAAAGATACGAAATTTCCTTGATCCCACCAAGGATATTTCCCTATAATTTGGGTGATCATGCTTATATGGATAGTGTCTAAATAGGGTGAGGGCCTTAATTAGATTGTGTCTAAATAGGGGTGTAAGGCTCCTGATGCCTCGTGTGGCTCTTTCTTTTTGGCGGGGCGGTCGCCCGAGGGGTGCGCGTGTCGCTCTCTCGCTGGCGGGTGCAAGTGCGCTGGGCGCTGGGGCTATGCCCACAGCCTCCAACAGACCCTTGCCCCCTCCTGGCTCGTTCGCTCCCTGGTCGGTGGCTCCCTGCGGTCGCCCCGCCCACCTCGCTACGCTCGGACGCGCACCCCTCGCACGCCCCGCCAATGGCTCTGCATTTCTCGTCGCGCTCTGCGCTCCTCGCCCCGAAATTACCCAGTTGGCAGGCATGGCCGTGTTAAACATTACTAAAAATGCGTAAAAGGTTGGTCGCGGGCTGCGCGCGGTTTGTCAAAAAATTGTCAGTTAATGGGGGTCTGCTCCCGACTACCTCCCTGATAGCTCCCGATTTGGTTCGAAAAATATTTTTTTTTACCTTTGCGACCGTGAAGAAGTGCACGCACTCTTGCACCCCAAGCCCGAGGGATGAGGGCAGAAGTTCAACTATAATTTACAATGTATTATGGCAAAATCTAAAAATGGCGGATCTCGCGCTTTTCTCCGTGGCCGCATTGGTTCAGATGTTTACAGCATCGGTAAGAATGGTAAGGGTAGCCGTCAGCAGGTAGTGCGTTCGCTCGCTGAGACCGTAGCCAACCCCCGCACACAGAATCAGATGTTCGGCCGTATGGTCATGTCGACCGTGATGCAGGCCGTGCATGCGTTCAAGCCCATCATCGACCACTCCTTTGATGGTTTCTCTAAGGGTCAGCCCTCAATCAGTGAGTTCATCCGTCGTAACTATGCCCTGGTGAAGGCAGATGCCGCCGCCCATCCTGCATCGGATAACTCGTTCGGTCTGGATAAGTATCAGGAAAAGGGCCTGAAGCGTGGTCTTTGGGTGTTATCGGCTGGTAGTGCTCAGTATCCTGCTGCTGTGACATATGCCCATGGTGGTACTCCGCTGGCAATCTCTGTGGGTGCAACCCTGACTTATGGAGCCCTCAAGGCTGCTTGGGGTTTGACTCCAGAAGAGTATATAACTCTGATCTGCTTCCACGAGGCTGCTGACTACGAAGAGTCTGGTGCTGTCGTTCCTGCCTTCTGCCGCCTGAGCATCAAAGAGAATCTGGCCGATGATACGGTTCTGACCGCTGAAAACGCTCTTGCAGCATTCAATCTCGAGGGTGACTTCACTCCTGCCGTTCGTCTAAGCGATGGTAACATTATGATGAATGGTGATACCAGCGATGAGTCAGAGTTATACGGCCTTCAGTGGTCTATCGTGACCCGCAAGGAGAATGGCTCGTTCATTCACTCAGACTGCCAGCTGTCAAATGGTGGTGGTCAGAAGTTCGCCGCTGATGTGGCCCTCCCGACCTATCCTAGCGGCTCTGAGCAGTACTTGAATGGTGGCGATCTTTGATCTAGAGTAAACAAACCGTGATATAATCAAATTTTGGCAGGGCGGGCTTGTGCCCTCCCTGCTTTTTCTTAATGCCTGGTTGATATGGCTCGTTCTCGTTTAGGTGGTTCTCGATCCAAACTGCGTGGTGCATGTGGTAGCGTTATCTATCAGATGCGTAAGGGTGCCGATGGTAAGACTGAGCAGATAGTTCAAGCCCGACCTGAAGAGCGGGAATACTCCAATACTGAAGCGCAGATTAAAGCGCGAATGATTATGGGCCAGATTCAACGAATGTTCCACATCTTACCCAGACTTATTCAGACAGCCTTTGCGACAATCCCCATGGGGACGCTGTCCCTTCAGCACTTCTCAAAGCTAAACAGACCGCTATTGGCTGAAGACTTCGATTCTCACTATACGACATATGGTGACTTTGATTGGAGAGCAAAGCGAGACATGACCGCCCCAGCTGGCCGATGGATTTTAACAGAAGGTCAGCTTCCTGAGATCATTCCCGATAGAGTGTCTATCGTGGCCAACGTTCCGACCGATGTAGAAGCGGCTTGGTCATATCTGGATGCCTCTGCAACATACGGTGATCTTCTTACTAAGATGGGCATGGTGCCAGGGGATAGAATATACTTCCTGATGTTCAGAAAGGACAAAGCCACCATGACCCCTGCAATCGACGTTCATTATTTCGAAGCATCCACCAACTACCCTCTCGATACGCTCTTGGAGGATGTTGCCGAAGATGAACTCTTTGCTTACTCCGGCAATGCTGATGGCCATAACTCAGCAAACCCAGACACCCGCTATTTCGATTTTCAAGTAACCTATCAGGACTTTGAGCCTGAAAGCGTGATAGCTTGCTTTGCCTTCATCCTCTTCCATCGTAACACTAATGGCTCCATCAAGTTTAGTTCGTCACGCTTCAGATGGTATGGCGATAGGCCTTGGCGATGGTTCGATATGCAAGCCCCTTATGATGTATATGACTCATGGGCTGAACCCTAAGCAGTTTTCAAAATCCCTAATATATAACTCAGATGATTCAAGATACAAAAACCCAAGCAGTAGTAGCCGTAGGTTCATTCCTTGCGGCAGTTGCTTTAGCTTTTACTTCCCTCCTGATAAGTACAGACCACGATATAGCCGCAGGGGTGCTCATGATGTGTGCCCAGTTCCTCATGCTCACGGCAACCATCTTTGGACTTGATTACAAGATCATGTCGATTATCCGCAAGTTCGATGCATCCAAAAATAAATCCTGACGTTCTATTGTTGGCATGGTTCTGTATCATGCTGATCCTTTGCGCCTGCTGGTGCAGAGGTCAACGCGTCGTGTTGGATATGGGGTCGTATAATGTGCTTTATGATAGTGCGCTGCTGATTCCGGTGACTGCCGATTGGATCATTATGAAGAGCCTCCTGGGTGAAACGAAACGTGAGCCATCTTGGCGCTTCAAAGAAGATAGCAGAGTTCCTGCCCCGAGGGCCACCCATGATGATTATACTCATAGCGGGTTTGACCGTGGCCATATGGTACCTGCTGCAGATAGATCGAGTTCTATATCCTCGATGAAGTCCACCTTCATCATGACCAACGTCTGTCCTCAGGTTCCTGCCCTCAATCGAGGGCCATGGAAGAGGTTAGAAGATGGATGCCGGAACTATGCTCGTCAAGGTGTGCCGGTGAAAGTCCATGTCGATGCTGTGTTCTGGAATGCCGACACTCAGAGAATAGGCCATCATGGTATTGCTGTGCCCCATGGATTCGTTAAGAGTGTGTACAGTTGGCCGGATGATTCACTTTTATATGCTCGATACTTTCAAAATTGGTAAGAAATGGAAACAACTAGAAAGAAAGAGCCGAGAGGCATACGCAATAACAACCCCTTGAACATACGCAAGGGGAATAATTGGAAAGGTGAGAGGCCATCTCAAACCGATCCTGCTTTTGAAGAGTACGTCTCTATGGAGTATGGTATCAGGGCAGCCCTGCGCCTGATGCGGAACCACATCAACGGATACAAGGGTACTCGTCCCAAGATGAACACCCTGAGGAAGTTGATATCTGTGTGGGCTCCACCGACTGAGAATGCAACGAATAAGTATGTCGACTTTGTCGCTTCTCATGTGGGCCTACTACCCTCTGATATTATCGACCCCGATAACCAGGTTCTTATGTGCAAAATTGCTAGGGCTATGGCATTTGTGGAATGTGGTGTGTGGATTGATCCCGAGAAATTTAAAAGTGCATGGTATTTAATGTGATAACGTTCATGATGAAAAAGATTGGTATTCGTTTGATTGTTTTGCTAGTAATTAGCTTTGCTTTGCAGGGGTGCTATACTTGGCCATCCTTTGTCATTGGTGATAGCAGTGGCTACATCAGCTACGATAGGAACACGCGAAAGTTGGAAGTCCTTTGGGAAAAGCACGTCCAACTTCAGGATAGCACAAAAACAGCATCACTGGTCGATTCCATTCAGGGTAACAAGTAGTCTTGGTTAGAGTAAATTGCACAATAGATATGATATCCTTCATGGTATGAATTAATGGGAATCGACAGCTTTTAATACTGATGATGGCTGTGGCCCGTGAGGGTAGCAGCTATCTTTTATTTTACTGCAGTATGTAATACAAATGCAGATCTTCTCTCGTAATACTTTGTTCAGATGAGCAGTCAGCTGCGTGAGACCTTCTGGAGTATGTATTACAAATTCCTCCGGCATTGCACGGATATCATTGTATTACTCACCAATTACTATCCAATTGCTCGCCAATTGCTCACGTATTACTCACCAGGTATGTAATACAAAGATATCATGGTACCAAAAAAAACCTCCGGCATTGTATTACAATTCCGGAATATTTTTGTATCTTTGCACCGTGATAATTAATACTCAGTGTTATGACCAAAGATCATGTTGTTACTTTCAGAATCGACGATGACCAACTAAAGATGGTTGATGATATCGTCAGAAGTCACCGCTACTACAAAAGGAGTACCGTGATGGCTCAGGCCTTGCGACTCATGGTGGCTATGGAGCAGGCCGGATTGGCTGGCCGTGTACTTTCATATCACCCTCGATGGGATGAGATTGTTGATATCAAGTTTGAGATCAAAAGAAAGGTTGCTCCGTGATTGCAAGGTTATTACGTAGTAATAGTATTTAGATTGCGTCCAAATAAGGTTTTGGGCGCATTTTTTAACACTTGATTTTTGGCTGATTTTAGAAAATAGTCGTAACTTTGCCATCGCTTAGGATAGTGGGCAACGTGAGGACGACCCATGAACGTAAAGCAAGAGGTCAAGCACGCTATGTGTGAGGGAGGCTTTCAGGTGAGCGCACCGCATATCTGAAGCCTCCTTTTTACATCTAGAGGATGCAAATAGGTTTATCTTAATGCCGATTCTAGCATTTTTGGCCTGCCCCTCTAATACGTCATAACCTAACACATAGCAACATTATGATTAAACAAGTTCATGAGAAAATCAGCGTGTGCATCAATGGCAAGATGTTCAAGCTGGTTTACGATGCAGATGACAAATTGGTGTCTGCATGTCAACGGTGTGCCCTATTGGGCGAAGTCTGTAAAGGTTCTAAAGATATGAGCCTTTTGTGTTTGTGCGCTTCCATCGTCGAGGAGCCTGAGACGTTCTTCGTCGAAGTCCCTGGTGATATCATGGTGCATGGTATCAATAATCAGGAGATCACTATTTCTGCTTTGTCGGCTCTTCGCGATGCTGAAAGTAAGACTGGGAATCATTCACGAGCAAAAGTCGCTCAAAAGTTAATCGACCAAATTATCTGAACACTATGAAAAGAAAATATTTCCTCCATCGTATTAATGCACCCATGGACGTGGATCATGTGGTTTATGTCGTATGGTGTGGTGAGAGTGTCCGCGAGCAAACCAAACTCACAAAGTTAGTGGCATGGGCCTTTGAGCATGGGGCTACCCTAATGAGCTGGGATGAAGATATAGATTTCTATCTTCAGACCGAATCGGAGAGGTGCTTCCCCAATAGGGGTATTCTTGATTTTGGCTTTGTCAGAACGGAGATTTCCGTATCCGAGGCTTTGAAGTTGGCCGAAGAGGATTCCTGGGTAAAATACGAAAATGGCCTCTGTGCCCCTAAGCAGTTCATTCATACCATCCTGACTATGGAACCTTCTCGTGTCGATAAAGATAATCGAAAAATCCGATCTTCCCATGTGCTAACCTCTCAACGTCAAAACCTAAGTCAGAGTAATGAGAACATGAAGACGATTATCAGTTTTATATAAGTGTTTCACCTTTAAATTTTACAAGTATGTTAAAAGCAGAATTGATCGGCAATTTGGGAGCCGACGCAGTGATTAAGAGTGGCGAGGGATATTCCTTCGTTAGTATGAGAGTGGCCAACACCGAGAAATGGAAAGATGAGAGCGGTGCGGAGCATTCAGACACCGTCTGGGTAGATGTTACCTATTCCAAGACCGATAGTGCCTTGATCCCGTTCCTCAAGTCTGGGATCAAAATCTTCGTGAGGGGTTATGTCCGACTGAGGGTGTACAGTTCAGAAAAGGACAGAAAGATGAAAGCCGGCATAACCATTAGCGCCACGGAGATTGAGTTATGTGGTGGATCATCTGACAATGTTCCTCGCCAGCTGATTATTCCTGAGACAGGGGATATCGTTGACGTTACCAAGTTCTATCAGGCAAACGTCGATACATCTAAGTGGAAAAAGACTGATCAAGGCTTCCTCGTCGATAAGGCAGGCAATCAATATCTACTTCACAAAGATGGTTGGGTGGCTCCCGTGGTTCCTCAGGAGGAAGAGCAATCTACAGACGCAAAGACTGAGCAATGACGCAGCTGAATGCTCTCAAGTTCTGTCAGACCGCAGGTTTACATGCCTGCGGTCATTCTGTTTGGTTTTTGCCTGGTTGAAAGTTGATTGTCGTTTGATTCAACGTTTGAGAGCAATTAAAATGGGTCTAGAAATCATGTAGGTTTTATTTTGATTTTCGGTTGGTTCAGCGAATGGAAGAGCGAAAAAAGAGGTGTGTAAACATAGATTGGTTAGAAGTTTACGTCTTAGAAGATAATCAGCGTTACCCATGTAATGCAGATTATTTCCGTAGATGTGGTTATTTTGTGACTGAACGAGTTTATGGAACCAGACAATATCAAGAGATGTTTACCATTCAAGACCAACACGGAGAGCCTTTTATAGAGGTTCGTAGAAATCCGTACTCTGGTGAATCTAGCTTTTCAGGATTGTGCGAAAGGAGTTCACATATAAGATTCGTTAACCGATATTGCTACTTTGATAATGCTGTGAGATTGATGGCAGAGTTCCTGATCCGACACGATTACGAACTGCAACGAATATACCGCCTCGATCTAGCCTATGATTTTAGAGCCTTTGATTATGGTGATGATCCTGAGAGATTTCTAAGACGATATGTAGAAAAGAAGTTCAGCAAAGTCAACCAATGTAAGGTAAGATGCTATGGTAATGACGGATGGACTAACATTCTGTGGGAATCTGTTTCATGGGGTAGCCCGACTTCAATGGTTGGAACTAAGATGTATAACAAAACAAAAGAACTAGCATCGCAGGGATGGTCGAAGCCTTGGATAGTTCAACAATGGTTTGCTAACGACTTAATTGACCGGCTAACTGACATTCCAGATGTATGGAGAATTGAGTTTTCTATGCATAGTTCAATCAAAGGATGGCTGAGAATAGAGGATAGTGATGCTAAGCGTTCTCAAACGATGCTCATACCTCATACCCTTGAGTTGTTCGATGGTCGAGATAGGCTTTGGCAGAGGTTTCAGGATTTAGCACACCACTATTTCAGATTCAAGTATGTAGAATACAACCAAGAGGTTAATTCTGACGGAAGTAGAAACCTGAAAAGAAAAGATCTTTGTCGAGATAAGCAATTGTTCAGATGGGATGCTAACCACGAGTTTATCAAGGTAGACAATGTTTCTCGTACATCACTCCCATCAACTGAAAAAGACAGACTGAGAAGAGCCGTAACTAAGTACAAACTTCATTCTATGGATATGGAGGTACGAAAGTCATGTGACGTCATATTGCACGCTCTGGAGGATAATGCAATAGACCGACATTCTAAGACTAACACGAGAGAGGAAATTGATGCGATCAGGCTGGCTATAGCGTCGAGAACTCATTGGGATTTAGACGAAGTGTATAGACAGGCAGATAAGATATTACAATTATTAGAAGCAGGAGAGTTATGGTAGAAGAAAACAAGGTGTATCATCGATGTAGAGAATGTAAGGAGTTGTTAGGCTCCAGGGAAGCGGCTTATGTCTATTGTCCCATTCTCCACATGAACGTTTGGGGTGATAGTGTGATGTGTCCCCATGGGGAATTTCTAATGGAATGTTTCTGACTTCGGTAGCGGAAAACTACGGTACAGTAAGTCCGTAGTGCGATTACACTACCCTATAATAACAAAAATATGAGGAAAACCCCATCTACAAAGGACTTTGGCTCGTGCGCACCCGTGCGGAATATGTGCGCACCAGCGCGCGCCCTTGCGGGCGCGCTTATCCCAGTTGACAAAGCCGGTACTGCAGTACGTATTACAAATAACATCGATAGGTTGATTCAGACAGATGAGAAAGGTATTGAATGTTCTAATTGCATGTGAGGAATCGCAGGCAGAGTGTATCGCATGGCGGCAGATAGGTCATAAAGCGTTCTCATGCGATATCCAGCCATGCAAACGAAATGGACGGCCTGAATGGCACATTTGGGGCGACGTGAGCGAGTTATTACAAGGTCGATCCCGTTTTCAGACGATGGATGGAAAATATCACAACCTGGCTAAATGGGATTTAATCATAGCTCACCCGCCTTGCACCTATCTATGCAAAGTGTCATCGGTCTGGATGGTGCAGCATGGAGTGTTAAATCAAGAGCGATATCAGAAAATGCTAGATGCACGAGAGTTCTTTATGAAATGCCTGAATGCCCAGGCTAGCTATGTGGCGGTGGAAAATCCGCTTCCGATGGCGAGGGCTGAGTTGCCAAAGCCGACCTGTTATGCCTGCCCATCCTGGTTCGGTGTGAAATATACCAAAAAGACCCTATATTGGCTCAGGAACTTACCACCGATTATGGCAGAGAAGGTGTACAGTTGCCCAAAGGAGTATGTGCATAGTAGCAGAGGTAAGTACAGAAGTAGAACATTTCCACAAATGGCCGAAGCAATTGCCCGACAATGGTCGAAATATATCCTCGATGATATGCAGACCAGAGCGCAGGAAAAAGGACGTCAGAATTAAAATAAGAAAGTCCGTTAGGCTGATTCAGGAGGCCGATCGAGATAAATAGAGTATTAACTAAATCAACATTGTTATGGACAACAACAAATTTCTAGGAAAACTTTTGGAGTTAGTCGATCAGGCTAACTACGACCACAAGTATGCAAAGAGTGAGAAAGAATGGATTTACACCAGAGGGCAGCAGGAAGCATTGAAAGCGGTGGCTGACTTGGTTAAAGAATGTGTATGACTATGGCGACAAAAGCGAACAAACAAATGAGCCTTCACGACAGAGCAGTTAGATTGTGTGAAGGTGGAATTGTTGAATGTAGTGGCCATTACATAAAAGCTAAAGATGTAGGTAAAGAAGAACATCCATGCTGGCTATGTTCGATGGATTCTGCATGCAATCAGGAAATGTGTGATCTATGCTTTGAATGTGACGAACTAACACGTTCAGGGCATATTCTCTACTTCGCATACGAGAAGCCACCCCTTGTGGCTGATTCAGGAGGCCTTCAGGCTTCAGATAACAATAAGTTTAATCACTAAAAACAAACAAGCATGGACAAAGAATTTGTACAAAAGGTAATCCAGATGAGGAATGCGCAAAAGGCATTCTTCGAAAGTAGATCACCGTCGTTTCTGAGTGAAGCGAAAAGGCTGGAAAGAGAGGTAGATAAGATGATCGAGAAGATGATCAAAGAAGAGCAACACCCATCACTAAACTTTGGATGATTATGGCAAAGGTAACTGATTTAGGAGAGATTCAGCAGGCCGTTACCACGGTCTACGAGGCGGTAGGATGCCAATTAGATGAATTCATCGAAACAGAAAATGTCATAGACTGCATTTCGATGATCTATGTGAACAATGACAGACAATGCGGATTGGGTCAGGACTTCAGCGAAGGAATTTCCGTAGTGGCCTCCAGAACACGGATATCCATCATCGGGCAAGGTGCAATGTCTTTCTACAAAAACGATGGGCCAATATGCCTGTATGACAACATAGTAGATGATATCAATCAGATCATTATTGTGATGGATGCTGCAATAGGCCGATGGCTGAATAATCTATAATTTGTAAAGCGTCAAACGATAGGCCGTCATAACGTTTGTTGTGGCGGCTTTTTGATGGGGTGTTGGATGATGGCAAAGGTGGCAAGGTTTAAGGCTGTGAGCGTCGAATTGTGGGGCTATGGTGGGGTGTTG
>JAEEGF010901799.1_pt1 | contig 10367 bp, 9 predicted proteins | sample 9134171 | NCBI WGS metagenome assembly JAEEGF01 (sample SAMN16246542, study PRJNA631951) | gut metagenome | biome: gut microbiome; feature: rumen; material: AP-attached | host: Bos | place: Iran: Karaj | collected 2018-10 | reverse complement strand
ATGCCGTTCGAAACAAGGAGCGCGACGACAAGAAGGCTGCCGCTAAGCAGACCATCGCCGAGGAGGCCAAGAAGAACGAGGCAAAGGCTGAGGCCGTAGCCAAGAAGAAGGCTGAGATTGCTGCCGCCAAGGCTGAGGCCGAGGCTCAGGCTGCAAAGGAGGCTCAGGAGGCTGCTGCTGCCGAGGCTCCCGCCGAGGAAGCACCCGCTGCTGAGGCTCCCGCCGAGGAGGCTGCTCCCGAAGCATAAGAAGGACGCCCGTTCTTTTTAAAAATCCAACAGGCTCGCAACCGTTATGGTTGTGGGCCTGTTTGTTTGTTGCCTGGGCTGAAATAATGAGTAGTTGCGTGGCACATGTAACCGTGCTGGCGCACGGGAAATTTATCAAATATATAAAAAAAGGCAATGATATAGCAGTTGGCCCATTGGTGATATTGACCGCCCTACGGGGGGGGAAAATTGAACAAATTATATTTTAAAATAAATTTTCTTATAATTTCCCGAAACTTGGCGTCACCTCAGCAAATCGAACAAGTTCGTTTGCCTTCGGTTTGCGCAAGTTTTCCCGTGCGAAGCACGGTTATTGTACCGACATTCAGTCTTAGGGCCAACATCTATATCGTCCCCCCCAAAAAAACATATTACTCGTCGAAGAATTCCAGATGCTCGACGTGATGCTCAACGTTGTCCAGGTTGGGCAACTTCATGTAATCACCGAACTGAGATTGCAGCATGTGGTCGCTATTGCCCGGGACGGATAACTGTACCCCTTCAAAGTCGTGTGTCGCCAATGGGAAAATGTCTTTTTCATCATAGACGATGTGAAAAGGGATGCCAAAGTCGTAAGTCAGCGTCTTGCCGCCAATCAAACGGCTGAAAGCACGCAGGACGGGAAAAGAGACATGGCGGTTGAACCATGTTAAAGCCCTGATCTTGCGCAGAGCGCTATCACTGCCGCTACCATTTCGATAAAGCGTGTAGGCATAACTCTGCAACCTGATGCGTTGCAAAGGCAATGAAACCTTGTCAAACGGGAAGATGTCGATGAAGACCCCACGGTACTTAAAGGCCCTGTCATAGGCACCCTCGTCAAGAAACGAGCGCGTGTCACGCAACTTGGCAAAAAAGTAAAAGTAATTGGGGTCGGTGTCGTTGGTCTGCAAGACCATGTGCTCTGGCAGTTCATGTGGCAGCACCTTCATCAGCCGCAGATAATCCTTCCTCAACAGTCCCACATCGAGGTCATCATCCCATGGTATGAAACCATTGTGCCTTATAGCGCCCAAAAGCGTCCCTCCATAAAGGAAATAAGGAATATGGTGTTTTTTGCATATCCTATCCAATTCAGCCACCATTTCCAGCATGACCATCTGCTGCCGTCGCAACAGCGATCCTTCAGGGTTGAATCTGGCTTTCAATTCCTCGGCGTCGAATACAGGTTTCATATGAATAAAAATAAGGATGTTTGACCATGGGTTATGTCATGCAAAGGTATCCAATAAAATGCAAATGACAAGCATTTGATGTCTGTTTTTCATTTTTAGCGGCAGAGAGGTCGTAAAAATAAAAAATATTGTCTACTTTTGCACAAATCTTTTATTCTGTTTTTCAACATGATCATAGGATATACGACAGGTGTATATGACCTTTTTCACATCGGGCACCTCAACCTGATGAAAAATGCGAAAGGCATGTGCGACAAACTGATTGTGGGTGTCACCGTGGATGAGTTGGTGGCATACAAAGGCAAAAAGGCCATGATACCGTTTGAGGACCGCATTGAGATCGTACGGAGTATCAAGTATGTGGATGCCGCCGTACCTCAATACGACATGAACAAATTAGAGGCCTGCAAGAAACTTGGTGCGCAATTTCTTTTTGTGGGAGACGACTGGTATGGCACAGAGAAATGGAAAGCCTACGAAAAAGAATTTGAGTCGGAAGGCATCAAGATCATCTACTTCCCCTACACCAAGGGCATCTCATCTACCCAGATCACCAAGGCGCTCGAAGCCGTAAGAGGTCATAATCTGGAGGATGTGAAATAACGCTTATCTTATCATCAAATCATCTTTTCATTCTTTCGCCATGATCGACAGAGATTTTTGTTTAAGTTCTTACATCGCTTTCCGCTACATCTGGAAAGACGGAATGGATTTTTGTGAAGGATTCCAGCACCACAACTTCCAACCTGTGGCTGATGACGAGCGGATTCCCGTGCACACATCGGAAGATATCGACGCTGAGATCCAACAGCAGTTTGATAACTTGTATAAGAAGTATTCCAGCATCGGCATCCTGCTCTCAGGCGGCATGGACAGCGCCAACCTGGCCTCCTATCTGCATCCCGGCAGCCATGCCTACACGTTTCATTCCACTTCGGGCGAGTTTGACGCCGATGTGGAGCGGGCCAAGAAATATTGTGAGAAATGGCAGTTGCACCACCATCTGATTGACATCACGATGGCCGACTATGAAGCCTACACCCCCATTGTGATGCGTTATAAGTTTGCGCCAGTCCACTCCATCGAGCCACAGATCTATAAAGCCGCCCTCCAAGCCAAGAAAGACGGTGTGCAACTGATGATTGTCGGTGAGAGTGCGGATCTGATTTTCGGCGGTATGGACAAACTGATCTCTCCACAATGGACATTTGATGGATTTGCCCGTCGCTACACCTTCCTGTCGCCCGAACTGGTGCTCACCCATCCCGTCAGTCAGGATGAGTTGTTTGAGAAATACCGTACAGGAGAGACGACGATCGACTATATGACCTTCATGGACGAGGTGTTCGCCATTGAGAGCAGCGGTTCCTATCTCAATGCGTTTGGCGCAGCATGGTTGCCCTATTACGATCCCTACGCCCGACTGGTGATGGCCGATCCGCTCGATATGGAACGGGTGCGCAATGGTGAGCCGAAATATCTGGTGCGCGGGTTGTATGCCATGAAGTATCCCGAACTGGAGATACCCTTCAAGATTCCCATGCCCCGCCCGGTGGATGAAGTCTTTAAAAACTGGTCTGGCCCCGTCCGTCCGGAGTTCCGCCGTGACATCCCCATGCATGAGTTGACAGGCAACCAGAAATGGCAACTGTGGTGCGCAGAGAAGTTCCTCGACAGTCTGCCATCCTCAGAGACTATCTGATAAACAGCAATTCGCGGTATTTCGGCAATGTCCAGCACTCATCACTCACGATGAGTTCCAGTTTGTCAATCTGCTTGCGTATCTGCACCATGATGGGTTCCACTGTATCGTGATAGGCAATCGCCTTCTCACGCACATTCTCTATTTTGTTGGCTACCTTCCGTGCATCGACGAGTTCCTCCACACCCGTCTCGATGACTTGTGTGCGCTCGGCAATCTCCTTGATGATACCCTTGTTGCGCGCCGTCAGCTGATCTGCCTCCTCACGGGTAAAGATCTCATACATGTTGAGCACGTTTTTCGCCAATTGGCTCTGATATTGTGTAGCGATAGGGATAATGTGGTTCATGGACAAGTCGCCCATCACCCGTGCCTCAATCTGGATCTTTTTCGTATAGGTTTCCCATTTCACTTCGTTACGGGCAGCCAGTTCCTTGGCGTTCATCACATTGAGACTCTCAAACATGCGTATGGTCTCCGGACACAGATAGTGGTCGAAGATCAGCGGGCAACTCGTCTCCACGTCCAGTCCACGCCGCGCTGCTTCTACTACCCATTCATCACTATAACCGTTGCCGTCGAAATGGATGGACCGGCAGGTGCGGATATCATCCCTCACGACATCGATGATGGCTCTTGTCTTGTCCTCACCACGGGTGATCAGTTCATCCACGCGCCGTTTAAAGTCGGTCAGCGCCTCTGCCACAGCAGCATTGAGGGCGATCATCGCCGAAGCACAATTGGCCTCACTACCCACAGCCCTGAACTCAAAACGGTTGCCGGTGAAAGCAAACGGACTGGTGCGGTTGCGGTCGGTATTATCAATAAACAGTGCCGGGATCTCGGGAATATCAAGTTTCATCCCTTGTTTTCCATCCATGGCAAAGAGGTCATCTTTATCGGCTTTCTCTATATGTGCCAACAGTTCGCTCAACTGTTTTCCAAGAAAACTGGAAATGATGGCAGGCGGTGCCTCATTGGCACCCAACCGATGGGCATTGGTAGCACTCATGATGGAAGCCTTCAGCAGTCCGTTGTGCCGATACACGGCCATCAGAGTCTCCACAATAAACACCACGAAGCGCAAGTTGTCCTCGGGTGTCTTTCCCGGACCATGAAGGAGGATCCCGGTATCGGTGGCCAACGACCAGTTGTTGTGCTTGCCTGAACCGTTGATGCCGGCGAATGGCTTTTCATGAAACAGCACGCGGAATCCATGCTTGCGAGCCACCCGCTTCATCAGCGACATCAGTAACATATTGTGGTCGACAGCCAGGTTGGTCTCCTCAAAGATCGGCGCCAACTCAAACTGATTGGGAGCGACCTCGTTGTGGCGGGTCTTACAGGGGATAGACAGTTCGAGCGCCTGGATCTCCAGATCCTTCATGAAAGCCTGCACACGGTCAGGAATGGTGCCGAAATAATGGTCATCCATCTGCTGGTTTTTTTCCGAATCATGCCCCATCAGGGTACGTCCGGTGAGCATCAGGTCTGGACGTGCAGAATAAAGGCTGTCGTCGACGAGGAAATACTCCTGTTCCCATCCCAGATTGGAATGTACCTTTTTGACTTCAGGATAGAAATAATGACAGACATCTGTAGCGGCCTTGTTGACAGCCCTCAGTGCACGAAGCAGGGGCGCCTTATAATCAAGTGCTTCTCCTGTGTAAGAGATAAAGACGGTGGGGATACACAAGGTATCGTCGATGATAAACACAGGAGATGTCGGATCCCATGCAGAATAGCCCCGGGCCTCAAACGTGTTGCGGATGCCGCCCGATGGGAACGACGAGGCATCCGGCTCCTGCTGCACCAGCAGTTTGCCGCTGAACTCCTCGATCAGTCCTCCCTTGCCATCGTGCTCAATAAACGCATCGTGCTTCTCTGCGGTCCCCTCCGTCAGCGGTTGGAACCAGTGCGTATAATGGGTCACGCCATATTCCTCCGACCATTGCCGGATACCCTTGGCCACCGCATCAGCGATCGACCGGTCAAGACGCGCACCGTTATCGATGACATCAATCATCTTGTTATAAACCTCCCGTGAGAGGTATTTGTACATTTTATCACGCGTGAAGACATACTTCCCAAAAAATTCCGACGGACGTTCTTTGGGTGATTTCACTTCGAGTGGTTTTTTCTTGAAGGCCTCTTCTACAACCTGAAATCTTAAATTTGCCATTGACTTGTCTTTATGGATACCTATTTGATGATTCCTGAGAAAGGATGGTGCAAAGTTACGCATTTTTCTTGATTGGCTCAGATAAAATTCGTATTTTTGGGCCAACAAATGTGAGGCCCTATGAGAATGATCACCATCCTGGCCATGATGATGGCCCTATCACTCACGGCATTTGCCGACAAGCATATGCCAGGCACAGACTATGACATCCGTGATTATGGTGCCGTGTCCGACACCTCCCAGTTAAGTACCGAAGCCATCCAACGAGCCATCGATGACTGCGCCAAGAATGGTGGTGGACGGGTGGTCATCCCTGCCGGCCACTACAAGACCGGCACCATCCAACTGCGCTCCAACATCCACCTGCATCTGGAGATGGGTGCCACGCTCTATGGCAGTACGTCATTGAATGACTATCGGCCTATGAAGCCTTCCTACATCTCATTGCGCACGCAGAAAGAGACGGTGCAACTGATCTATGCCGACCAAGCAAGCAATGTGGTCATCGACGGGTTCGGCACCATCGATGGTCAGGGAAGAGCATTCCCCAAACTGTCGTGGAATGATGAAGGCATCACCAGACCTCATCTGCTCCGCTTCATCCAGTGCTGCGACATCACCGTGAAAGACATCACCCTGCGCAACTCCGGCTGTTGGATGCAGCATTATCTGGCTTGCACACGCCTTCGCATCGACGGCATCAAGGTGCACAACCGCAACAACTACAACAATGACGCCCTCGACCTCGACGGATGCCACGATGTGGTGGTCAGCGGCATGATCTCCGACAGTGACGACGACGGCATCACCCTCAAGAGCACCTCTCCACGGTTGTGTGAGAACATCACCATCACCGGATGCGTGGTGTCGAGCCACTGCAATGCCGTGAAACTGGGCACCGAGACCAATGGTGGTTTCCGCAACATCCAGATTTCCAACATTGTGGTGAAACCCAGTGCCGACCAGCAGGAGAAATTCTTCGGACAATGGATCGGCTCATCGGCCATCTCTCTTGAGATTGTGGATGGAGGAACTCTTGAGAATGTCTCCATCAGCGACTTCAACGTGGAAGGCACCGAGGCACCCATCTTCATCAGGTTGGGCAACCGTGCCCGCGGCTATCAGGAAGGCCAGGTCGTCGACCATGTGGGAGAGCTCCACGGTGTGACCATCAGCCGTATCATGGTGCGCAATGCCGGCAACATGGGATGCTCCATCACCGGACTTCCCCAATACCCGGTAAGAGATATCTGGCTCAGCGATATCACCCTCCACCACAAAGGTGGGGTGAAGGCAGAAGAACTGTCAGGCATCGACCTGATGGCCGCCGATGAAAAAGAAAAAGAGTATCCCGAGGCCACCATGTGGGGCAAACTGCCCGCCAAAGGCTTCTTTATCCGCCACGCCCGCAATGTGGTATTCGACCGTGTGCATATCATGACCGACGAGGCCGACGCCCGTCCTGATTTCGTACGTATCGACGCTGAGTAACCACTGCTATCAACCGCTATCCACCATGATAACCAATCCCTATCAATACATCAAAGTCATCGCTTTCGACGCCGACGACACACTATGGGACTGTCAGTCGCACTTTGAAGCCGTGGAAAAGGAATATTGTGACCTGCTCGCCGATTATGGCACCAGCGAGGAAATCTCTGCAGCACTGTTTCAGACAGAGACACGCAACATGCCCGAACTGGGTTATGGCAGCAAAGCTTTCACCCTCTCATTGATCGAGAATGCGGTGAAGGTCAGCCAAGGTCACATCACCGCTGACACATTGCTTCACATCGAGATGTTGGGACGCCGTCTGCTCAACATCCCTGCCACACCACTGCCAGGTGTCGAAGAGGCATTGAAAGCCATCCGCTCGACCGGACATCAGAAAATGGTGGTCTTTACCAAAGGTGAGATCCTTGACCAGGAAAACAAACTGCTCCGGTCAGGCTTATGGTCTTATTTCGACCGTGTGGAGGTGGTCGCAGACAAGACTCCTCGCCAATACCGCGAATTATGCGCCACTTTCGGCATCGGAATCGATGAACTGCTGATGGTTGGCAACAGTTTTAAATCCGACATTGAACCGGTGTTGCGCCTGGGTGGTTTTGCCGTTCATGTACCCTTCCGCTTGACCTGGGCGCATGAAGTCGTGGAAGAATTTGACCATCACCGATTAGCAAGAATCAGCCACATCAGTCAGTTGCCCCAGTTGCTTCAGGGTGAATGACTGTCTGGAAAGAAAGACGGATACAAACACTAAAAGGAAAGCAAATGACAAAAATAGGAACATCCACCTCCACCGATGAACGCTATATGCGCCGATGCCTTCAACTGGCGTCGTGCGGTCTGATCACCACACGTCCCAACCCGATGGTGGGTGCTGTCATCGTGGCCCGTGACCGTATCATCGGTGAGGGCTACCATATCCGTTGTGGTGAAGGACATGCGGAAGTCAATGCCTTTGCTTCTGTCTCTCCTGCTGCTGAACATCTGTTGCCAGAGGCAACCATCTATGTGAGTCTGGAGCCCTGTGCACACTACGGCAAGACCCCACCCTGTGCCGACCTCATCGTAGCCAAAGGTGTCCGACGCGTTGTGGTGGGATGTGTCGATCCCTTCGCTCAGGTACAGGGCCGCGGCATCCAACGAATCCGCGAGGCTGGCATCGAAGTGACTGTAGGGATACTCGAGGAAGAGTGCCAGTGGCTCAACCGCCGTTTTTTCACTTTTCACCAGCACCACCGTCCTTATATCATTCTGAAATGGGCAGAGACCGCCGATGGCTATCTCGATGATCACGGACAGGCCATGGCCATCTCATCTCCTTTCACTCTGATGCTTGTGCACCGTCTGCGCACGGAGTGTGATGCGATCCTCGTGGGACGCGTCACGGAGGAGCGTGAGCATCCCCGTCTCAATGTCCGTCATTGGAGTGGACCTGATCCTGTCAAGATGGTATTATCTCACGACAACGGCATCCAACAAATCATAGCCACCTGTGTTGACCACGGATGGCAATCCTTGCTTGTGGAAGGAGGGAGAAGGACCTTGTTGTCGATGATAGAAGGTGGCTGGTGGGATGAGATCCGACGCGAGCGAGGCACGGCAGTGTCTGGCGGTGGGACACCTGCCCCCGCTCTGCCTGGCATAGCCATCCTTCGTTCCAAAGAAGACTACGATGGTCATGTGATAGAATGGTGGTACAGAAAAGTCTCGTCTTAGACGGTTATTTCTTCCGTCCAAAATCTGCCGGAACCTCCCCCCACTTTGATGTTTCCCACTTTAAAATAGGAATAGTGATGGGATGTTGTCGCAGCCAGTTTTCCGCCCTCTGGATAATCTGATATAATTTCTCTGTCTGGGGTGTATGTTCCAGGGTGGTCTTGCACTTCTTCTTCGTCACCCAGAGGATGGCATTGTAACTGTCGGAATAGATGGTCTTTCTGATACCCTGCTGCTCCATGAGTGCCAACGCATGGACGATGGCCAGAAACTCACCGATATTGTTGGTACCAAACACTGGTCCGAAGTGGAAGACCTGTGCACCCGTGGCCAAATCAATACCCTGATATTCCATCTGTCCGGGGTTGCCCGAGCATGCGGCATCGACAGCCCATGCGTCGGCCGTCACCTCCATGGGAAGCGGAAGCACCGTGTCATGGCGGTATGAGGGAGGGTTCTGCAAATCATCCATGCCTTACATCCTCTCTGGCACCTCAATACCCAGAAGGCGCATACCATTGCGGATCACTTTTGCCACATTGGAGGCCAGCACAAGTCTCACTTTTTTCTCCTCCAAAGTGTCGGCATTGAGGATGCTGAAGTCATGATAGAACTGATTGAACTGTTTGGTCAGTTCATAGCAGTAATTGGCAATGCCGCTAGGCGAATAGTCTTTGCCTGCCTGTTCCACGGCAGCACCGTATTCATTGAGTTGCTGAATAAGGTCTATCTCTTTCTGATTGACGGGCATATCGCTCTCCAACTGATCAGGAATCACGATACCTTCGGCCTCAGCCTTGCGGAGAATGCTGCGGATGCGCGCATGCGTATATTGGATAAACGGACCTGTGTTGCCATTGAAGTCGATGCTCTCCTCTGGATTGAAGAGCATGTTTTTACGGGCATCCACCTTGAGGATGAAATATTTGAGGGCGCCCATTCCCACGATGCGTGCGATATCGTTTTTCTCCTCCTCGCTGATTCCCTCGAGTTTGTTGACCTTATCCTCACTCATCTGTCGTGCGTCGGCCACCATGGTGGCGATCAGATCATCGGCATCCACCACCGTACCTTCACGGCTCTTCATCTTGCCATTGGGCAATTCCACCATACCATAGGAGAAATGCACCAGTTCCTTTCCCCATTTGAAACCGAGGCGGTCGAGCAAGATGGAAAGCACATGGAAGTGGTAGTTTTGCTCATTTCCCACGACATAGATCATTTTATCGATGGGATAGTCACGGAAGCGCATGTCGGCCGTTCCGATATCCTGGGTCATATAGACCGATGTCCCGTCAGAGCGCAGGAGCAGTTTCTGGTCGAGACCGTCATTGGTGAGGTCAGCCCACACGCTGTTGTCCTCCTTGCGGAAGAAAAGGCCTTTGGCGAGTCCCTCTTCCACTTTGGCTTTACCGACGAGATAGGTGTCCGACTCATAATAGATCTTGTCGAAAGCAACGCCCAGTGCACGATAAGTCTCATCGAAACCGGCATACACCCAGGCGTTCATCTTCTCCCAAAGTGCTCGCACCTCTGGGTCACCCTGTTCCCATTTGACCAGCATCTCATGTGCCTCGCGGATGAGCGGCGCCTCCTCCTTGGCCCGTTTCTCAGCCGTCTCCTCATCGATGCCCTCAGCCATCAGTTGTTCTTTGAGCGCCTTCACCTCCTCGCGATAGTGCTTGTCGAAGGCCACATAATAGTCACCGATGAGATGGTCGCCTTTCTTTCCACTGGTCTCGGGTGTCTCCCCGTTACCCCATTTCTGCCATGCCAGCATCTACTTACAGATATGGATGCCCCGGTCGTTGACG
>JAEEGF010422216.1_pt1 | contig 10367 bp, 8 predicted proteins | sample 9134171 | NCBI WGS metagenome assembly JAEEGF01 (sample SAMN16246542, study PRJNA631951) | gut metagenome | biome: gut microbiome; feature: rumen; material: AP-attached | host: Bos | place: Iran: Karaj | collected 2018-10 | reverse complement strand
TAAGGTAGAAAGAAACGAGAGACTTTCATTTCCTGTTGTGGCAGATGGCGACGAGATAGTCTGGATTGTTGGACTCAGGCTGAGCGAAAGATATAAGGTGGAGGATTCTACCAAAAGAGTTATGGAGATACGTTACGTATCTGAAGATATAAAGGAGATTTAAATATTGGACAAGAAAAGAAGACCGGGTATGGGCAATCTGCTCATTGCATATCTACTGATTGCATTTATGCTTTTCGGTGTATATGTGCTTCTGTATAAACCGGTAGACGTGGATAAGACTTATACAGATTATCAATTAAAACAGGATATTAAAGCTAATAAGGTGGTTTCGGTTGAAGTTTCACAGAATAAGGAAATTCCTACGGGAACAATAAATGTAAAGCTTCAGGATAAATCAATCGAGTATTATACCCCGGATGTAAATGAAACCATGAAGATTCTTGAGGGTAAGGATATAAAGTATTCTCTCAATGATGTAAGCAGAGCAAAATTGGTTGAGAGAATGATGCCATATATCTTTGTTTCTGTTCTGTTTGCCATCTATATGATGGGGCTCACTACTCAGATTAATTCTGCCAGTGGTGTTGGCGGAAGTGCAGGTCTTTCGGACTTTGGAAAGAGCAGAGCAAGGAAAGATAAGAAAACAGGTATTACATTTGATGATGTTGCCGGACTGGAAGAAGAGAAGGAAGAACTTAGTGAGATTGTTGACTTCCTGAAGGATCCGGCTAAGTATACTGAGATTGGTGCCAGAATACCAAAGGGTATTATTTTAGAGGGCCCTCCAGGAACTGGTAAAACCCTTCTGGCTAAGGCTATCTCTGGTGAGGCAGATGTGCCATTCTTCTCAATATCAGGTTCTGACTTTGTGGAGATGTTCGTTGGTGTCGGTGCCAGTCGTGTGCGCGACTTGTTCCAGCAGGCCAAGCAGAAGTCGCCCTGCATCATCTTCATCGATGAGATCGACGCTGTAGGTCGTGCCCGCTCGAAGAATCCTGCCATGGGTGGCAACGACGAGCGCGAGAACACGCTGAACGCCCTGCTGACGGAGATGGATGGCTTCGGCACGAACTCTGGCGTGATCATCCTGGCTGCCACCAACCGTGCCGACATGCTCGACTCTGCCCTGCTGCGCGCCGGACGTTTCGATCGTCAGATTCACGTCGATCTCCCCGACCTCAACGAGCGCAAGGAGGTCTTCAAGGTACATCTTAAGCCTGTGAAGACCGACGATAGCGTAGATATCGACTTCCTGGCCCGTCAGACTCCTGGTTTCTCTGGTGCCGATATCGCCAATGTCTGCAACGAGGCTGCACTGATTGCAGCCCGCCATAACAGCCAGGCCGTGAAGAAACAGGACTTCCTCGATGCTGTCGATCGTATCATCGGTGGTCTGGAGAAGAAGACGAAGGTGATGACACAGGCCGAGAAGCGCTCCATCGCCATCCATGAGGCTGGTCATGCTACCATCTCTTGGTTTACGGAGTTCGCCAACCCGTTGGTGAAGGTCAGTATCGTTCCCCGTGGTCAGGCACTCGGTGCCGCCTGGTATCTCCCGGAGGAGCGTGTGCTCCAGACGAAGGAAGCCATGCTCGACGAGATGTGTTCCCTGTTGGGCGGACGTGCTGCCGAGGAACTGTTTGTGGGTCATATCTCTACTGGTGCCATGAACGACCTGGAGCGTGTCACCAAACAGGCTTACGGTATGATTGCCTATGCCGGTATGAGTGATAAGCTACCCAATGTCTGCTTCTACAACAACGCTGAATATCAGTTCCAGAAGCCTTATTCTGAGACAACGGCCAAGATCATGGACGACGAGGTGCTGCGCATGATCAACGAGCAGTACGAGCGCGCCAAGCAGATCCTGACGGAACATGCTGAAGGTCACGCCAAACTCGCCCAGCTGCTGGTAGATCGTGAGGTCATCTTCGCAGAGGATGTCGAGAAGATCTTTGGCAAGCGCCCTTGGACCAGTCGCGCCGAAGAGCTGCTGGAGGCCCAGATGAAGGCCGACGCAGAGCGCATGGCCGAGGAACGTGGCAAACAGCTCGAGGCCGAAGCCAAGGCCAAGGCTGAAGCCGAGGAGAAAGAAAAGAAAGAAGAAGAAGAAGCATAAAGGAGTTATGAAGAATTTCATTGTCAGAACCATTACGGCGGTATTTTTCGTGGCCGCCATCGTCAGCTGTTTCCTGCGCGCAGAGGCCATGGTACTGCTCTTTGCCTTGGTCACAGGCCTCACCGTCTGGGAGTTCACCGGACTTGTCAACGACCGTGACAACATCACTGTCAACCGTATGATCTGCACCGTGGCCGGCGTCTATTTCTTTTTCGCGATGGCCGCCTACAATAGCGGTATCACAGCTGCCAGCATCTTCATCCCTTATCTCGTCACCCTCATCTACCTGATGGTGGCAGAGCTCTATCTGAAACATCCCGACCCCGTCGGCGACTGGGCATATACGATGATGAGCCAGCTCTACATCGCCCTGCCCTTCTCGTTGCTCAACGTGCTGGCCTTCCAATCTGGCACCGAGGGTATCCACTATGTGTGGACACTCCCCCTCTCAGTCTTCGTCTTCCTTTGGGTCAACGATGCAGGTGCCTACATCTGTGGTTCTCTGCTGGGCAAGAACAAACTCTTCCCCCGCATCTCACCGGGCAAGTCATGGGAAGGTAGCATCGGTGGTGGCATCCTCGTGATGCTGGTAGCCGTCATCATATGGCATCTTACCGAACAATACGGTCTCAATGAAGCTGGTCTGACCCATCTCCAGTGGGCAGGTCTCGGTCTGGTCATCGTCATCTTCGGCACCTGGGGCGACCTGGTCGAGTCACTCTTCAAGCGCACCCTCGGCATCAAGGATAGTGGCCATGTCCTTCCAGGCCACGGAGGCATGCTCGACCGTTTCGACTCCTCCCTGTTAGCTATCCCCGCCGCCGTCGTCTATCTCTACACCCTGACGATGATTTAAGGCTCGAAGTACTATACTTCGCTCCCTTCATTTCCCCAATAAAGGTACGTGTGTACGCACACGTACCTTTTATAATTATATTTACCTCATTTTTTCTAACAAAAATTTGCACAATTAAATATTATTACCTATCTTTGCCAAATCGTATAGCGAATTATTGTTTAAAATTAACTTTTGATATCCTAAAACTTATAACTTATGAAGAAAAACTATTTCAAAATCCTCATGGCGATTGCCATTATGGTGATGACTGGTGTTTCATTCACCAGTTGTGATGAAATGCTCGACAACCCAGTCGTAGATCCCTCTGAAGCTGAGACTGAAGATCTGGCAATCGAAGAAACAGCACAGGGTGCAAAGATCACCATCAACAAACTGTCTGCCGTTTCAAGCTTCATTGATGAAATCAAGACCGCCATCGAGAAGTTCCAGGCAGAGAACCCTGGCAAACAATTCGTGCTCGACATTGAGACCACTGCTACGTTGGAAGCAACTGAAACAGACTACACGCTTCTGATTCCTAACCTTTCGGAATTCAACATTGTCATCAATCTGAATGGCAACCTCATTACAAGCGCAAAGCCACTGACCCTGAAGTTGGATCAGAAGGCAGGAACCCGCAATGTGGTTGGTGAGAAGATCAAGACGAACTATGACAACGTCATTACACTGAACCTCAAGAACGACAACATTGACCTGATTCTCGATGTTCCAGGAACCACAGTATTCATCAACAAGCTGAACAGCATCCAGATCCTGAATGGTGTGTCTATATTGAAGGATGGTGGTAGCATTAATACCTATGTATGGGCACCTACCAGAAATGACTATGAAATGAATAATGGTGAGCCAGAATGGGTAGAATTTACCGCATCAGGAGATGGTTGGTCAAATAGCTACTACAGACCCAATGTTAGCTATACCAATGGCGATCCTTACCGCTTCAAGAACCTGAAGATTGTAAAGGGGAAGGCTGATTATGCAAAAATAAATGTATGGGAAGAAAATAACAAACTCGACAAACTGACTATCGCCGAGGGCGCAACCGTTGTATTGAATTACCAACCTCAAATCAAAGAGATTGTTGGCGAAGGAAACGGCGCCATCTTGAAGAGTAGCAGTGTCTGGGGGTGGACTAATGAGGAAAAGATGGGGGTTGGCACAGATATCAACCTCTACGGAGTGGATAAGATAAGTAACATCACTATCGAACCACTCCTCGACGGTGACTACAAAGAGGGTAAAATTGAAATATCTTCCATTTACAATACGCCCGTAGACATTGAAAATGTCACGTTCAAGATGGGCTATGTAGCATTCCGTAATCCTGATGCAGCCTCTGCAGCTGTTAAGAATTGTAAGTTTGAGAGTGATGTAAATGACCGTAGAGTGCAAATCACTATTCCAGGCCAGACTGAAGCTATCAATGCCTTTAAGTTCAATTTCGAGAACTGTGAATTCAGCGAAAATGTAATCTTTCATAATTATATCACGACCAGTAAACCTAAGTTGGATACAGATGGTAAACCTATTTACGAAGACCGATATGAATGGGTAGTATTCAGTGAAGACGGTGATTCCTGGTGGTGGACAAGCTCAAATAACGAAGCCGATATTCCTGAGGCAAATAAGGCCGTTGGCTTGCTCGATAATACTAATAATGAATATAACGAAGAAAAGGAGCGTTGGGAGCCTCAGAAGGGATATTGGAAATACCAGTCACAAGTCTATGAGGAAATCACATTCAAAGACTTTTATGCAACCATCTCTTTCAAGGACTGTAAGTATGCAGGTCAAACCATGACAGCAGAGTCATTCCACTTTAATAATTCATGGTTGCCAACGGGTGCTTACCTCAGATATGAGTTCGACGGAAAAGTCTATCGTGCCATCCAAATGTACGATCCTGAAAAGGAAGGCGATAAATATACGTGGATGCTGGTTGAAGTAAATGATTGAAGCATAAATGCATCAATAAGATACACTACGTTTACAAAGGAAACGGGAGTTGGAATCAATCCAACTCCCGTTCTTTTATCGCCATCTAATTAGTTCCTTTTTCTGACAACAATGTTCACCACTTGGTATTACACCAGTTGGTGAACATTCCATATAGTCAAATATCAGACTGACAATCAATATATTAGTTAAATAATCATAATGTTCGCCACTTGGTGTCACACATGATTCCTACGGAGAAGTGGGTGCCCTTTATCACCAGCCGCTTTAAGGATGCAGGAAAGCAGATATCCGAAAAACTGGCAGAAAGAATATGTCAGACGGTAGACAACTATTCTTCCTACGTGCAGCAGCTGGCATGGAACGTCTTTGTGGTATCCGATAGTATCGTAACAGAACAGTCATTCCAAGAAGGCATGGAGGCTACCTTTGCACAGGTCACGCCTTTCTTCGTTGAATTGACCGCCAACCTGACTACCTACCAAATGAATCTGTTACGTGCTATCTGCTCAGGCTTCCACGAAGACTTTGGCAAGAAGGACGTCACCAGCCACTACGACCTCGGAAGCCGTTCCAACTTAGTGAAGCTGAAGAAAGCCCTTATCGAACGTGAGATCATCGAGCAAACGGAAGATGGGCTCTTCATTTCAGACCCACTGTTCGAACGCTGGTTCAAACAGGAGATGGCATAGCGATACTTATTTCTTCACCTCGTAGAGCACTTGGAGGGTCGGGGTGTAGGTATTCTCCAGGGTGAGGGTGATGAAGCCGCCGTCGGTCTCGAACTTCGCAATCTTATGATCGTCACCGTGCTTCGGCATGTTGGGCCAGGCACCGAAATCCTTCTCAAACTGGTCGCGCATCTGCTGCCAGAGCTGACGGGTACTGTCATTGGTGGAGATCTTGTAGTTCTCCTGCAGGGCAATGAGCTTACCGTCTTTCTGAGCCAGCATCAGACGGAACTTCTCCGCAGGATTGGCCATCACGACACGGGTGAAGGCGGAATCGGTCTTAGCGGAGTCAACCGCAAAGCCACGGGTCTGCATGGAGTCGATAAATGTCTGGAAAGGCAGGGCCATCGACAGTCCACGATACTTCAACTCTTTCTGTTCACTACTGCAGGCGCAAAGCACCAAAAATGCCACAAGGGCCATTGAAATCTTCTTCATATTCGTATGGTTATAGAGTTTATGGCAGCAAAATTACGAATTATTTTCGATTTCCACCTCATCTTAGCCTATTTTTCTTAAGTTTTTACTACCTTTGTACCCATGTTTACACTTTGCATCGTCCTATCCGCACTTTCAGCAACCTTTCTCCCGGAAGATATCGACACCATCCGCAGTGAACGGCTGGAGGAGGTCGTCATCACCTCCAACTCCGCTCGTCAGCGCATCCAGAATGTGCAGACTGGTGCCGAAGTGCTGCAGATAGAGGATCTGACGGCAGCACCGCAGTTGTTTGGCGAGAATGATATCATGCGTTCCATCCAACTGTTGCCTGGTGTGAAGTCGGAGAGCGATGCCTCCAGCAGTTTTCAGGTGCGTGGCGGTACTTCGGCACAGAATCAGGTGCTTTTCGACAACACACCTGTCTATAATGTAGGTCACATGGGTGGTCTCTTCTCGGCCTTCAACGATGATGCACTGGCGTCAGGCACGCTCTACAAGGGACTGCTCCCGGCACAATACGGTGGTGCTTCATCGGCTGTACTTGACATCACAGGACGTACAGGCGACCGTCACCACTATCATGGTGGTGCCACCATCGGCCTGCTCTCGGCAAAGGGCACCTTCGAGGGGCCCATCTTGAAGGACAAGGCGGCATTCCTCGTCACCGCGCGCCGCACGTATATGGATATGTTCCTGAAACTCTCTCCCGACTTCAAGAACAACACCCTCTACTTCTACGATATCAATGCGAAACTGGACTGGACGATCGACAAGCGCAACCAACTGTTCCTGACATTCTTCACAGGCAACGACCGTACCGCCGTAGAGGATATGGTCGATATAGGCTGGAACAACCTGACGACCAGTCTGAAATGGTTACACCACTTCAATGGGGGCTCCAATTCGCAGACCACCTTATATTATAGTGGCTATCAGACCGACAACGGCGTGGATTTCGTAGGTCTCAACCTCTGGTACAAAGGACATATCCGTCAGGCAAGTCTGCGACAGGACTTCCACATCCAACTGGGCAAGCACCAGTTGAAGGCGGGTTTCCAGTCGTCACTGCTCAACGTGAAATCGGCGGAGTGGCAGATTGTCAGCAAATACAACAAAGAGGAGCGTCGCGCCTGGGAGAATACAGCCTGGGTGAACGGCACGTTTGAATTCAACCGTCTCACAGCCTCACTGGGTCTGCGCCTCGATGCCTTCTCCCCCCTCGGCGGCTCTCTCTACTACGACATCGCCGACGATGGCAGCATCGACTGGTACTACAACTACGGGAAGAACCAGATTGTGACGACTCACTACGTGCTGGAGCCACGTGCCAGCCTCAGTTATCAGGTGACGGATGAAGCCAGCGTCAAACTGGGTTATGCACGTACCTCGCAGAACATCCACGCCCTGCGCAATCAGAGCACCTCCACCCCCTTCGACCGCTATGCCATCAGCAGTAATATCATCAAGCCCGAAGTGGCTGATCAGGTGAGTGCAGGTCTCTACATGATGACTCCGTCACAGACATACGACTATTCACTGGAGGCTTACTACAGGAAGACACGCAACGTGATCGACTACCGCGACGGAAAGTCGTTCCGAAGTGAGATCGAGATAGAGCGCCTCGTACTGCCAGGCGAAGGCAAGAGCTACGGCGTAGAACTCTGCGCCAGGAAGAATACGGGCAGACTGACGGGATGGCTGGCTTATACCCTCGCCTGGTCGAAGACGCGCATCGACGGCGTCAACGGAGGCCAGTGGTATGATGCCAGCAACGACCGGCGACACGACATCAATATCGTGGGCATGTACCGCCTGAACGACAACTGGACCTTCAACGCTGCCTGGGTCTTTAATAGTGGACAGGCTTTCACAGCCCCCAGTGGCAAGTACCAGCTCATCGACAACTGGATCTACTATTACGCCGAGCGCAATGGCTACCGCGCTCCCGACTACCACCGTCTGGATGTCAGCGCCATCTGGACGCATAAGAAGCCTAAGTACACCACCCAGTGGGTCTTCGGCATCTACAATCTCTACAACCGCTACAACCCGTTCCTCATCAACTTCGAGGACAGTGAGAACGGTGCACGTACGCGAGCCGTACAATACAGTCTCTTCGGTATCATACCGTCGGTAGCCTTCAACATCAAATTCTGAGCACCAATGAGAAGAATAAGCGAAATACTCACCCTACTCGGGATACTCATCCTGTTCGGTTCCTGTAAGAAGGACATCGAGATCGACTATCACACTGTGGCTCCGCTCTATGTGATCGAGGCCTCGGTGACCAACGACGGCATGAAGGCCCGCGTCAGTCGTACAAATGCCATGGACGACAACACGACGACCAGCGACATCACAGGGGCCACAGTGATTGTCACGGGCAGCGACGGCACGCGCGAACAACTCTTCCACAAGGGCATGGGCATCTATCAGTCGACCGCCATAGGAACACCCGATGTGGTCTATACCATCGACGTCGAGGTAGATGGACAGCACTTCACATCGAGTTCGACCATGCAGAAGGAGCCAATGGTCAACGACTTCTACTTCATCCGGAAAAAGATTGTTGGTGAGAATTTCCTGATGGCCAAACTGCTGATACAAGATATCCCCAACGAGGAAAACTACTATTTCGCCCATCTCTACCGCAATGGTACTGGCTTCAGATGGGCCGTCAAGAAAGACGATACCGACCCCAACAAGGAGCAGCAGATATTGTTTACCTTCGCCAGGGAGGGAAGCAACGACAAAGACCTGCCCAAGGAAGGCGACCGCTTCCGTCTGGAGGTGCGCACCATCGACAGGAAGAGCTACGACTATCTCTTCTCCATGCAACAGATGGACAATACCGGCACCAACCCGATTCCCGACTTCACGGGCGGTTGTCTGGGGTATTTCTCGGCCTACAGCCAGTTGATAGACAATTATGTGTTCCGCTATGCCAGCGTGAGCGATGAGGAATAGGTAGAGAGTGGACTATTCCTTTTTGTAGATGTTCACGGTGATGGTTACGCCGATAGCATCCATGACGTAGCGCAACTGCACCACCTGCTCCGTAAACGAGATGACTTGCATCAGGAGCTTCTGCTTTTCGTCGTACTCATCGAGATATTCCAGTCGCAAGTTACTGTTATCACACTGATAAGTACCCTCTGAAGTCATCCGTCCATCCTGACTGAAAGCCTGGAAGGAGCCCTTTCTCACCATTCCGTTATAGGTTCCGTCACCAAGGAAGACCAGCTCTTGGATAGGCAGCTCATCCGGATCCAGTTCTGCGTCGCCATCGATCACCACGTCATCAGGGTTGGTGCCGCGCTGCCAGGTGCCCACAATCGTGTCACCAAGGCGCCGGCCGTCATCATCACCGCCTGAACAGCCTGTCAACAGCAACAGTAAGATAAAAAAGGCAGAAGCCCTGGCGATACCAGAGCTTCCTAAGCCTTGATGGTTGAATATATGCATCGTCGCTTATTTCACGTTACCAACTTTCACCAGATACTCGGCAATCTGCACAGCGTTGAGAGCAGCACCCTTGCGAATCTGGTCACCAGAGAGCCAGAAGGTCAGACCGCAGTCATCGCTGAGGTCCTTACGGATACGACCTACATAGACATCGTCCTTGCCAGCAGTCTCCAGCGGCATCGGATAGGTCAGCGTGGCAGGATCATCCTTCAACGTACAACCAGGAGCGGCAGCGATGGCTTTCTGTGCCTCCTCGACGCTGATGGGTTTCTCGGTCTCGATCCATACCGACTCTGAGTGTGAGCGCAGCGAACTGACGCGGACACACATGGCCGAGCACTTGGCGTCGGTATGCATGATCTTCCGGGTCTCGTTGTACATCTTCATCTCTTCCTTCGTATAGCCGTTGGGCTGGAACACGTCGATCTGGGGAATCACATTGTAGGCCAACTGATGGGCGAACTTCTTAATGGTCTTGACCTCACCGTCCTCGACCATCTCCTTATACTGCTGCTGCAACTCTGCCATCGCAGCGGCACCGGCACCAGAGGCACTCTGATAACTGGCCACATGGATGCGCTTGATATGGGAGATCTGCTCCAGCGGCTGGAGCACCACGACCATCATGATGGTGGTACAGTTCGGGTTGGCGATGATACCACGCGGACGGTTCAGGGCATCCTCTGCGTTACACTCGGGCACCACGAGGGGCACATCCTCATCCATACGGAAGGCACTTGAGTTGTCGATCATCACGGCACCATACTTCGTGATGGTCTCAGCAAACTCCTTG
>JAEEGF010223860.1_pt1 | contig 10367 bp, 9 predicted proteins | sample 9134171 | NCBI WGS metagenome assembly JAEEGF01 (sample SAMN16246542, study PRJNA631951) | gut metagenome | biome: gut microbiome; feature: rumen; material: AP-attached | host: Bos | place: Iran: Karaj | collected 2018-10 | reverse complement strand
AGCAGTGGTTGCACCAGTAGCACAGGATGTTGAAGTAAAATTAGCATCCTCAGAATCAGTTATACCAATGATTTTTCATTGGTTATTAGCGGTAGCATCACCATAATCTTGAGCTTTAGAAGCATCTGATGAGTGATTTGCATCAAGCCTTAAATTTTCTACCATCCAGCATTTACCATCAGCTAGTCTAGCTACGGCATAGACATTATTGTCACGAGTATCTTTTAGTGCAGTCATAGAGGCAAGAGTAGCTCTGCCACTAGTAGGAGCCTGGGTGAGATTGGAATTTGAACAAGACCAACCTTGGAGATTGCCAGCTGAGGCTATCCAGACTGGATAAAGAATGAGGCCATGAGAAGAAACGTCTGGTACTGTGATAGTTTCATTTGGGCCATAGATAGTGGAGCTATTATCTGCTTCAAAGTCAGCAGACCAGCCAGCAAAACCGTAGCCAGGACGAGAGTAATTTGGCGCAATAAGCGTAGCTTCCGTATTAGATGTAGCACTAACTTTACCACCTTTTGATGAAGTAGCATTCGCAAGATCTGTCGTAGTGCCAAGCGTACTCATAGAGCCAACTATATCAGAAGCATTTGGCGCATAGCAAATGGAGTTAGCCGGACAATCAGTGTCTCTTAGTGGTAGCATTGGTGCTACAGCAGAAGCTGGATGCACAAGTGTATATTTGACCTTTCCTTCAAAAGTATCGGCTGGTTGAGTGCTAGAAATATTGATTTGATATGATGGAGTAATTGTGCCGCTTGTAGTATTGGTATTGAATGAAGCGACCTTAGCATATGTAGCTGGTATATTTTGAAAAGTTCCGTAGTTTCCTTCTGCCGTAGCATTAGTTACAGCAGTAATTTTCATTTTCCAAGAAGAGCCATAAGTACCAGTTCCATCAGTTTTAATATTATAGTTGCTGCCTAGAGTAGAGATTAAGTCGGTATTATTACCATAATAAGAATCACCAGAAAAACCAATCGCATATACAGCATAGCCGGAAGAATCATTACAGGTTATTGTGATGCTATTAGCAGTTATCACTTCCGTATCACTATTATTCATTGTTGCGTTATATGTACCACCTCCACCATTGCCAAAGGTACAAGAAGAAGGAACGGTTATGTCGATAGTATCCACTGTTGATTCATCTGCATAAACCGCAGAGGAAAATGCAAATCCACAAACAAAAGTTAGCCCGATAACACTATATAATATATGGTTTTTTAGATGCATCTTTATCCCAATCTTATTATGCTTATATTATAACACTGACTGTTTAATTATGGCAAGTTAAATCACCAAATAATTTCTTTCATTCCATGAGCCTTTAAAAACTCATTGCATTTTGAAAAATGGTGATTACCAAAAAAACCTGCATAGGCCGAAAGTGGCGAGGGATGTGCGGATTCCAAAATAAGATGCTTCGAACTATCAATTAAGGATTTTTTGTTGCGTGCGTCTCTACCCCACAGAATAAAAACTAAATGTGGGCGCGTCTCATTTAAGTATGAAATGGTGGCAGTAGTAAAAGTCTCCCATCCTTTGCCGCGATGTGAACCGGCTTTGTGTGCTTCTACAGTAAGAACGGTGTTTAGAAGTAGCACGCCTTGTTTTTGCCAATTACGTAGACTACCGCGGGGATTGTTGTGGTGCCCAATATCATCGTCAATTTCTTTATATATATTAATTAAAGATGGTGGGATTGGTTGTGAATTCGGCACCGAAAAAGCCAAACCTTCCGCAGCGCCTGGCGTGTGATAAGGATCTTGCCCTAGAATGACAACTTTGACATCATTTAAATCTGTCGTAAAAGCCGAGAAGACTAAGCCTTTGGGCGGATAAATTGTTTTATGTTCGTATTCGTCGTGTAAGAAGGCAGAAAGTTCCTTAAAATAAGGTTTATTAAACTCTGCATTTAAAAACTCCTTCCAACTCTCATGCATGCTATAATTATAGCATGGCAAAGTTATATTTTAGGTATGGTGCGATGGGTTGCGGAAAGACCATGCAGCTACTTCAAGTCGCTTTTAATTATGAAGAACGTGGGCATAAAGTTTGTGTAATCAAACCAAAAACTGACACTAAACATGGTACTAAACTATATACTCGCATCGGACCAGAACGTGAAACCGATTTTTGTTTTGATAGAAAAACAGATTTGTTTAAGGAGATTAGTAAAAAATATAGCAAAGTGCAATGTGTGTTGGTTGATGAATCGCAATTTTTAACTAAAAAACAAGTTGATCAGCTGATGATGGTGACGATAAAGCTTGATATTCCAGTGATGGCTTATGGTTTAAGATTAAACTTTCGTCGTGAAGATGGTGGATTCGAAGGCGCCACTAGACTTCTGCAAATTGCTCATGACATTGAAGAGATTAAAACGATTTGTGAATGTGGTAAGAAAGCAACTTATAATTCTAGATTTTTAAATGGAAAACTAGTTGCTGATGGACCGGACGTTTTGATTGATGATGGCACAATTGATATTGAATATCGTGCTATCTGCCCGGCATGTTATGAAAAATATTTGGAGGAAAAATAATGTACATAGTAATCGAAGGCCAAGATGGCACCGGTAAATCAACGCAGGCCGAGCTCCTCAAGAAATATTATGAGGATCAAGGAAAAGAAGCCGTCGTCATTGAAGAGCCCGATGGCGATTTGCCACAGGCGCACGACCTTCACGACATGATTTTGACGCGCGGCTATAAACTCGAGCCACTGACCAATTTCCTGCTATTTACCGCCTCTCGTCTAGAACTTTGGCGAAAAATTGCCGAACCACTTCTAAAACGTGGTGGCGTGGTAATTTCCGCTCGCAATTATTGGTCCAGCATCGCCTATCAAGGTTACGGCGAGGGCGTGTCTAGGTCTCGTATTATTAAAATCACTAAAGACATTATGCCAGAGAAATATTGCCATCCAGATTATGGCTTTATCCTTACAGTGCCAGACGAAGTTCGCCTCGCTCGCCAGAAAAACCGGGGCAAGGCCACCGAAACTTTTGAAGCTAAAGCCAATGATTTTCAGCAGAGAGTCAATGGCGCTTATCCCAAGATTGCCAAAGACTTCAATTTAAAACTAATCGATGCGTCCGGCACCATTGAAGAAATTCAAGCAGAAATTCGCCGTCATCTCGGAATCCAGGACCTTAGCTCAGTCATCATGAAAGATGCTATGTCAGACGACGGCTCAGTTGTCGGCGAATTGCGAGTTGTATAATTCGGCGTAGAAGCCACCAGCTTTTAAGAGCGATTCGTGATTTCCCTGTTCCACGATAGCGCCGTCTTTCATGACTAGAATTAAGTCAGAATTGCGAATAGTGGATAGTCTATGTGCGATCACAAATGATGTGCGTCCGCGCGTGAGTTTTTCAAACGAATCTTGGATTAATTGTTCGGTACGAGTATCGACATTTGAAGTGGCTTCGTCAAGAATCATCATTGGTGGATTGGCGACCATGGCTCTCGCAATGGTGATGAGCTGTTTTTCGCCGGCCGAAATGTTGTCGGAGTCCTCGGAAATTTCGGTTCGATAGGCTTTTGGTAAGGCTTCGATAATGTGATTGACATTGGAGGCTTTGGCGGCGCGTTTAATGTCGTCTAACGTGGCCGATTGATTGCCGTAGCGCAAGTTTTCTTCCACGGTGCCGGAGAATAGCCAGGTGTCCTGAAGTACCATACCGAATAGTTTTCTCACGTCTGAGCGTTTCATTTCGCGGGTTGGTACGCCATCCACAGTAATATACCCTGAATCTGGATCGTAGAATCTCATTAACAAATTAATTATTGTAGTTTTGCCGGCGCCAGTTGGACCAACGATGGCGACTTTCATACCTGGTTCGACTTTGACTGAAAAATCGCGAATGGTTGGTCGGTCTTTTAGGTAGCTGAAGCTGACATTGTGAAATTCAACTTCGCCTTTAACGTGTTCGATAGTTGAAGCTGGTTCAGGATCTGGCTCTTCTTCTGATTCGTCTAAGAATTCAAAGATTCTTTCTGATGCGGCAAGTAATGCTTGCAAAGTAGAAGTGGTGGAAGCAATTTCGGTGATTGGACGATTGAACCTGGAAACGTATTGGATGAAGGCTTGGATGTCACCAATACTAATGCGTCCTTGGACTACAAATACGCCACCTAAGGCACATACCGCGATGTAGCCTAGATTGGTAAAGATATGTGTCATCGGGAAAGAGAGCGATGAGAAAATTTGTGCTCTTCTTGAAGCGGTGGTGAGTTTTTCGTTAATTTTTTCAAATTCAAGTAAGGCATTTTCTTCATAGGAGTTAGATTTAATCACGATTTGTCCGGAATAGTCTTCTTCAATTTCGCTGTTTAGAGTACCTAGGGTGTTTTGCTGTTCGCGGAAATATTTTTGGGCGTAATGCATAATGCGCCCAACTACTAGAACAGATACTGGTACCACTACAAATGAAATGAGTGATAATGGTACGCTGATGGTAATCATGATAATCATGACGCCAAGTAACGTGGTGACGGATAATGAAATATCGGCAATTTCCTGTGACATGGAAGTGGTAAGAACGTCTACGTCATTAGACATGCGCGACAGCGTATCGCCATATTGATGTTTGTCAAAATAAGAAATTGGTAGTCTTGAGATTTTATCCAAAATTCGTTCGCGAATATCTTTGGTATATTTGGCTGAAGTGATAGCCAGGATATAAGCTTGGCCATAGTTTAAGGCAGCAGAAGCGCAGAACAATATAATAATAGTAATTGCTTGTTGTCCTAGCGTGGCCCAATCTAAGTCTGGATAACTATCTACGGCAACCGTAGTCATTTCGCCGAGAATTCTTGGAATGAATAATCCTAAGATTGCTGAACCAACGGTCAGAATAATTGAAATTAGAATCGGGATTTTATAACGACCGACGGATTTTACAAAGACCTTGAACGATTGCCACATACTTTTATTGTTATGCATGCGCCACCTTTCCTGCTAGCTTTAATTCGCTAGCAAATTCTTTGTCGGATAACTGCGATTTAACAATTTCCTGGTAGACTGAGCAGGAGTTTAGCAGTTCTAGATGTTTTCCTTTTCCAACAATTTTGCCGTTGTCTAATACTACAATTTGGTCAGCATCTTTAATTGTGCTAACTCTTTGGGCCACAATCAAAACTACTGCATCGGTGGTGATTTCTTTTAGAGCTTCGCGAAGTTTGCGGTCAGTCTTCATATCTAGAGCTGAAAAGGCGTCATCGAAAATGAAAATATCAGGGTTCTTGCAAATTGCTCGTGCGATGGACAAGCGCTGTTTTTGGCCACCAGAAACATTGGTGCCACCTTGCGCAATGTGTGAATTATACTTTTCAGGTAATTTTTCAATGAAGTTTTCGGCCTGTGCAATGCGGGCAGCTTTTTTCATTTGTTCGTCGGTGGCATTTGGTGCACCAAATTTAATATTGGATCTGACCGTGCCAGAAAAGAGTATACCGCGTTGTGGTACAAAGCCGATTCTTTCCATTAGATCCTTTTTTTCGTAGTCTTTGATAGATAAACCGTTGATTAGTATTTCTCCGTCGGTTGCTTCGTAAAATCTTGGCACTAAATTAATCAAAGTTGATTTGCCGGAGCCAGTTGAACCAATAAAGGCAGTGGTTTCACCAGCGTTAGCTTTGAAGGAAACTTTGTCTAGAACCTTTCCTTCGGCTTCTGGATAAGCAAAATCTACATTCTTAAATTCTACTGATGGAGTTTTGTCTGGCAAACCATGAGTTTTATCACGCCAAGAGATTTTGAGTGGTTTTTTCAATACTTCATTAATACGGTGCGCCGATACGTTGGCGCGTGGTAACATGACAAAGAGAATGGACATCATCAAAAATGACATCATCACGTGTGAAACATATTGGGCAAAGGCGGCCATGTTACCGAGATAAGCAAAATCTTTGGATAATAGTGAAATGCCAATCCAAGAACAAAGCAAAGTGGTGCCGTTAAAAATGATATTGATCAACGGGTTTTGAAGCTCCATGATTTTATCGATGAAAATCAAAAGTTTGGTTAGAACGTCATTAGTTTTAATAAACTTTTTTCTTTCTAATTTTTCGTTATTAAAAGCACGAATGACTTTTAGGCCGGTCAGGTTTTCTCTCGTGAGTAAGGTGATTTTATCAATGTAGGTTTGGAAGATTTTGAACTTTGGAATAATTAGCGACATGATGAGAATGACGGAACCCATAATCGCGATGACGCCGACTAATAGAATCCAGCTCATGTCAGGTGCGGTTTGGATGGCCATGATGATTGAAATAATACAAAAGAGCGGCGCGCGGAGCATCATGACGAGGATCATAATAATCACATTTTGGACTTGGCTGACGTCGTTCGTAGTGCGCGTGATGAGTGAGGCAGTACTGAAATCGTTGGTATCGAGAATGTTGAAATTGATAATCTTGGTAAAAATTGCAGTCCTTAAGTCTTTAGCAAAACCGGTGCCGATTCTGGCGGAAAAATAACTAGAAACTAAAGTGGCTACTGCTGAGAGTAAAGTTAGCCCCACCATGTAGATCCCGGTCATCCAGATGTAATCAATTTCGCCTGGCACAATACCTTTATTAATAATATCTGCCATCATGGCCGGAAGCATTAAAGTCGTGTAGACTTGTACGACGGTAGCAAAAATCAGAATAATAACTTGCCACCAATAAGGCTTTAAAAAGCGGAATAATTTAAACATCTTTTTCCTCACCCTTTTTCTTTTCTAGATGCATCACGAAGTAAATAATCGGCCCCATTATAATATATATATAGTAGGAGAAGAAGCGCCAGAGTAGCATGGCCCAGAAAATGTATCCTGAAGAAAGTGATGAAAAGACCATGAAGAAAGTACCTTCAGCAGCACCGGCGTTGCCTGGCGTTGGAATGAAGTAGACTGCGCTAGTCACTGCGACGGTAAGAATGAAACAATCGATAAAGCTGATGTTGCCACCAAATGCGGTGAGTACGAAAAACGGAATTGAGACAATTAATGCGTTGAATAATACCGAAAGTCCTACTACTTGGAAGAACAAGCCGCGAGTTTTTAGAATTAGTTTTACTGATTTGGCATATTCAGTGACTTCGTGTTCGATTTTCTTCAAAGCTTTTTCGCGATCTTTAATTAGCTTAATTTTAGCTAGGACTTTGACGAGGGATTTTAAGAATTTAGTGGTAGCTTTCGGGAAGAAACTGACGCCGGCGACCATGACTGGCCAGAAAGCATAAAATAATAAACCAATCCAAGCCGCGGTGACTAAAGCTGGCTTGCTGTAGGCAATACCACTAAGTACAAAACACGGGATGGCGATGAGTAAGAATCCAATTTGGTTTGCAATCATGCCAACGATTGGAATTGAAGTGGAGGCGCCACCCGGGAGACCACTATTGTGTCGCATATAATAAATTTGGAATGGTTGTCCGCCAATGGCAGCTGGCGTGACGCAGTCGTAGTATTTACCAAGTAATACGGTGCGACGAGCGACTTTCGGGGCGTTTTTTCTAGCTTGTTTGGTCTCTTGGTTGGTTAGTTCGTTAGTTACCGCGAGACGGCGAATCATAATTATATATTTAATGACTTCAAAGATTATGGCAGCAACAAAACAGACTACCGCTGGGATCAAAAACCACCAGTGTAGTTCTACTTTCGAAAGCTCAGTGGCGTTTTCGGAATTGCCAAATTCAGAAAATGCTGTCGCCGCGATCACGGCTGCATTTAGTAGCACAAACAGAATAATACCGATAGTTTTTTTCCAGTTTTTCATTAGTCTTTCCCAGCAGCGCGAATATTTGGATATTCATCAATTAAGACACGAATACATCCGGCAATTGGTACAGCGATGATAGCGCCAAGGAGTCCAAACATGTACATGCCAATAACGATAGCCACGAGGATGGCCACAGCTGGTAGATTTAAAGCACTTCCTTGAATCTTTGGTGCAATGATGTTGTTTTCGATTTGTGCATATATAATATATACAATTGCAAAAATGACTGCCGCGAGAGGGCTATTGAATAATAGGATCAAAGTGACGAGAGTACCACCGATGAATTGGCCGAACATAGGAATGAGATAGAAGAGCATGGTAATCATGCCCATTGGGATAGCTAGGCTGGTCGGTACGTTAGTGAATAGCGAAATAATGAGTACGATAAAACCGGAAGCTAACCCATCAATGGCGGCAACGATAACTTGATGCGAAACGTAGGTCGATACGACATTTGCTAGGCGCATCATTACTCTTTTTGCTACGGTGACCGGCTTCTTGTTTTCCTCGCCATCGCTCAAGCTCTTCCAAACTCGTTCCATAATGCCAGGGCCTTCGAGGAGGAATAATAGTGTTAGTACGAGAACTAGGACGATGTTCATTACGGCACCAGCTACGCCACTTACGCCAGCGACTACGTCTGAGCCGAAGCTGCCCATGAGAGCTTTGGAAAGCGATGATAATGCGTTGGTGATCTCACCCTGCAAATTATTGACGCCGAAGTTTTTACCGAAATCGTTGATGCCCTGCCAACCACCGAGATTGTTTTCGAGCATTTCAGGAGCTTGTTGGATGAATTTGGCGGTTTCATTGACTACGACTGGACCGACGATGGCGATGATGCCGCCAATTATTAATACCACAATAAAGTATGCTAACACTGCCGATGCAGTTTGGTGTTTCTTCTGAGTACCAAATCTGTGGTTAAAGAAATCGTTCACGCGTCTAACTAGTGGTTTTAATGCTAGCGCGAGAAAAATCGAAATCCCTACGATGATTAAGCCGGTTGCTGCACTCTGGATAAATAGCCAGACTGCATAAATCGCCACCGGAATCAACCAAAACTTCAGAAAAGTTTTCGTGTCCGTCTCAATTGTTTTCGCCATAAACCTCCTTTATGCTTTTATTATAGCACAAATAGCCGGGATTTTAAAAACCATAAGCCCTAGTTTTAACAGGAAAATATGTTATAATATTAGAGTGAAATTATTGATGCACACTTGCTGCGCTCCGTGCAGCGTTTATTGTATTGATTCTCTTAGGGCCGAGAAGATTGAGCCGACACTTTTTTGGTATAATCCTAACATTCATCCGTATATTGAATACAAAAATCGTCGTGATTGTCTAAGGAATTATGCTGATACGGTTGGAGTGAAATTAATTATCGATGAAGAATATGGTTTAGATGAGTTTTGCAAAAACGTAGTTTCGGATATCGAGAATCGTTGTGTGAATTATTGTTACAAAAAACGTCTGACGGAAACTGTGCGTTATGCTGCGAAACACGGTTACGATACTTTTACCACGACGTTGCTAGTTTCGCCATATCAAAAACACGAAGAGTTAATTAAGGTTTGCGAAGAGCTCGCTAAACTTTCTGGTGTGAAGTTTTTGTATCGCGATTTTCGGGTCGGCTTTCGCGAAGGCCAGGCTAAAGCTCGCGAGGCTGGTCTTTATATGCAAAAATATTGTGGTTGCATTTTTTCGGAAGAAGAAAGATATAAAAAGCAGATTGAAAAGGATTTAAAAAATGCTGGTATCTGACTTTAATTATGATCTTCCGGAAGAGCGGATTGCGAAATTCCCGCCTAAGGAGCGTGGTACGACTAGGTTGTTGGTTTTGAACCGTCAAACCGGCGAGACAAAGGATTCTTATTATCGTAACTTGGATGAATTTTTAAACCCGGGAGACTTGCTGGTTTTAAATGATACTCGCGTGATGCAGTCGCGTCTGTTCTGCACTTTGCCGGATGGTCGTGAGCGTGAACTGGTGGTGCTTGAAAAACATGGTGATGAGCCGCAACGCGTGATGTACCGAGGTAAGCTACATGACGGAGACAAACTTACTATTAATAAGCATATAATTATTGTTAATAGGATTTTAGGAAATGGCATTGCTGAGGTGGAGTCGGATGAGCCTTTGGCCGAGCTGGCTGAAAAATTTGGCACTGTTCCCTTGCCGCCATATTTACATCGTGATGCAACAGAAGATGACAAGAAACGTTATCAGACTGTTTGGGCTAAGAACATGGGTTCTGCCGCGGCGCCAACCGCAAGCCTGAATATGACGGAAGAACTACTGGAAAGACTTCGTAAAAAAGGTGTGATTATTAAATATCTTACTCTTCATGTTGGTCTTGGCACATTTTTGCCAATGCGTACCGATAATGTCGAAGACCATCATATGCATTCCGAATGGTTCCATATTCCGGAAGATACTTTGGCTGCTATTAAAAATGCTCATCGTGTAGTTGCGGTGGGTACTACGGTGGCTCGCACTTTGGAATACTATGGCAAAACTGGTAAGACTAGTGGTGAAGATGACATTTTTATTTATCCTGGATTTGAATTTAAAGTCGTAGATGCTTT
>JAEEGF012176511.1_pt1 | contig 10369 bp, 7 predicted proteins | sample 9134171 | NCBI WGS metagenome assembly JAEEGF01 (sample SAMN16246542, study PRJNA631951) | gut metagenome | biome: gut microbiome; feature: rumen; material: AP-attached | host: Bos | place: Iran: Karaj | collected 2018-10 | reverse complement strand
CGAAACGCTTGTAGTGGCAGTTACGCTTAACGGAGTGCCATCTACACTTAGTATAGCCTGATGATGCCACGAAGGAACTGCTGTCAACGTAGTGGTGCCGAACATTTTAGCCAAGTGCGAATCGCCGGCTAATTTTACATCGTGAGGGGTGTAGTCGCGATAGGTTTCGCCTTCAGTTCTTCGCGTTTAAGATTTCCGAATTCGATATCCATATTAGCCTTTATTCTTTACCTGTTACAGGAACGCCACCGAAGAGGTGTCTTCCATGCCGACGCTCCGGGCGGAAACCTGTTTCATCTTCTACCGTCATTACCGAAGGAGCAGCCAGACGAGTTTCCCCGTTCCCATTTGCATATTCGTAAGAAAAAACAAAACCTGCCATTGTGGCCAGAGAACCATCCTCATTGAAAGTGAAACGGAAATTCCACTTGTGATCAGGGTCTTCCTGATTGTCGTTGCCGATGTAAGTCATCCTTGAAGGCAACCTGTCAGGTCCGATACCCATCAGCCCGATAAATGGCAAGAGAAAGTAGCTGTCTCCTACCGTTGGGAAACCATGGTATATGCCCCACTGCTTATATTTATTGGGGTAATCGGCATCATAGTAATACTTATATTTATAGAAGACTGAGTGCTTCGTTTCATTTTCGGTTCCCTCTCCATCGTAAGTCAAATATTGCAACAGGCCATCTTTCCAGTCAAAGGTAACTTTATAATTCCATGTCATATAGAGTCGTTCCCCATCACTAGTTTTGTCAATTACTCCAGATGTTGAGTAAGACGACAGATGACCTTCGCTATCATAATTGAACGAGTTCTTTTCGGATATAGCATAATTGTCTTCTTCGTATTCGGTATCAAGAAGTGTGATAAAACCTTGATTATTATATTTGACCGAATAGATTTGGGTGCCTGTCTCACCATCGGAGTACTTCCAGGTCTCTATTATTTTGTTTGCAGGATAGTCGAAGGTGTACTGCTCTTCCATGTCGTCATCCGAGTAGGTGATAGATTCAAGTATACCATCGTTCGAATAATGTAACTCTCTACTGCTGAATGACTTCAGTCGCAGACCGCTCTCCTTGTCGATAATACCCGTCAGGGCAGATACATTGTCAACGCCACTGCTGCCATTGTCATCATCATTGTCACATGATACTAAACTCACACTCATTGTCAAGGCTATCATGATAGCCATTAAACTCCATAAAAAATCCTTTTTCATGTCAATTTATTATTAGTTGGTTTTCAGTTGGACATTTCTATGAACCTGTTAAAATCCAATTGAGATTTGTCCTATCCATAATATATTATTTTTTCAGGTGTCAGAAAGTCAGAACTCGTGACTTTTAGCATTGTCTACTTGCAAATCTATAAAAAAAATATAAATAAGAAAATAAAAATTAAATTTTCTTACTGTCAGCCCATGTATTGTTGCTGTTTTAATGGGGGAAAGTAGTTTTTTTAGCGTTATATATTATGAACCTTAATTCTGCAACACAAATTCACAATTCAGAATTGACAATGGACAGTTGACAATGAATAATTCATAATTCAGAATTGAGAATTCATAATGGTAGAAAAAAAGGACTATTTTGTCTTTTTGTAAATACAAAATGGTGGCAAGGTACGTCCAAGGTAGGTGGGGGAGTTGAAAGTTGAAAATTGAAACTGCTTTAATTCAAAATTGCAGTTGACAATTTTTTTGAAAGAGTTGAAATTTGAAAAAACGTATCAAGTAAGGCAGAAGGTTCGGGCAAGCAAGGGAGTAGTAAGGGGATAGTAAGGGGATAGTAAGTCGATAGCAAGCCGATAGTAAGCCGGAGGGTACGGGCAAGGTTCGAAGAAGTAAGCCGATAGCAAGGGAGTAGCTACGGGGTAGGAACGGGGTAGCTACGGGGAAGGTACGGGGAAGAAAGCCGATAATAATTCACAATTCACAGTTGACAATTGACAATTTCTTTAATAATTGGCAATGTTTTTTTGGGGGGAGATGAGTCCGTTTATAAAATCCTTCGTTATTTTTATTGCTATCAAAATAACAGGTATGATACTTGGAATATTACAAAATACATCAGCAAGATGTCTCAAAATGGAAGTTTTTGCAAAAAATCATAAAAATGAGCCATAAAAAGACAAATTGTAATATTAACCAAGGACTATTCAGAAGATTTTTGTATTTTTGTAGGCAATAAATGCCCGTCAAATTTGTACAGTAGTGCAGATTTAGAAGTGGAATAAAGATAAAGAAATTTAGTTGTGCCAGTAGATAAACAAGTATTGTTGCGGTATCAGGTTCTGAACAAGTGCTTTAGAAATAGATATAGGGAATACACCATCGACGACCTTGTTGATGAGTGCAACAAGGCTTTGTGTAGAATTGATAGGCCTAATGTTTCCAAACGTACCATTCAGAACGACATAAATATCTTAGAAGCGGATTACGGCATCGAGTTAGATGAGAAACTAAAACAAGGTAAGAAACGTCTCTATCGATATGTTGATACGAACTATACGATTCCACTATTCCGCATCAACGACGAGGAGCGTCACAAACTTCAGGATGCCATTCGCGTATTGAAATATTTTGAGGGCGAACCAACGTACGACTGGGCAAGGACACTCTTGATGCAGATTGAGGGAGGCTTGTTTACTGATGAGTCCACTCCTGTTGTTTCTTTCCAGTCCAATCCCGACCTGAAAGGCCTCAATCTTTTCGAGAAGCTACTGCAAGCCATTATTAAGAAGCGGGTGCTGAAGATTGAATACGCTCCCTTTGGTAAAGATAGTTACAGCGAAAGAATATATCCCTACCATCTGAAGCAGTTCAATGACCGCTGGTATCTCATTGCTCAAGCTGTTGGCTATGACTCCTTAGGTCATTATGCCTTAGACAGAATTGAGAGTTTCGAGGTAATATTTATGCCCTATAAAGAGTCTGATGTGAATTTCGAAGAGTATTTTGATGACGTGATAGGTGTTACCGTTCCAAAATACCTTGAACCTGTGGATGTGGTGATGCGTGTTTGCAACAGCCGTTTTGACTATATCAAGACCAAACCCCTGCACCTGTCACAGCGAGTTATTTCTGAAGATAAGAATCACACCACGATATCTATCAATGTCAAGATTACCAAGGAGCTAATAACACTCATTCTCTCCTTTGGTCCCGACCTGGAAGTTCTCTCTCCTGCATCCCTTAGAGCCGAGATTACCAAGAATATTCGTGCTTTGAATAACATTTATCGCATCGATGAAGAAAACTTGCATAGTTAGACACTACCTTTGTTGCGGGAAATCAGTAAAACAGTAGATTATGGCAAGAACTTATAAGTATAGAAACATCAAGAATAGTGTGAATCATCAGAGCACTGAGGCTCTTGTAGAGCAATTCAATGCTCAGGTTGGCAAACGCTGTTGGGCTTCTGCTCGTGCAGCTCACGATACGGCACTCATCGATACGCTCATTGATAGAGGCGTGGATGTGTCTGCTGTTTACGATGGTGAAAGCATCTCCTTCAAGGAGCATGTAGTGTTTAATGATGACTTGAATAAGTTGTACATAGTGAAATAAAAACAAGCGATGCAGAAAACCTGCATACTAAGATAGTATATTTGCAGTTGAAAACGAAAACATTACCAGATATATGAACTCAATTGGTTTTAAGAATTTCCGAAAGTTTCAAGATTTCCCAGCAATAGACCTGGGAAACATCACAATATTGGTTGGTGGTAACAATGCAGGAAAATCAACATTGGTTAAGGCCATGCTATTAATGCGTGATTTCCTAAAGAGTAGAATAGAACGTGTGGAAGACACAAATAATATTTTTAAATCATTCACGCGTCCTCATTTCAGTTTCGATACTGAGCATGTATATGTGGGTGATTTTTATCGAGCTTTTTGCCGTCTAAGTCCACAAAAGGAGGACACAATTTCATTTACGATGAAAATAGAACAGTTCCGCTTTGTTGTGAATATTAGTGGTGAAAGGAGACCTGGTGTTATACCTCAGGTATCATTAATAGCTGTTTCAGATGAAGATAGAGATGTTACTTTCACGTTTGACTTTGCAAAAGGCCAAATGACAGCGCGTTTTGGTTATGATAACAAAGCGCTTAATGATAACATAGATAAACATAAAATTAATGGTCGAATTAGTGCTCTCGAGGAACTTAAAAAGCGATTGGTAAAGAGTACTGATTTAAGGGAAATCTCTGATTTGAAGTTGGAAATTAATATATTAGAGAAAGAGATTGAATCCCAAAAACAGATGCTTGGAATAGCACTTGAAGAGTTTGATGTTATTAATATAGGTATGTCTTTCTTCATAGGAGATAATGCCGGCAAACTGGTAATTCCAGAATTGATAAAAAGCTTTGTTCATTATTCTGAGATAGGAACACTTGGCGATAAACGATCTAAGGAGTATAAGGAAGAAGTAGCAAACAAAACAATCCTAAAAGGAAAGTCGTCTGTTATTTTAGCTATTTCCGAGGAAATAGAAAAAGTAATTAGTAGTCAAACTATTGAGTATATATATGCTCATTCTGTATTTCAGGATTCTGTCTATGCAAAATGTGCCAATTCGAGTGATTACACAAAGCGCACAATTCATGAGTTCTATACATCACGTATATCTCAAGGCGATGAAGAATTTACGCTCATAGAAGACTGGCTCAAAGAATTTAAGATTGGTACTTCACTAAAAGTAATTCCCTACAAAGGTGATAATTACAGTCTTGTAATCTTTGACAAGGAGAATCCTGAAGTAACCAGCGAAAAACAAAAGGGATATCCAGGTGGCATTGACTTGGCTGATAAAGGTATGGGGTCCATTCAACTAGTAATTTTGCTGCTTCGTCTTGCAACACTTATTCGCAAGTACAAAGGCCAGCAGCTTACCATCCTACTGGAAGAGCCCGAACAAAATTTGCATCCTGCCGTACAAAGCCAATTAGCAGACTTGATTAGTATTATCAATAAGGACTACAGAGTACGTTTCATTATAGAAACTCACTCAGAGTATTTAGTACGGCATACACAGGTGTTAGCTGCAAGATTATTTAAGGAAGGCCTCTATGGTATACCATTTAAAGTATACTACATCACAGGTAATAATGACAAACCTTATGATGACATGGGCTTCCAAAAAAACGGCAAATTTGAGAAAGCATTTGGGCCGGGTTTCTTCAATGTAGCTGATGATGCTGCCATGGAATTGTTTGATCTAGATGATGAGGATTAATGAAAGGGACACATAATACATATTGTAATTATGATTTCTTAAATGAAATCATAAAGTGTAGGAAAAATGAACCAGCTTATGATATAGCATATACAATGCTCAATAAGTTGAGTAATATATTTGTCGATATGTCTCATGAGGACTTAAGAAAACTAATTGAGAGTGACGATAACTATAAACGATTAAATAAACGCGAAAACAAATCCATCAAAGCGAAAAAGTGGATTTGTGAGTTTTCTCCAGAAAACATTTGTGACGATGTGTTTCTAATCAATGAGGGAGATATAAAGGATTATAAGAAAATAAGACAGGAATACGGTTGCTTAATAATATCAAATGACAAAAATGATTTAAAGTCTTTTGAGAGATTTATAAAAGGGCATCCATTTAATCTTGTACCTAAATGGGAAAAGATAGATGATCCAACAATTGTAACTCATGATAGCTGGACTCAATTCTTTGGGGAATTTAAGCTTGCCCCACTAAATGCAGTTATAATTACAGACAACTTTATGTTTGGAGATAAATTTGTGGAAAGAAAGCAAGACTCTTTATTTGCAATTCTTCAATCTATTGCCCCCAAAAAGCTAAAAGAGGATTTTCATATAACTATTTTTTTAAATAATGACCCTGATAAAAGGTCTGGTGTTGTTCCTCTATCAAAAGAAAAAGCAGAACAGCTTGTTGCAGATATTAAAAACTTGAATTTATGTGCTTCTGTGAAGGTCGCAATTGTCGCTCATACTATTAAGTCTACAACTCATGATAGAGAACTAATTACAAACTATCATTATATGTATTCTGGAGCAGGTTTTGGTGTCGTTGATGAAAAAGGAGTGAAAGAAGTGGCTAAAGGACAAGTACAACATGTATTTTGTGATATGAATTCAAATGTTACAATTAAACAACTGCAAGCACAGGTCTCGTTGTGGCTGAAACCAATTTTCATTGGGGACAAGGGTCGAGATGCAGCATATTCATACATAGTAGGTGACATAGACGTAGTAAATCGATTATTTTTTTAAACTATGCAGAAAACTTGCGCAGATAATGTATACCTTTGCAGCAGAAAATAATAAATAGATGATGACAGAACATAATAATAGAGTATCATTATCAAGAATTTGGCAGACACTTTCACATGTTAGAGGAGTGATGCCGGATATGCAATTGCAACAGTTAGCTATTGCATTTACATTCTTACGTCGTATTGACTGCCTGATAGAAAAATATGCGAAAGAAAGTGAATCTTTCTACGCAAAAAACAGCGAGAGACTTAGCGATGATAGACTTGCAGAGAAATTATGTGAGATTTCTGGTGGCCATCCTTTCTATAACTATTCTGGATATACTTTCAAGGGCATCTTAACGGCAAATAACTCTCTTGATGTTGTTTTAAATACATATCTTCAGGGGTTTAGCAAAAATGTGCAAGAATTCTTGGATGGCATGAACTTCAATAAGAATCTGGCTGTAATGCAGCGTCAGTCAAGATATCTTGTTGAGATGTTTGACCTCTTTTCAGAAATGGATATGTCAGCCTCGTCAGTTGACAATGAAGAGTTTTTAGAACTTATTTCATCATTGATATCCTCTGTCGCACGTGAGATGTATACTCCTGAGAATCTGTCAAATCTTATCTGCGAATGTCTTCTTGCAACGGATGTTCGCAAGTCAGGAGAAAATATAGTTTCTATATACGACCCAGTATGTGGAACTGGTAGTATGCTTGCTAATGCAGGCGAAAAGGCAAAAAGCTTTGCAACTCATCAGGATAAAATATCACTATATGGTCAAGATGTGTCAAGCTTCCCCTGTGCCATTGCTAAGGCTTTGGTTCTGCTCACTGGAAATGAATTCAGCAAAGTGTGCTATGGTAACACTTTGACTGAAGATCAGTTCCCAAGCCATCATTTTCAGTATATCCTTGCAGATATGCCTTTAGGTTTGCAATGGAGACCTATTAAGGAAAGAATTGAAATGGAAAGCTATGACACAAACGGGCGTTTCTCTATTGGTCTCCCATCTGTTTCTGATAGCCAGTTCCTGTTTATCGAACATATCCTGTCTAAAATGGATCCTAATGGCTGTCGCGCTGCTTTTATTAGTACTGGATATGTTTTATGGGGTGGAAATGCATCTAGCGGAGAGTCGCGCATTCGCAGATGGCTTTTCGAGAATGATACGGTTGAGACCATCATGGCTTTACCTAGTGGATTGTTATCTGCAACTAACGTTCCTACATATTTATGGATTCTTTCCAATAAGAAGAATCAAGCTCAAAAGGGGGAGGTTCGCCTAATTGATTTATCTATTCAAGAAGAAAAAGGCAGTCGTCTTTCTATTGGCGAAGGGTTTATCAAATCATCTGTCGCTTTGTATAAATCGTGGGACAAATCCCCTTTGTCACTCATTGTTAAGAATGAGCAATTTGGTTTCTATGAAGTTGGACTCTTAGAAAACGGCAAAAAGAAAGAAACTGTTACCATATCTTTAGATACAGATATTGAGCAGTATATTGAAAAAGAACGGCAACCCTTTGCCAAGGGCAAAATAACTGTGGACTATAGTTCTGTAGAAAAGGGCTATTCTGTCGATTTTAGCAAGTTCTTTAAATCAGAAGAAAGTGAGATTACTCCTTTGGAAGGAACCACTAACGATGCTCTCTCGGTCATAAACGCAATTGAATTAGCGAAGCCTTTTGTTCAACAAATAGGCAATCTGAAACAGACTCATTCTGAAGATAATTCATGGACAGAATTGCCTTTGCGTTCAGCAACCGAAGTCATATTTGGTATTAATAGGCCTCCAGTTTTGTCAGAGGATGGTTTGCCAATTCTTTCTGTACCTTATCTCAGACATCCTTCTGGTGATGAGAGATATGAAGTGACACCTAAAACAAGGTGTGCAACAGAGGATGATGTACTAGTCATTGTTAAAGGAGCCAATACTGGTGAAGTCTTTAAAGGCGTGGATGGAATCCTGACACCATCGATAGCTGCGATAAAATGTACGAATGAGAGTGTTATAACTCCACATTACATGTATTATCTGCTAAAGGGATACGAGAAGTCATTAATGTCGATAGCTAAGGGAGCTACCATTAAGTCTATTGATGCAAAGATGATCCCAGATTTCAAGTGCTTGGTACCACCAGTTGAAGAACAGATACAAATATCTGAATACCTTGATACAATGATAGGCAAGATAGATTGTATTATTGAAACTCTACAAAGTGAAGGTGGTACATTCTCAAAGCTTCGTCAGGCACTCATTGAGAATATAGTTCGAGGAATTTGGAGAATTCCTAATAAATAATACTCACCTATGCAGAAAACCTGCATGGTTAAACATTAATTTTGCGAACGAAAACATTGAATGATATGAAAGAACAAAACAACATACAGTCTCAGCCTCGTGACATCATGCACTACGAGAGCGATATATGGGCGATAGCAGACTTGCTGCTGGCGGCCAGTGTGAAGCAGAGTGATTTCCCTGCTTACATGATGCCGTTCTTCGCTCTGATGATGCTCGAAGGACGTATGCTTAATGCCATGAAGCTTGTGGAGGAAGAAGAGGGGCTGACGGTGAAGGATGATCCTGAAGATTTCAAGGAAGCCTTCATCGACATGGGCTGCGGCTACAACGAATATATCGTGATGCAGGGCAAGACGCTGCAGAACATATGCAATAACGACAATACGTTTGAGCAGGACTTTGCCAGCTATCTGAGTGAGTTCGATCCTACGCTGAAGAAGTTGCTGGGCATAGAGCGTGGTAAAGACGAGAAGAAGTTCCTCAATATGGACTACTATGTGGCAGAGCTTCGCAGCAAGAAGATTCTTCTGTCCGTCATTACGGCATGGTCTAAGATAGACCTTTCGCCATACGATAACTCTGCCATCACTACGTTGGAGGAGCATATCAAGCGTAAGTGGGCTGACATCAGTGCTTCTACTGCCGGAGAGCAATATACTCCCGACGATATTATCTCGCTGATTGCCGATATCGTGGCTACGAAGGTTACAAAGCCTAAGAGTCAGAACATCCATGTGTATGACCCCACATGTGGAGGTGCAAACCTTCTGTTTGGTGTGGCCGACCGTCTGCACACTCAGGCTGGTTATCAAAACATCCACACTTGGGGCAGCGAATATAACGATGCTTTATACGCTTTGGCTGCCATTGAAAGCCGTTTCCGCAGTCACTCACAAATCCACTATGGCAATACTTTGACTACTGCACCGTTTATCGACAAGGATTTTGATGTGATTGTGGCCAATCCGCCATACGGCACCAAGTGGAGCGGTTATGAGAAGGAGATAAAGAACGACCAAAAGGGGCAATTCCCTGGTGGTTTGCCTGCCGTAAGCGACGGTCAGTTGCTTTTTATGCAGCATATACTTTGGAAACTGGCAGGAGGTGGTATTGCCGTTGAGGTGCATAACGGTTCAACGCTGTTCAGCGGTGACGCAGGCAGCGGAGAGAGTAATATCCGTAAGTATATCTTCGATCACGACTGGGTTGAAGCCATCATCCAGATGCCTCAAAGTGAGTTCTTCAACACTGGTATCTACACCTATCTGTGGATAATGAACAAGCAGAAGCCATTTGAGCGTAAAGACAAAGTGGCTTTAATAGATGGAAGCAATCTTTGGAAACCTCTGAAGAAGTCGAAGGGTGATAAGCGCCGTGAGATGAATGCAGAACATCGTGAGGCCATAGTAAAGGCTCTGACCGACTTTGTACCAAGCGACATCTGTAAGATATTCGACCGCGAACACTTCTACTACAACAAACAGAGTTTAACGCTGACAGAGGTGGATGTAAATGGTGAGTATCTAAAAGAGCCTGTTGCATTGAAAAAGATTAAGTCTGTTGTGCTGAACGATGAAACGTTGACGGAGTTGAAAGATCTCGATACTAATGCGGGAAATGCGCTGAAGAACAAACTGAAGGCTGCTAACATAGATGAAGACCGAATCGTGATAACCATCGAAGATGGCACCAGCTATAGTTACGACAATGAACTGGAAACTGTCATTAGTGAAAGCAAAGAAGGACGTAAAGCCTTGGGATGTGGAACATTTAAGTTTGACTTGAGCACTTCGAAGGGA
>JAEEGF011757459.1_pt1 | contig 10369 bp, 11 predicted proteins | sample 9134171 | NCBI WGS metagenome assembly JAEEGF01 (sample SAMN16246542, study PRJNA631951) | gut metagenome | biome: gut microbiome; feature: rumen; material: AP-attached | host: Bos | place: Iran: Karaj | collected 2018-10 | reverse complement strand
GCGAATACTTTCCTTTTATCAGGCATCCCTACGTTGGCATTATCCAAATCAGGTTCTCGGTCGAAGGTCACACCTTCCTCTCAGCCTGTAATACAAGCTCCCGTCTGTTCAATTTTCCTTTATCTTTATACACTAATTAACTGACTATTGCAATATTTTTCCACAAAATTCTCAAATTTATCTGATATTATCATTCATTTACTCGTATGAACAAAAAATATCACACATTTAGGACATCTTTCTTACGTGGTCAAATTCATCCTGAATGTCTTTTTCAGGCTCTTTTGTAACAAGGCTTACTAATACGATCACAATTATTGCTACAATGAATGCCGGAGCCAACTCATAAAGATCCCATGCACCGCCCATCGGTCTTACAAGATATTTCCAGATAAATACCATAAGACCTCCTGAAACCATTCCTGCCATGGCGCCATACTTGTTTGTGCGCTTCCAGTAAAGTGAAAGAATCATGATAGGTCCAAATACAGCTCCAAACCCAGCCCAGGCAAAAGAAACAATTCCAAAGATTGAGCTGTTGGGATTCCAGGCAATTATTACACCGAATACTGCAACCGCGATAAGTGTTGCCCTAGCTGTAAGCATAGCAGCAGTTTCTGACAACTTTACGCCAAGTGTCTCCTGAATGATATTCTCGGAAACTGAAGAAGATGCTGCTATAAGCTGTGAGTCAGCTGTTGACATGGTTGAAGCAAGAATTCCTGCAAGTACAAGACCTGCTACAAGTGCAAGAATGAATCCATTTTCACTGATCTGCTGTGCAAGGATAACTATCAAAGTTTCTGCAGTAGCCGAGCTTCCTGGATTTGAAGCGTCAACAAGACTTGTAAGTACGCCTGTCTCTGTCATTGCTCTTCCTACAACACCAAGAAATACAGCTATACCAAGGGAGATAAGAACCCAAACAGATGCAATCCTTCTGGAAAGCTTAAGATCGCTGGACTTTCTTACTGCCATGAATCTAAGAAGGATATGTGGCATTCCGAAATATCCAAGTCCCCAACAGAACATGGTAATTTTATTAAAAAGTCCGTAAGGAGCTGCTGCCCCTGCTCCATTATCATAAGTTGCATTTATATCAAGAAATCCCGGAAGAGAACCTGCATTTGAAATAACTGCGCCAAATCCACCGGCAGATACTACTCCATACCCAAGAACAAACAAAAGAGCTAAAGACATAACAATTGACTGAATAAAGTCTGTCTTGGAAGCAGCAAGAAATCCTCCGGTAGTGGTATATCCTACGATAATTACCGCAGATACAATCATTGCAAGCTGATAATTAACACCGAATAGTGATGAAAAGAGCTTACCGCAGGCAGAAAAGCCTGAAGCAGTATAAGGGATGAAGAAAATCAGAATGAAAACAGCACCTATGCAAAGAATTATGTTGCTGTTATCGCGAAATCTCTTTTTAAAATAATCAGGAATAGTAATAGCATCCAGCTTTTCAGTGTAATTGCGAAGTCTTTTCGCAGTAAAAAGCCAGTTCAGATAGGTTCCGACTATAAGACCAACAGCAGTCCAACCTGCATCAGCTATACCTGTCAGATAGGCAAGTCCCGGAACGCCCATAAGCAGATAAGAACTCATGTCCGAAGCTTCCGCACTCATGGCTGTAACAAATGGTCCAAGCTTTCTGCCTCCCAGATAGAAATCCTTGACATCATTTGTGTCTCTGGAACTTACAAATCCAACCATTAGCATCATGGCCAGATAGACAAGAATTGAAATAACAATACCAATTTGAGCAGTTGTCATAGTTCTCTTTCCTCCAACACTTTATTAAACTAATTTTTTGCTAGTTTACCACAATAAAGCATTGAAGTAAAGAAATAATATTTTATCTTTTTTCCATATAATTCAAAATGCCCATCATCGTCGAATAAGCCAGTTCATATTCGGCTGGTCCCAGGCTCTGGTACTTCTTGGAGGTCTTTTCCATAAGTTCAACTGCTGCCGCCCAGTCCTCATCTGTCATGCTGTCTTTATCCTTGTTAAGGGTCTTTGCAAATGACCACAGATCATTACAAATATTATAAAAGAGTTTTTGTTGTTCCATTATTCCCCCTTCATAAATTGTTTAGGGCCCTGAATACTTTGACTGCCATGTTTTCATAAATATTATTACAAAAACACACGTTTACTGCGTGTTTCGTGAGAATATGATTCAAGGTGTCATAATTTTATTTTAAGTTCAAAGTTTCATTCATACTACCCATTCGATATCCACGCATATCCAATGTAACAAACATAAATCCAATTTCTTTAAATCGTTCATATACTTCATTGCGAAGTCCTTCTTCTGCAAGACGCGGTATATCTTTTGCCGGCACTTCTATTCTCGCAATATTCCCATGCATGCGCACTCTCTCTTCCAAAAAGCCATGTTCAATAAGAAACTGCTCTGCCTGGTCTACCATCCTGAGCTTTTCCTCAGTAATCTCTTCACCGTATACAAATCTTGATGCAAGACATGCATATGCAGGTTTGCTCCATGTTGGTAATCCCATCGCTTTTGAGATCATGCGAATTTCAGCTTTGGTAAGTCCTGCCTCTCGGAGCGGGCTTTTTACTGAAAGTTCATCAACCGCCCTAAGTCCCGGCCTGTAATCTCCAAGATCATCCATATTGGACCCTTCAGCCACATATTCTATCCCATTTTCATGAGCAAGCTTTATAATTTCCGAGAAGATTCCGTGCTTACAAAAATAGCACCTGTCCGGACCATTTTTACGAACTCTTTCATCCATTAATGGATTCACTCTGCAAATTAAATGACGTATTCCTCGTTTAATGCAAAATTCTTTTGCCTCTTCAAGTTCTCTTTCCGGAACTGACGCCTCTGCACCTGTTACAGCAATAGCCTTATCACCCAGCACTTCATGCGCCACACAAAGCAATAATGTTGAATCAACACCGCCTGAAAATCCAACAGCAAGAGAACCCAGTTCTCGTATATAGTTCTTTAATTTATCAAGTTTGTCCTTCTGGTCTTTAGTTAAAGATTCCATTTAAAACTCCAATCATAAAAGCTTTTCTATTGTTTTTCTATAAAATAATATGACATCTTGAATGAAACATTCAAGATGTCATAAATTATTTAATATTCATCAAGGAAGTTGTGTCTCACACCATCCTTTTTATACTCTATTACAGTATCTAAGTGAACATTTTCAACACTTCTGAAAATGTTTGATTCTACAAATGGATTTGTCTTCTTCAGTTCAGCAATCAGTTTCTTTGTATCAAGACGTTTGCTGGATGTTGTACCATCTTCATGGCAGGTAGAGCAAGTATCCGTAAAGTGGCATGCACACTGAAGAAAATGAAGATCATTGTAGTCTCTCCATGCACATATATCAGCTTCTCTTACCAGATACAGCGGTCTTATAAGCTCCATGCCCTCGAAGTTTGTGCTGTAAAGCTTGGGCATCATAGTCTGAATCTGTCCGCCATGGAGCATGCCCATCAATATAGTCTCGATTACATCATCGTAGTGGTGCCCGAGCGCTATCTTGTTACATCCCAGTTCTTTTGCCTTGCTGTAAAGGTAGCCTCGTCTCATTCTTGCACACAGATAACATGGGCTTTTTTCTATGGTATCAACTGTATCAAATATCGTGCTTTCAAATATTGTTACAGGAATTCCCAGAGCCTTGGCATTGCTTTCTATAAGTGCTCTGTTTTCCTTATTGTATCCCGGGTCCATAACAAGAAATGTCAGATCAAAGTTAACATGTCTGTGGCGCTGAATTTCCTGGAAAAGCTTTGCCATTAGCATAGAATCTTTTCCACCGGATATGCAAACTGCGATATGGTCCCCTTCCTCAATAAGCTTATATATCTTGCAAGCTTTCGCAAATGGTGAAAAGAGCTGCTTGTGGTACTTTTTCTGAATGCTCTCCTCTGCACGCTTTCTTTTTTCTTCTATTTCTGTCTGACTATTGATACATGAACAGATATAGCCGACGTACCCTTCTGAAAGGCTGTAGCAATCTCTGTCTTTCAGGCAATCAATTGTATCATCAATCTCTTTTGACATACGTCCAACCTGACAGTAAAAAACTATTTTCTTTTCAAGGGGGATGTCTGCAAGCTCCCTGCTTGTCTCCAACTCTGCGGGCTGGATATGCAAAGCTTCAGGTATCATACCTTTTTCTGTATTGCTTTCATCTCGGATATCAACAAGCACATACGAGTCTTTGTCTAACTCTTTGAGCTCATCATATGTTATTTCTTTCATTGAATTTCCTCATTCATATTAACTATTGGCACATAAGTTTAGAAATTGTACCATGATTCATAGTTAACATCAAGAAGTTCAATTATGTTGTATACTGATAAATATAGTTAAAAGAAATTTCTTTTGCCGCAATACCATAACATGGAGAATACCGATGAAAACAAGAGAAGAAGCACTAAGTTATGGCCTGTCATTTCCTGATACCTATCAGGAGGCACCATTTCATGATACGAACTGGCAGCTTGTCCGGGTAAAAAAATCTAAGAAAGCCTTTTTGTGGACATATGAAAAAGATGGCTACATCAACTTAAATCTGAAGGTTGATCCGCAATGGCGAGACCTTTGGAGAAAAACATATAAATCAGTACTTCCGGCATATCATCAGAATAAGGAGCACTGGAACACTATTGTTCTGGACGGTTCAATCCCTGATGATGTCATAAAAAGAATGATAGCTGAGAGCTATGATCTTATTACAGATTCCCCCAGCAAAAGAATCTACGAAGCTGTAAAGAAAATCCCTAAGGGCAAAGTTGCTACATATGCAGATGTCGCAGAAATGGCCGGTGACAGAAAGATGGCACGGGCTGTAGGAAATGCGCTTCATAAAAATCCTGATCCCAGCACTATTCCGTGCCACCGCGTTGTAAATTCCAAGGGTGAGCTTGCCGGAGAATATGCTTTTGGCGGTGCCTGGAAACAGGCGCAGATATTGGAGAGCGAAGGTGTAGAAGTAGTTGAAAGCAAGGTGGATTTGACAAAATACAGAATTGAACCAAGCTGTCTATAACAACATTATTGTAGTTCAACTTACAAAAGACTAAACAATACTATGAATATACATTTAGCGAGGAAAAGATATAGTTGCAGGAATAAAGTCTCATACATAGAAATAACTTAGAGTTACAGCACAGATAAGCCTCTCTCACAGATAATCAAAGAGGCTTATCTGCACCCCTGCACCTTTATCTTCGTACCTGTCCATATAGTCAAAGGTCGCCTGATTAAGCAATACGCTGTTCTGCTTACAAAAGCGGGTTATCATATTCATAATTGTATAGTCATTGCGGCTGCGACAGTCATACATATCTCCATAGGTCTTCTCATACATTCTCTTTACTCCGGGAAAAGACCTGTCAAGCTGACTATAGAAGTACTGTCGGTTACCGTTTCTTAATGTAACTCCCACGCCATAGCATATGAGACCTTTTACATTTGTTGTTTTGCAGTATTCAAGCAGCCCATTCATATTTTCAACAGTATCATTGATGAACGGAAGTATAGGTGACAGCCACACCACAGCGGGGATATTGTTTTCTTGTAATGCCTTTAGTATATCAAATCTTTCTTTTGTGGTAGAAACATTTGGCTCAATAAGCTTGCATAATTCATCATCGTATGTGGTCATAGTTACCTGAACCACGCATTTTGTCTTTTCGTTTATTTTCCTAAGTAAATCAATGTCCCGTAGTATCAGTTTGGATTTTGTCTGAATCGCCACGCCAAAATTGTACTTATCAATTATTTCCAGACATTCCCTTGTAAGCCCAAGCTTTTCCTCGTAATGATTGTAGGAATCGGACATGTATCCTGTTTTTATCATGCATTTCTTCTTTTTTCTTCTCAAAGCATCTTCTAGTAATTCTGCTGCGTTTTTCTTTACTTCAACATCCTGAAAGTCATGACTAAACTGGTAGCAGTCACTTCTGGCATCGCAATATATGCAGCCATGAGTACAGCCCCTGTAAATATTCATATTATTGTCAGCAGATAAAAGACCTTTCGCTTCCTTATAATGCATAATAACCTCATCCATATACGCAAGCATTATCGCTCTGGCTTATGTATTGCTTTTCCTATCCCCAATCAGGCATTTCATATGCTGATATTAGTGAAAAGAAACAACCTTGTCGTAATCGTAGCCTCTGTCTGGTGTGAAATGTCTCTCTGTGAGCGTAAAGTATACAACTCCATTGTTTTTCACAGGCACGGATATGAGTGCTTTGCCACAATAAGCATTTTTACTATCTGTAGCTGTATTTTCACCGCTGCTCTTTACTATGCTGCTCTCAACAAGTGGCCAGGCTGCACTCTTAATAAGCTCTGTCTCTTCCTTGGTTGGATAAGCAGGCTCGCCTAAGTCATGCCAGAGTTTCAACGGATTACAGCAGGTTTCATCCACAGTCTGGGTTATAAGTGTATATTCTTTTGAGTCAAAAGAAATTTCTTTTACCAAATCGCCCTCATCAATATTCCAGAGAATTCCGGCATATCCCTTGTCTCCCTTAACTATTACAGCATTATCATCTCTGTAAACGCATTTCTGGCTAAAGAGCTTAAGCTGCTTGAAAAAGTAGAATGTCCAGAAGGTTGGCTTTGGAATATTACCGGATGCCACCATACCAAATCCGCCGTGGAATAATGAATTCTGAACTCCCTGCTCCTCGAACACATCTCCGAAAGTCCAATATGAATAAGCCTCATTCATATCCCCAAGACCAGCGAGCTGCCTTGCAAGGTACGCTGCATTGAGGTTTGTGTCATGGATAACACCTCTTGGTGTGTAAGAAGTGCTAAACTCTGTAAGATGGATGGGCAGGTCTTTAAACTCCTCATAAGAATCCACTATATCTCTTGTGGACTGAAGATTTTCAAAGCGCATCTTGGAGTCTTCAAGCTTGGAGTAGTCGTAGTGACCTATCCTCTCCGGAAACTCCACTGTGTAATGGTGCCTTGTAATTCTGTCGGGACGAATTCCCTCTTTTTGACAGAAATCCAAAAATCCCTTAATCCACTCTGCATCTCTGACACCGCAGATTGCAGGACCTCCGACCTTAAAGCGGTCATCGTAGGCTTTTATGGCATTAAAGGTCTCTTTGAATAATTTGAAATACTCCTCCATATCCGCCTTGTACCAAAAGCCCGGAAGATTTGGCTCATTCCACACTTCAATAGGCCATTCCGTAACTTCCTCGCCGTAGCGGGTCTTCAAATGCTCAAGAAGAGCGATAACCATATCAGTCCACTTCTTATAGTCCTTGGGAGGAGTGGTGTTTCCTTTCCAGTAAAAGATAGTCTGGCTGCCGCTTGCAAGCTGCTCCGGCATAAAGCCAAGCTCAAGATATGGACGAATTCCAAGCTCAAGGAACCTGTCAAAAATTCTGTCAATGTAGGTATAGTTATACTCTACCTTGCTCTCACCATTTTCCTCGTACTCATGATAAATTGCCACATCATCTGAAAATAGCCCGTGGCCTCTGATATAAGAAAAGCCGATCATGTCCTGCACAAATTTTAGCTCTTTTAAATATTCATCTGTAAGTGCAAGCCCAAGTCGTCCTGTGCCCACGCAATAATCAACATTATTGTTAAAAGATACCTCTGATTCCGCGTCAACAACTATTTTGTCTGTCTTCATGTCTGTCCCCCAATTTCTTTCAGTTCATACAATTAGCCTTAAGTGAATTTTATGCGAATACACTTATACAGCGCAAGTATCCAAATGGCAAAAAGTCCTGAGATTTTGCCAACTGCCATTGCCTGTCTTTCACTTCATTGTTTTTCATTTATGATGTGTTACTGTTTACCTGCCTCGCACGGTAGAAAGCTCAGGACTACTGTACACAATCTTCAAGAACTTCTTATCATTCATTTGCTCATTGGTCACATATTCACCATCATGGAACAAGGCATATGTGGTGATTGGCGTTGGCGCGTTCTGAGCTTGTTCTCTGCTATCAATTCTAACTGCTTTAAAAGAGATTTTGTTACTCTTGGCAGTCTCCTCTAAAACAGGCACATATTTGGCGTTAAAGGGGCATTGATCTGTGTAGTATAGGACGTAGCCTTTTTCATCAATATGAGGGTGCTTTGCGCACTCCCTGAAGGTCGGAGCCTCTGTATTCTTCTCAAAAGGCAGATACCATAGCTGAATTCCATTGTCAGATTCATCTGCGACTGTAAAGCCTTTTGCAGCGAGGAATTTCGGATCGGAAAGGAAGGGTTTCTTCTTGGCTGCTGCCAATATGCAAAGTCCCTTCTTTCCCTTTTCCTTGCTGTCTTTGATACATTCATTAAGAAGGTCGTTAGAATATCCATGCCCTTTAAAGGAACCGGATACCCATAGGCAGTCTATATACATGTAGCCGGGTGCATGTATCGGATTCCACGCGCATTCCGCAGGTATATACTCGATAAAACACTTTCCGCGCTCAACGCTTTTCAGGAAAACAAGTCCCTCATCAAATCTGTCTGCAAGCCATGCTTTCTTGGATGACACCTGTACATCTTTATTGTTGGATATGGCACAGCATATGTGCTCATCTTCAAGGTTTTCTTTGGTTACTCTGATATACTCCATATTAAACCTCCTAAAACATCACTTTATCAAAAGAGCTCCGGGAAACATTTCAGCATTTCCTGACAGGGTGTCTGATCACGGTCTTTAGCTTCTCCGGCGCCACCTTCCTGGCATCACTAAGGTAAATCTCATGGTGTAATCTCTTTTCCGTAATATCAAGGACATACCCTTGCTCAGCCATGAACTTATGCATCTTCTCAACTGTCGCCGGTTCATCATCGTAGGATCCAATATGCATGCATTGTACGCATACCCCCTCATCATATGTAAAGAACTCCACCTTAGAAAAGTCAGTTTTCTTCTTGGCAGTAGCTTCTGCGATAGCCCAGTCGAAATCTGCTTTTGTAACAAAGTCAGGGAGACGGATCACTGAGATCCAGTTAAAATAAGCCTTGCGGGCATAGTCTATTCCCTCTACTCCATCCTGCCACCAAAATCCTTCCAGGGGAGGAACCACATAATCGAAGTAGCCCTTAATCTGGTGGTCACCTTTTTTACTCATTTTGATAGTAAAGGCAATGGCATACAAAAGGCCTATTGCCTGTTTGTACTCACCGCCTTCTTCGTTGGGATCACCATGGCCGCGAACTGCGATATAGTTCATCTTTGGGATCGTCACTATAGAAGGAGTGCCTTTGGGCATGTAGAATTCTTTGTATTCTTTTTTGTAATCGAATGCCATAGTGTTTATTCCTCCGTAAGGTCTTTTACCTCGCAGCCTTTGCCCACGTAGTAAGAATACATTTCGTCCAGTTTCTTAAGATCATAACTTGTAACACAATCAGAAATCACGCGTACTGCATAGCCCGCTTTGGTCATGTTTATATTATACATTAATATCATGGTTAAGCGCCTCATTATGAGTCTTTTAGCTTCAACAACTTCTTGATTATTCATTGGTCAGCATCTCCCAAGCCACCGGTATCTTAGCTCTTACAAATCTAGCATACGAGCAATCCGGTGTTTCCAACATGTTCTTTTCTCTCATGTAATCTGCAACCATTTTGTACCAATGCGTAAGCTGTACAGATGTCTTATCTTCATATTTACTGACTTTTAGCTTTCCCTGTCTGGCATAATTCTGAAGAAACTCATACGCATCATCTATTACTATCCTGTCTTTTACTTCTAGCGGAACTATGCCTAGTCTAGCACAGGGAATATTCTTAAACGGAATATACTGGTCATCATTCGCATCAACCACATATATGCAACCACTTACGCCTTCTGACACCTCCCTAAAAGCGTTGGGATATAGTTCGTTGTAAACCGGCACATCTCCAGTTTCATCAAATCCATATGGGAACCAATAATAGGGCTTCTCAACCGCATTGCATAGATAAAGTGCAGCCACTGTATCTATAGTTGTCATATATACATACGGTCTTTCATGATCTGCCACCTGGGGCTTAAGGACATCCAGACCTAATATGTTACTTCCATGATATAAACGCATTATTCTCTCCTAAATATTTGCACCTCCATAAAAAGCATGGTGCATTTACCAAATCCCTTCACCATCACCTAGGATAATGGATTTGATATTTTCATCTATCTCTGGCACACTCAGGCCACTTTGAATAAGTGGCTGAATTACTTCTCTACTCTCTCTTGTGTGCGGCAACTGGGAAGCCAGCCTATTTGCTGCATCTTCTCTCCCTGACTTGAAGTATAAAAAGCATAAGGCAGCGCGCATTGTCGCTTTCTGTCTCTCGTTTTGTGATATAGGAAGGCCTCTTTCC
>JAEEGF010424208.1_pt1 | contig 10370 bp, 6 predicted proteins | sample 9134171 | NCBI WGS metagenome assembly JAEEGF01 (sample SAMN16246542, study PRJNA631951) | gut metagenome | biome: gut microbiome; feature: rumen; material: AP-attached | host: Bos | place: Iran: Karaj | collected 2018-10 | reverse complement strand
CTAAGTATAAAGTAAATTAAAAAAAAATAAAAATAATTAAAAATACATTAACTTTTATAAATGAGAAAGAGAATTCCAATAAGTTTTACTTTAAATAATTCATATGATATAAATCATAAAGTTTCAAAATCAAATATAATTAAAAGACCAGAATCAGCAAGAGAAAGATATCCTTATATAAGTAAAACACAATTAATAAAAAAAAATAATGAATATTCTATACCAAATAATAAAAGAATAACAAGAGGATTAGGAAAATCAATTGAAAAAGAAGAATTATATGAAAATTCAATTCAATTAAAAATATTAGTTAATAAATTAAAAAAAGAATTAAATGAAAGTAAAAGTATTATTAATCAAAAAGATATTGAATTAAAAAAGAAAAATAAAATTATTAATGATTGTCTAAAAGATAATGATATAGATGAAGTTCATAAAGTAAATTTAGAAAAAGGAAAAGAATCAAATTTATTGTCTTTATGTAAAGAAAAATATTATGAAATGAAAAATAATTATAAAAAAAAATGTGAAGAAAATAATAATTTAAAAGCTAATATTAAATTAACTAAAATTAAAGAAATTCAAATTGAAACTGAAATTTTAAAAAATGAATTAGAAAAAATGAAAAGTTTATATTTGAATAGTTTAGGTGAAATTAAAAGTAATAATTCAGAAATTAATAATTTAAAAGAATTTAAAGATAAATTTTTAGAACAACATAATATTATTAATTGTCTTAATAAAAAAAATGATGAATTAAATAAAACTTTATTAAATGAAATTTCTAAATTTAGAGAAACTTTAGAAAAAAATAAAAAAGAAAATAAAAAATTAAAAGTTGAAATATCTAAATTAAAAATATTAAATGAAAAATATTTAAATGAAAAAGTTTTAAAAGAAAATAAAATAAGAAATGAAAATGATAATGAAAGGCAATTAAATAATATAAAAGAACAATTAAATGAATATAAAAAATTATATGAACAATCATCAAAAGAAATTCAAAATTTAACAAAAATGAATAAAAATAATTTTCAAATTCAAAATCCATTATTAATAAAACCAATAGATAAAAATATATATAAAAGTATATCTCAGAATCCAAATGAAGAAAATGAAAAAATAAAATTATTAAAAAATATAATTAAAACATATAAAATAAAAATAATAATATATGAGGAATTTTTACAGAAAAATAATTATAAAATAAATAAAATATTAGAAGAAGGAAAATATAATAATGGATTAATAAATGAAGATTCACCTTTAAAAAGGAAAATAATAAAAAATCAAGAAAGTTCAAAATCAAGTACAAGTAAAAAAGAAAATAAATCAAGTAATTCAAATAATAATATTGAAGGTATTGGAATAATAAATGATTTTAATTCAAAAGTTTCTGGTTTTCCTTTAGTTAATGATAATTACATTTCTAATATTTAATTTTATTTCTGATAATGAAGTTAATATTGTTTAAATAAAATTAAATAGAAAAAATACATTATCTTCAAATAATAGTAATGATATCGATATTAAAGAAGAAAATAATGAAAATCTTTTAATTAAATATTTTATTGAAAATAATAATAAAAAAAAGATATTATTTTATCAATTTGACCCTTTATTAAAAAAACAACTTATTTATTAAGAACACATAAAATGAAAATAAGGATTGAAATATAGAAAAAATATTTTCTTCATTAAATAAAAATATATTTATATATTTTACAATCAATAATAAGAAGATAGATTATATTTATTATTGTTTTATTCTTTCTAATAATTATTCATATAAAGATATTATAAATCAGGAAATAAATTTCATAGAATATAAATTTGAAGAAGGAAATGAACTTAATATAGTTTGAATGAGTATTTATCTTAATTTATATGAAAATAATATAGATAATGAATTAAAATATTCAAAAGAATTTCAAATATTATCAAAAAATTCATGAACAGAAAATGAAAATATAATAGTAAATCCATAAAAAGAATCTTTTATCTTTTCACAAAAAAATTTAGATAACACAAAATATTACTTTCATGGTCAATATGTGAAAGGAGAAAGGAGGATATTTTGATTTCTCAGGATTTTTTTATTTTTTTGGAGGAAAAAATTTAATTGAAGAAAAAATTGAAAAATTAGAAACTAGTTTCAATAGAAAATTCTAAGATTTTAAATTATAAGTTTCTACAAAAATATATTTACAAAATGAATGGTTTGATAGACATCTGAAAAAATTTGTAAAAATTGTAATATTAGTTTAAAATTAAGTAGATTTCAAATTTTCAATGAATGCCCTCATTTTTATTGTTGGAGGAAAAAAATTTAAAAGAAAATTAAAGAATTATATCAATTATATGAATTAAATATATCTAAAAAAAATTTGGAAGAATTATTAAATGATTTATTGATTTATGTATATAAATTATATGAAAATGAGGTTGATTATATGTATGATTGTCTTAATAATATTTATAGGGAATTACATAGAAAAAAGTCTTTAAAAAGAAAAAAAATTAAAATAAAACATTTTAGAGTACAAACATTTTTAAAAAAAAGAAAAAAAATAATAGATTTTTATCAAAAAAGAAAATGATAAATAAGCCTTTTTAGATATCTTTATTTTTATGAATTATTTTGATTAATATATTTTAATTATTAATTATAATAATTAAATATTATATATTTTTTTGTTTTAATGTGTAAAAATTGACTATTAAGTACTATTTATTAATATAATAAGAAGTATATAATATTTAATAATATAATTTAAATTTGATTTTTTAGCAAATTTCCATTTTCATTTTATTTAAAAAGAATAATTAATTATAAGGAACCTTGGTTTAGACACATTTTATTATTTTTTATATAGTTTTAGAATATAATGATTGAATTTTTGATTTAAATAAAAATTATGTGCGTTATTTTTTTTTATAAAATTGTTGCAATTGAAAAAAAAAACATAAACAAACCATATTTTACAATCTAATCCTTTATTGTAATCTATTAATCAAATTATATATTCTATAAAAAGAAACACATAAAAAAAAGAATTTAAAATCAAATTTTTTTCCCTTTTGAAAAATTATATAACACTAAATAAAAAAAAAAAAAACAAATAAAAAATTGAATGACAGATTTAAATATAACAAATGAAGAATTAGAAAAATTAAAAGTATTAGGAGAATATTTAATTTTTTCTCAATATAAAGATGTAGCATCTTTTCCTCGTTTTGAAGAATGTTTTGGATTATTATTTGAAGAATATTCATCAGAATCTCTTCAAAAAATATATAAAGATATTTGTGGAAAAAATCATAAATATATTTCTTTTAGAAGAATAATCAAAGCTTACCTCAATTATAAAGAGCAAAACAATGATTATTGTAATGAAACTAAAGAATTTTTCAAAAAGTTATTTACAGAAGTAATTAAAAATGAAGGAGATTCAATTGGAAAAACAAGAGAAAATGTTTTAAAATTTACATCAAGAAATAATGAGAAAATGAAAGCAATATCAAAATTTTGTGTTATAACAGATGTAAATAAGGAAAAAATAAAAGGATTTAGAATATATTATGATGATTATTTTAAAACCGATTTGTTCACAAATAAATCAAGCGAAAATATATATATAAGTTTAGAAATAAATTTATCAGTATTAGATGAATTAAAAATAAATGAAACACCAGATGAAAATTCAAGAGATGGAATAACTGAAATAATAGGAACTTATTCTGATAAAATAACATTTTTAGGTTTTAAATGTCGTTCTGGAAAAACACTTTTTATTGGACAACCTTCAGGAAAATCATTTATAATTGGACAATTTCATAAACAAATTCATACAATTGATATTGAAATTGTAGATGGTGAATTATCCTATTTAAAACCTTATTTTAAAAATGTTGAAAGAATAAATCCAAATATTAATAAAAAATTATTTGAAATTAATTCAAATTATATTAAAAATGAACATTTAATTTATGAAGAAGAAAAATTAAATGAAATTAAAGAAAAAGATAGATCAAAATATATTTTTATCCTTTAATTAATGATGAACATTTCTTTAATCGAAATTTAAATGATATTATTTCAGGAAGATCTTATAGAGATATTAGACCTTTGACTCAAAGATTTGAACAATCTCCTAATAATAATATTCCTCTTAATGAAAAAGAAGAAGAATTTAATGAAAAAGATATTTTAAAAAAAGCAATGAGTTTTCATCTTATGAAAATAAAAAAAAAAACATTACATAAACTTAATAAAATGAAATCTAGTAATCCTTATCAAAGGAAGGTTTCAAATAAATTAGATGTTTTACTTGGGAGAAATAAAGAAATGAATATAATGGACTTTATACTTGATAAAAATAATTATAAAGATTTGTTAATTAGTGTTGGTCAGAAGATTTGGCAAGGATTAAAAGATGCTGTTCCTCAACAATCTAAAGATCAGGAAGAAAAAGATATTAAACCTGATGAAATACCTCAAGTACAGAGTAATGATAATCAAGATAAGAATACTAATAATTCTGGTAATCAAAATTCAAAAGAAGAATCCAAAACTAAAAAACAAAACAAGAATATAAATGTTTTTGTACCTCAACCTGTTAAAGGAGGAGTAACTAAAAGTAATAAGGCAAAAAAGAAAAACAATAACAATTTTTTTGGTAATAATAGTCATTATTCCAGTAATAATTATAGCTATCACAGTGAAGTTCATATTGTAATTAACGGTAAAGAAATTGACCCGAACACTGTTGATGTTAATCAAATCAATAAAATAAATCAACAAATAAACATGGGTTTTGGGAACTTTTATAATATAGTTAATTTTGGTAATAATTTTAGTACAACATTCGGAGATTTCAATGATGACATAATAAATGGTATTAATCAATTAAATAACATAATAAATATAAATGGAAACAATGATTTTGATGATTCTGATGATTTTAATAATTATAATAATTATAATAATTATAATAATTATAATAATTATAATAATTATAATAATTATAATAATTATAATAATTATAATGAATATGATGAAGAAGAATATAAGAAACAATTAGAAGAGAGAAAAAAAAGAGAGGAAGAATATAAAAAAGAATTAGAAAGGAAGGAATTAGAAGAGAAAAAAAAAAAAGAAGAAGAACAAAAAAAAGAATTAGAAAGGAAAAAAATAGAAGAGTTGACAAAAAAAGCTCAAAAGAATTGGATAGATTTATCAGAAAAATATTCAAAAATTTCTGGAATTAAAATATTACAATTAATAGGATCAGTAATTAAATCAATAACATTTTTACAGTCAATTCAAACAGGAAATTCTTCAAAATATTCTTTACAAGAACAAGTAAAAATGTATGAAATTCTTCAATCTAATGAAAATATTGTTTCAATGTTATGTCAAGCACATGAAGAATCTTTGAGAAGAGAAGCTGAGTTAAAAGAATTAGAAAAAGATGAACAAACATTAAAATTAATGAAAGAAAAAGAAGAAGAAAAGAAAAAATTAGAAGGAAAAAAGAAAAAAGAAACTAAAACTGAAAAAAAAACATTCACAATGAAAGATTTACAGAATATAAATGAGAATATAGAATCAATTGAAAGATGTTTAAAGAAAGTACAAACAGATTCAGAAAAAGAAGCATTAAATTCTTATCATCAAGAATTATTAAAAAACAAAAATGAAATAACAGAATATTTGAATGAATTGGAAAAAAAAGAATTAGAAAAAAAATTAAAATACGACACTGAGAAAATATTGAAAGAAGAAGAAAAAGAACGTTTAAGATTAATAGAAGAAGAAAATCGAAAAATAGAATTATTAAGATTAGAAAAAATAGAAAACGATAAGAAAAGAACAAAAGAAATATCGATTAATGAAATAGAAAAAAAAGAAGAATTAATAATATATAGAAAACAAAAAATATGTAAACCAAATGAGGTATGGACGGATGATGTATTTAAGCCAATTAAAAGTTCTTTAAATAAAGTTAATTCATCTGGAAAATGGGTTTATACAAAAGCAATAACAAAAAGTGACATTGACGGATGGGAATCAATAAAATGGCTAAGAGCAGATTCAATTTTCCCAGAAGGAAATTATCAAGTTTTCTATGAAGGTATTTCTCCTGATGATATTCTTCAAGGAAATCTTGGAGATTGTTATTTTTTAAGTGCTATTGCTTCTTTAGCTAAGTTTCCTAAATTAATTGAAAACTTATTTTATTTTAAAGAAAAATCACTTGAACATTGTTATGGTGTTAATTTTAGAGTTAATGGTACTTGGAAACTTATTTTACTTGATGATTATTTTCCCTGTTATGGAAATACACCTGCATTTTCTCATAATCATGAAAATGAATTATGGGTGATGTTATTGGAAAAAGCATGGGCAAAACTTAATGGAACTTATTCAAAAGCAATTGGAGGATGGCCAGAAAATGTTTTTAAAGTAACAACAAGTGGATGGGCTGAAAAAATTGCTACATCGAATAAAATATGGAATCAAATGTTGGAGGCAACAAAACAAAATTTTCTAGTTGCAGCAAGTTCATCACATGATACACGTAATAAAAAAATGGAGGAAAAGGGTATAGTAGCTGGACATGCATATTCATGTTTGGGAGTACAAGAAGTAACAACTAAAAATGGGACAGTAAAATTAGTTCATTTAAGAAATCCATGGGGATATAGAGAATGGAATGGTGACTGGTGTGATTCAAGTAAGAAATGGACTGATGATATTAGGAAACAATGTGGGAAAAAGAAAGGAAAGGAGGATGATGGTTCTTTCTGGATGAGTTTTGCAGATTTTATTAAATATTATGATTATGTTGATATTTGCCATTTATATGATAATTATACATATAAATCTTTCCATATTAGAAGGAGATTATCTAGAAATGGACCTGTTTTAACTCAGCTTGAAATTTTAAATGATGATACTCATCTTTTCCTTACTTTTCATCAAAGATTAGAAAGATTTGTTTATAAAAACGGTACTTATCCAACCCATACTGTTACTTATTTTATTCTTTTTGATTCTAATAGTAATATTATTGATCAACAGTACTCATATTGTGCATATTATGGTGATATTGACACAGAACAAACATTAAAAAAAGGAATTTATTATATTATTAGTGATGCCAATTTCAGATATATTAATAAAAACAATGTTCATGGTTATACTCTTTCTGCTTATTCTTCTCATGAAGTTAAATTTTCTGTTTCTAAACTCAAAATATATGATGTATTTAAAAAAGTTCTTTATTCTTATTCAATAAAAAATTTGGATGGTTATGATTATGCAGGAGGAGTATTGTATCAAAATTCTAATACATTTTCTCCTTTTCCATTTTCTTTTTTATTATTTGAAAATAATAATACAAAATATGATGTTATATTAAAGGACAAATTAGTGTTTAAAAAGAAAAAATGTGGATCATATTATTTAGAACCAAATAGTGAAGATTTAATGTCATTAGAGAAAAAAGTGAGCCCAAATGAATATGAAATAATTCTTCGTATGCCTTGGGCTTTCGATTCGGAATTTACATATCAATTGAATTCCAGTATGAAAGCAATTACTTCAAATAATAATGACTCTAACAATATAAAATCAAATACTGATGATATTATAAATACTCTTTTTAATGAAGAACCTCAAATATTAGATAATGAAGGTTATGTTAAACAATATATACATAAAACTGAAAAAGGATATTATATTGGGTTGGAAAATTCTTCTAAAAGTAATTTAAATTTAAAACTGATTATGGAAGGATTGTTTGAGGTTAGTAATCCTAAATTAAGTACCCTTAATTTTACTATTAATTCTATGAATAAAAGAGTTTTTTCTATTAAAGAGAAACCTAATTATAAAGGAAATGTTACTTTTATGTTTGATTATGCTTAAATAATTTTTATGTTTTTTATGATTAAATTGTTTCACTTTTTTTAACTTTTTTATGTTAATTAATTTAATGATTGTGATGTTTAAAATTCAGAAAATTATTATTTTAAAAAATAAATTTAAATATCTTTTCTATCTGTGAATGTTCTAAGTCTTGGGTTATCAGATAATATTTTAACATCAAAAATTCCTTTGTTTATTTTTTTAATTTTCCAATAATTTTTTAACAACCTTTCTTCACTTAAAATATTTTTCCTAAGCAATAAAATTTTATCATAATAGTTATATATTTTTTTTTGATAACAAAAGAAATTACTTTTTATATAAATCAACCATGAAAATTTCTGAAAAGTAGAAACAATATTAATCTTATAATTACCAGATAAATCAACATTAGAATTTAGTTTACAACAATAACTTAAATCTTTTAATTGTAAAGAAGAAACTTTAACAATTCCATTATTTTCATGATTATTGATTTTAGGAGAAAATTTACTTAATTTATTTTTATTAAAGAAATTGTTAAATATTTTAGAATTATTATTTCGAGGAGAGATAATATTAAAATCAGATTTTTGTTCTTTTTTAATTTTTTCTACTTTTTCACCAATAACATCATTAAAATCATTTACTAATCTAAAATTATGATAAAAAATATCATTGAGTATTTCAATTAAAAATACTAAAATTTCAATCATTCCATCAACTGCTCCTATTATATCTTGAATTTTTTTATATTTCCTTTGATAAACTTCTATTTTATTTGTCATTTTTATTTCTATCATTTCTAAAATCCTATAATTAAAATTATATGAATAACTTTCATAACAATTATCTAAATTTATTGTTTTAAGTTCTTTATTATTATGAAAAAAAAACCCATCTGATGTTTCTATAAAAGTTTGAAGTAAATTTACTTCATTTTTTTTTACGAAGAAAGGATTATAATATAAATTAATTTTACTTAATTGTTTAATAAGGGGATTTTTATAATTTTCAATGTCGAAAAAATTAGAAAAATATTTAAAAATATATTTCCTATCTTTTTCAAAAGCAATTTCTTCAATTCTTTGATTATCATAACAAGAATTATTATTATATAAAGAATTATTTTCACATTGTTTGATAATAATACCATAATTGATAATATGTTCATTATTTACATTATTTTGTAAAATAGGAAAAGGAAAATCTTCATTATCATAATTTATAATAGTATTAGTTTTTTTATTATAATATTTAGATAAACATCAACTAAAATTAAAATCAATTTCTTCTTTCATATAATTGTAAATATTTTCTTTATTTAAATTTAATTTTTCACATTTTTCATATTTCCAATGTGAAAAATCATATTCTGAAAGAGAAGTATTTTTCAAAAAATCATCAAAACGTTCATTTAATCCAATAATAGAAAAAACTTTTTCATCATATGTATTATTTAAATTTTCATCTAAAAAAGAAATATAATGAAAAAAGAAATTATGAGTTAAATTGATTTTTCCCACATCTTTTATTTCTCTTTTGAAATAGGATGAAGAAGGATTTTTCTTTAATAAAAAATCTAATGAAATAAATAGACACACTAAAAAAACAAATATTGAAAATAATATTGATATTATTCCACTAAATAAAGAACTATGTCTAGTTTCACCCTTATAATATAAGGTTATTAAAGGAGAAAAATAATCTAATTTACGAATGTACATTTTATAGTTTATTATTCAATGTTTTATTTTTAATTTCTTAATCGAATTAAATTTTTTTTTTCAGAAATTTTATTCATATAAAAAAATCTTTATTTATATTTAGTTTTCCAATTTATTTTTTTTTAATGTTTATATGGAAAATATAAAAAAATAAAATCAAAAATATTATTTAAAAAATAAAAAAAAGATTAGAGTACTAAATATAATATAAAATCAAAAAATTAGTTGAAACAAAAAAAAGAATAATTATTCTTTGAAGGGAATGAATTAATTTATTGAAACAAGATATTCATTATTCTCATTTTTATGAATTTGGAAAGATTTTTTATTTATTTAAAAATCATCTGAAAAAATGTTGTGCTAAAATTATCCATATTTAATTAATTATCAAATAAATTAAGATTTCAATCAATTCAACAATTATTCAAATGAATTTGGATTATAAATTAGAAAATTATTTACAAATTAATTTTCTAAAATAAGTGTGAAGAAAAGTTAAAAAAAATAAAAATAATTAAAAATACATTAACTTTTATAAATGAGAAAGAGAATTCCAATAAGTTTGACTTTAAATAATTCATATGATATAAATCATAAAATATCAAAATCAAATATAATTAAAAGACCAGAATCAGCAAGAGAAAGATATCCATATATAAGTAAAACACAATTAATAAAAAAAATAATGAATATTCTATACCAAATAATAAAAGAATAACAAGAGGATT
>JAEEGF012271680.1_pt1 | contig 10371 bp, 7 predicted proteins | sample 9134171 | NCBI WGS metagenome assembly JAEEGF01 (sample SAMN16246542, study PRJNA631951) | gut metagenome | biome: gut microbiome; feature: rumen; material: AP-attached | host: Bos | place: Iran: Karaj | collected 2018-10 | reverse complement strand
ACGAGACCGATGGATTGTTATTGTTTAACTCTAAATCAATCATTTTTCAAGCGACTGATTTAGAGCGAGTTATTGAAAAAGCTGAAAATATTTTCAACTTTTATTTGGATTTCAACTGGGAATTTCGATTTATCGGTGTAAATATAAGACAATCAGCCGAAAAGAAAAAGGGCATAGGCCCTTTTTCCAATAGCGTTATTTCACAATCTCATATTCATCGACCCCCGGAATCAATGCAAGTCCGGTTTCTTCCAGGTGAATCTGTCCGGCGGAGTCTATGAAGCGCACGGTGAAGACTTTTCCTTCGAGTCGTTTAGCCTGCCAGTCCATGCCGCCGGCGGGTTTTTTCAGGACGATACACACAGGTTTGGCACGCGAGGATTCTTAAGTGGTTGATTAATAGCCGGTTGCTCGGGGTGTGGTTCCCAACCCCTTTGCAAATAATGAGGTTGGGAACTAGACATACTGGATGTGTCTGATTATCAATAACATACATGGCGATCGGTTCCCAACCTCCCTAAGATCTCCCGCACCGGCCCCCAAACAAAAACGCCCCGCATTGCTGCGAGGCGTTTGGAGCGGAAAACGAGACTCGAACTATCTCTTGTAATATGTTGATAATCAGCGATTTAAAAGAAACCGAAAAGACATCAGGTGAAACATAGGTGAAACTTTCGTGGCTTTTCAGGACGTATAGGGAAAGCGACTTGAACGGCCATCTTTATCTATTAAGACGACTTCTGTGGACTTCAAACGCCCGTTATTTCTCTCGACGCATTAAATGGATGACGACACTGGTGCTACGGAGGACTTGGCAATTATCGTTGTTGAGAGAGCCAGCTGAGTAATAGAATCACTCTTCCTTTCTATGTAATCAAACAGTAGTTTGGAGGCCAGGCGCCCCATTTCCTCCACTGGCTGGCTTACGCGGGTCATGGGGGGAATCATATAGTCGAGGCTCACCTGGTCATCAAATGACAGGATGGAAATGTCCTCGGGAATGGAAAGCCGGGAGTCCCGGATCGCCTTCAGCACGCCGAGCAGGATGGTGAAGCTGAGGGCGAAGATCGCCGTCGGCCGTTGCGCGCGGCTGAGAAGGAGCTTGGTCTCCAGGTAACCGTTCTGGATGGAGAATGATTCACCGACCACGATGGCATTTTCGTCGAGCCCGTATTTCTTCAGGGCGTCCCGATACCCTTTGACGCGTGCCTTGTTGGGAACGGAGTCGATGTCTCCCTGGATACATGCGATGTTGCGATGCCCGTTCTGGGCGAGCAATTCCGTCGCCTCGAAGGCGCCCCTGTAGTTGTTGGCTGACACATAAGGAATCCTTGAATTCTCGAAATACCGGTCGACGAGTACAAGCGGCACCGATTTCCGTATTTCTTCGAAAAACCGCGGATCTGATCCGCATGGGGCGGCGATGATACCATCGACCTTACGCGCCAGAAGAGTGGTAAGCGCTTGACGTTGATTGACTTCATCCTCCATTGAGTCCACGATGATCGTCGTGTAATTCTTCTCCCTCGCTTCGGAAATGATTGCCGATGCCATGTCGGCAAAGTACGGATTGGCAATGGTCGGAAGTACCAGCCCGATAGTATAGGTCTTGTTTTTGCGCAAGGATTGCGCAAGGGCGCTCGGGGTATAGTTGCATTTTTGTACTTCTACAAGAACCCGCTCAGCCGTTGCAGGGCTGATTCTGTATTTTTCCGTTTTTCCGCTCAATACGCGCGAGATTGTAGTTGCTGATACGCCGATTCTGGCTGCGATGCTAGCGAGGGTCTCCTTCATGTGAAAAAATGGATTGGTTTGCGCAACAAATATATGAAATCTATGCGCAAGAAACAAAGATTTGTGCAAAGAATCTTGATAAAACGAGCAAAAAAATGAAAAATCGCGTATTGATGTTTAAAGAATTGCTCCTATTTTTGCACAAACGATTGCGCTATCTAACATACCAACACAATACACGTTATGAAAAACATTTTGAAAAAAGGAGCATTCCTGCTCGCTATGCTGCTGTCATTTAATCTGGCGGCGCAGCAGCGGGTAAGGGGTGTGGTCACTGGTGAAAACGGTGAACCGCTGGCAGGAGTCGTCGTTGTCGAACAGGGCTCCAGCAATGCCGCATCCACTGGACTGGACGGGCAGTATTCCATTGATGTCGGGAAGGATGCTGTCCTGGCTTTCATGTTGATCGGCTATCAGTCCCAGGAGATTCCCATCGATGGCCGTTCGACCGTCAATGTCGTCATGGCAGAGGACATTACGATTCTGGAGGATGTGGTCGTGATCGGCTACGGACAAACTACCCGGAAGGAAGTGACCGGTTCGGTGGCCAGCCTTAAGTCCGATGACTTTGTCAAGGGAAGCAACTCCAGCCCCTACGACCTGATTAACGGAAAGATTGCCGGCCTGAGCATCATCCGCGGGGACGGCGGTGACCCGAACGGCAGCATCAGCATCCAGCTCCGCGGCACGACCTCCATGTCGGCTGGCGCGACACCGCTGGTCATCGTAGACAATGTCGCCGGTGGTAACCTGGAGAGCATCAACCCGGAAGAGATTGAATCTATCGACGTCCTGAAAGACGGTTCCGCTGCTGCTATATATGGTACGCGCGGAACTAACGGCGTGATTCTGATCACCACAAAGAAGGGAGCGCAGAACAACCAGGCCCATGTCGATTTCTCCTCCTATCTGGGCGTACAGACCGTGAACCGCAAGCTGGAAATGCTTTCGGCCGATGAGTTCCGTCAGGTTATCAAGGACGGGCATACCGGTTTTGACGGCGGCTCCGATACGGACTGGCTGGACGCTATCTCCCGCAAGGCTCCTTTGACCCAGTATTACAATCTGGGAATAAGCGGCGGCATGAAGAATCTCTCGTACCGGGCTGCGGTTTCATATCAGGATGAGAAAGGATTAATCCTGAATAGCGACCGAAAGGACCTGAGAGCCCGGCTGAACATCACCCAGACGGCCATCCGGGACCGCCTGACGTTGAATTATAATTTCAATTATTCCAACCGGGTGGGACATCCTACCGACCAGTATGCCGTCCAGCAGGCGGTCCGCCGGAATCCTACGGAGCCGATCTACGACGAGACGGATACGGCTCATGGCGGATACTACACCAATTCCGCTCCTTTCCAGTATTACAACCCGGTTGCCATGCTGAATGAAACGCAGCAGGAAGACCGCAACCGCTTCTTCATGGGCAGTCTTCGGGCGACCCTCAAACTGTCAGAACTGTTTTCCGTTTCTGCGACGGGCTCCATCAACCAGTATTCCGGCAGCAACAGCAAGTACTGGACGAAATACTATCCGCAGGATGCCGTGGTGAACGGATCCGCCAGCGTCAACAACTATTGGAATCAGACCCGCATGCTGGATCTTGAGGGAAACTACAGGCAGCACGTGGGGGACCATTCTATCCAGGCCGTCGCTGGCTATTCCTACACCGACAATGCCTATGAGACGGCCTACATGTGGAACAAGGACTTTGATACGGACTATTTCCTGTGGCACAACATGGCGAACGGTTCCGGACTGATGAACGGACAGGCCACGATGCGTTCTGCAAAGGAAAGCAGCCGGCTGATCGCCTTCTTCGGCCGTGTGATGTACAATTACCGTGAGAAGTACCTGCTGTCCGTATCCGCCCGTTACGAGGGATCCTCCCGCTTCGGCGCCAACTATAAATGGGGTCTCTTCCCGGCCGTCAGCGTGGGCTGGCGTATAGACCAGGAGGAATTCATGAAAGGGGTCAAATGGCTGGACGAATTGAAACTCCGTGTCGGTTACGGTGTTACCGGTAATCAGGAGATTGCCAACTATCAGTCGATGGCGCGACTGACCACCAGCGGAAAGTTCTATTATAACGGGGCCTGGCTGAATTCCTACGGGCCGGCCAGCAACAAGAATGACGACCTCAAATGGGAGCGGAAAGGCGAGTTCAACGCAGGTATCGATTTCACGGTCCTGAAAGGCCGCCTGAGCGGAACGCTGGATTACTACAACCGGACAACGAGCGACCTCCTGTACACCTATTCCGTCCCGGTTCCTCCGAACCTTTACAGCCAGAAGTTTACCAATGTCGGTGTGATCAAGAACACGGGTATTGAGTTGACGCTCAATGCGATTCCTGTCCGGACCAAGGATTTCCAGTGGAATACGACCTTGACGATGGCCCACAACAATAACCTGCTCAAGAGCTTCTCCAATGCCGATTATGCCATGCAGTATCTCGATGAGGGATATATCGCAACGGACTTCAAGCAGTATGTGGAGCGGATCTATGAAGGGGAGCCGATTGGCAATTTCTACGGCCCGAAGTTCACGGGGATGGATGCTGCCGGCAATGCAACCTACGAGGGTGTCGCTCCGGGCGAGGCCGTCTCCAGCGCCGTGTACCAGGTGATCGGCAATGCCTTCCCGGACCTGACCTTTGGCTGGTCCAACAACCTCCATTACGGCCATTGGGACCTGTCCATGCTGCTGCGCGGTTCCATCGGCAACCAGGTGGCCAATATCCAGCGCCTGTTCTATGAAGGTTACTATTATTTCGGCGGAAAGAACATCCTGAGGTCTACCTTCAACTCTCCGGACAATACGGGTCAGTCGACTTGGTCGTCCCACTTCGTGGAGGACGGCTCCTTCCTCAAGCTTTCCAATGTGACCCTCTCTTACACCTTAAATCCGAAGGCGGACTGGATCCAGACCCTGAAAGTATATGTCACGGGACAGAACCTCCTGACGCTGACCAAATATACGGGCGTCGATCCTGAGGTTAGCCTGAACGGACTGGCGCCCGGCATCGCCTGGGACGAGTTCTATCCTTCCACCCGGACTTTCGTCCTGGGCATCAACCTGACCTTTTAATTGCTCTGGAATATGAAAAAGTTATTATATACGGTTTTGTCGCTGGGCATGCTGATGGGAGCATCCGCCTGTACCAACCTGGACGAGGAGATTTACTCCCAGCTGCCGGCCGAAGGGTTCTTCACCAATGAAGAAGCCATGCTGAAAAATGTCGGAAGAGCCTATGCCTGGCTTTCTTCCAGTTCCTGGTCCAACGGCTATCTCCAGCACATGGGCGTTTGGATGAACGATATGGTCACGACGGACGAGTGCATCATCCCTTACCGTGAAGGCGGACTTTGGTGGGATGACGGCGTATGGATCCAGGACCATCAGCACAGTTGGGACTATACCCATGACGGGGTCTGGAGGACCTATAGCTTTGTGATGGACGGCGTTACCCGCTGCAACCAGATCCTCTACCAGATGGATGAGGCCAATGTGGAATTCGACGGCAGCGAAAAGCTGGTGGCGGAAGTCAAGATGGTCCGCGCCTGGCTTTACCTGAAAGGCATCGACTGGTTCCGAAACCTCCCGCTCGTGACCGATTTCACTGATACGGACCTTCCGTCCCAGGTCTCCCCTGAAACCTTGTTCAAGTTCATTGAGAGCGAAATCAATGAGAATGTCGGCTTCTTGGAGGATGCCCCGACGACGGCGAACTACGGCCGCGTGACCAAGGCGGCCGCCTACACCATGCTCGCCAAGCTGTACATGAATGCGGAAGTGTGGATCGGCAAATCCATGTGGGCGGAAGCCTCCGCGGCCTGCGACAAGGTCATGGCGTACGGCTCCCTGCAACTGGAGAGTGACTACTTCAAGAATTTCGCCCTGGATAACGAGACTTCCACGGAAACCATCTGGGCGATTCCGCTGGAGGCCAGCGTGACAAGCACTTTCCCGCTTCATAACATCACGCTGCAGACCCTCAGCCAGCAGACATTCAATATCAAGAACTTCTGCTGGGACGGTGCCTGTGCGCTCGAGTGGCTGTGGAACGCGTACGAGGCCGGTGACAAGCGCCGGGATTCCTGGCTGCAGGGCCCGCAGTACGACAAATCGGGCAATCCCTTGATGGTAAGCCCGGGACGTCAGCTGACCTACACCCCTTACGTCGGCCCCATCTACGACCAGTCCAATCCTGCCCTGCTGGACGCCGGCGTGCGGATGTGCAAATGGGAGTATGAGGACGGCCTTAGCTATATGGCGATGAGCAACGATTTCCCCATCTACCGCCTGGCCGACATCTACCTCCTGAAAGCGGAGTCCTTGATGCGCCAGAATGGCGGCAATGCCAATGCGGAGGCGGTCCGGTATGCCAACCTGGTCCGTGAACGTTCCGGGGCGTCTGATTATACGACGGCGACCCTTACGTTGGACGAACTGCTCAAGGAACGTGCGCGTGAACTCTGCTGGGAAGGCCATCGCCGCCAGGACCAGGTCCGGTTCGGAACCTTCAGCAAGCCTTGGGACAACAAGACCAATACGGATGCCTATCGGGACATCTATCCAATCCCGCAGAGGGCGATGACGACCAATGCGAACCTAAAGCAGAATCCTGGTTATTGATTGTGAGGGAGGCAGAATTATGTGTGTTTTAGTAATTGGAAGTACCAATACGGATTTGGTGGTTCGTTCGAAACGGCTGCCAAAACCGGGAGAGACTGTGCTGGGAGGCACCTTCTATCTCAATCCGGGAGGAAAAGGTGCCAACCAGGCGGTAGCTGCTGCGCGGCTGGGAAAGGATATCACTTTCTGCTGCAAGACTGGAGAGGACAGTTATGGCGAACAGGCCCGACGTCTGTTCGAAGAGGAAGGGCTTGATACCCGTTATGTTTTCACCTCCCAGGAGGTTCCTTCCGGGGTGGCCCTGATTACGGTGGATGAGCATGCGGAGAACTGTATTGTCGTGGCGAGCGGCGCCAATCAGTGCATCACGGCTGAGGATATCGACCGGATCGAGGATATCGACCGGTTCAGCCTCATCCTGGTCCAGTTGGAAATACCCATGGAGACGGTCGAGCATATTGCTGCCCTGGCGAGGCAGCATGGAATCCCCCTGATCCTGAATCCTGCACCGGCCCAGTCGCTGTCCAAGGAGTTGATGCATTCGGTTAGCATCATCACCCCGAACGAAACGGAGGCCGAACTGCTGACCGGGGTCAAGATCGTGGATGAAGCTTCCGCCGTTGCGGCAGCGAAAGCGCTGAGAGACCAGGGGGTTGAGACTGCCATTATCACCTTGGGCGCCAAAGGGGCATTGATCCATAATGGAAATATGACGAAATTAGTGCCCGCATTCCCGACGGAAGCGGTGGATACTACGGCAGCCGGGGACGTGTTCAACGGTGCACTGGCGGTCGGCCTGGATGAAGGAAAGGACCTTTGGGATGCGGCCGTGTTTGCCGCTGCCGCCTCTTCGATCGCCGTGTCCAGGATGGGCGCCCAGTCTTCGGCTCCCTCCCGTGAAGAAGTAGAATTGAAACTCAAAGAATATAAGATATGAAAAAAGTTCTGTTGCTTTTGACGATGGCGGGAGCTCTTCTGTCCTGCCAGACAACCAAGGTGGCCCTTCCGGCCCAGGTCGAGATGTCCAAGGAAACCCTGATGGACAAGATAAAAGGTGGCTGGGCCGGCCAGACGATTGGTTGCACCTATGGCGGTCCCACGGAATTCCGCTACTCCGGGACGATGATCAACGACCGGATCAACATCAAGTATCCGGAGCATTACATCAAATGGTGGTATGATAATGTCCCCGGGCTTTATGATGACATCTATATGGACCTGACTTTCGTTGATGTCTTTGAAAAACAGGGACTTGACGCTCCCATTGAGGAGTTTGCGAAAGCGTTTGCCGGAGCTGAGTATCCGCTTTGGCACGCCAATCAGCAGGCCCGATACAACATCCGGCAGGGAATCATGCCGCCCGACTGCGGATACTGGGAGAACAACCCGCATGCCGATGACATCGATTTCCAGATCGAAGCCGACTATGCCGGTATCATGTCTCCGGGCATGGTCAATGCCGCCGTCCATTTCACGGATGAGATCGGTCATTTGATGAATTACGGAGATGGTTGGTACGGCGGTGTCTACGTGGCCGCGATGTATGCGCTGGCCTTTGTCAGCGACGATATCGACTTCATCGTCAAGGAGGCGCTGAAGACCATCCCGTCGGAGAGCAAGTATTATAAGTGCATGGCCGATGTCATCCGCTGGCATGAGCAGTATCCGGATAACTGGGAGATTACCTGGGCCCGCTGCATGAAGGAGTGGTCGTTCGACATCGGCTGCCCGGACGGCGTGTACCAGCAGTTCAACATCGATGCGGTCATCAATAGCGCCTACATCCTGATCGGTCTGCTGTATGGAGAGAAGGATTTCTACAAGACCATCGACATCGCGACCCGCTGCGGGTACGATTCCGACTGCAACCCGGCTTCCGCCGGCGGCATCCTGGGTGTCATCTTGGGTTATAATGGAATCCCTGAATATTGGAAATCAAACCTCTACGAAGTTGAGGATCGTAACTTTGCCTATACGGACATTTCGTTGAACAAGGTCTACCAGATGTCCTTCAACCAGGCGCAGAAAGTCATTGAGCAGTATGGCGGAAGAGTCGGGGATGACTCGGTCACCATCGTGTGCCAGACCCCGGAGACTGTCCGGTTCGAAGAGTCCTTCCCGGGTCACTGGCCGGTCTCCCTGAACCAGATCGACAAAGAAATCGCCGAAGTCGAACCTGTCTCTTTCACCGGGAATGGCGTTGTCGTCCAATATTCCTATACCCGGGAACGGTACGGAAGCATGGACAATACGTCGGATTATGTCGGTGAAGTGGAGGTTTACCTGGACGGAAGCCTTTCCGAAACGGTGAAACTCCCTGCCGCCTCCAACTCCCGCAAGCAGGAACTGTACTACCGCTACGGTCTTCCGGAAGGGGAGCATACCCTGTCCTTCAAGTGGCTGAATCCGGACGGAAAGCGTCCACTGATTATCCGTTCTTACGTGGTATATGCCAGCCAACCCCAAACCATCCAACATCAATAGGCCATGTTTATCGTCAACAGTTATACGCTGGCAGTCGTTTTCTGCTTCATCACGATGCTCTGCTGGGGCTCCTGGGGAAACACCCAGAAGCTCGCGGCCAAGAGCTGGCGTTATGAACTCTTCTACTGGGACTATGTGATCGGAATGGTCCTTTTCGCCCTGGTGCTCGCGTTCACGATGGGCTCCATTGGCAGCGAAGGCCGTCCTTTCCTGCAGGATATTGCGCAGGTAAGTGCCGCTTCTTTCTGGAGCATCATCCTCGGAGGGGTTATCTTCAACGCCTCCAACATCCTTCTGTCGGCATCGACCTCCATTGCCGGCATGTCCGTGGCGTTCCCGCTGGGAGTGGGCATTTCACTTGTGCTGGGGACCATCGTCAACTACATCGGCGCCCCGAAAGGCAATCCGGTGATTCTGTTCCTGGGCATTGCCTTGATCGCTGTTGCCATCGCCTTCAATGGTATCGCTTCCGGGAAGACGCAGACGGAGAAAAAGGAAGGCTCTTCCAAGGGAATCTGGCTTGCCGTCCTGGCCGGTACCCTGATGGCCTTCTTCTACCGGTTTGTCGCTCGGGCGATGGACCTGGACAATTTCGCGGCTCCGGCGGCTGGTATGGCAACCCCTTACACAGCCATCGTGATTTTCAGCCTGGGCGTCCTGTTGAGCAACTTCCTGTTTAACTCGCTGGTGATGCGGTATCCTTTTGTAGGTGAACGGGTGTACTATCGAGAGTACTTCAAGGGCAATGCGAAAACACATTTGGTTGGCATGCTTGGCGGTGCGATCTGGTGTCTGGGAACGGCGTTCAGTTATATTGCTTCCGGCAAGGCCGGAGCGGCCATATCCTACGCCCTGGGGCAGGGTGCACCAATGATTGCGGCTATCTGGGGCGTGTTCGTCTGGAAAGAGTTCAAGGGGGCAGGAAAGAAGGTTTATGCCCTCCTTGGAGGAATGTTCCTGCTGTTTGTATGCGGATTGGCCTTGATTATTCTTTCAGGCAACTGATTTCCTGCCGCTTGAATTGTATGGTTGGTTACACGAGCCCCCTTGGTCATAACGGCCAGGGGGCTCTTTTAAACTAAAAGATACGCCATCAAAGGGCTTCAATTGAGGGTGCGGATAAGAGTTGCGACTTGAACGGACGACCCCGGAAACTGTCGTGTCATGAACAGCCATATGCGGCCAGTGTTTCGTCACCAATTTACAGTTGTTTTCGCCCTATCGCCGTATATTGCGCCACCACCTTCCCGTCACGATACACAGCAAATCCCCTTCGGCCGCTCTTAAGGGTTATACCGCCGAAGTAACAACCAGGTCTTTTCCCGGCTTTCTTGGCACGGCGGAGCGCTTCTTCCATGTTCGGGCAGTAATAGATTGTCATATCGGCGGTAAAGGTAGACGAAGATATGGCCAAAGGGTAGCACAAGGGCGCCGTCCGTTTTGACGGTATTT
>JAEEGF010890429.1_pt1 | contig 10371 bp, 6 predicted proteins | sample 9134171 | NCBI WGS metagenome assembly JAEEGF01 (sample SAMN16246542, study PRJNA631951) | gut metagenome | biome: gut microbiome; feature: rumen; material: AP-attached | host: Bos | place: Iran: Karaj | collected 2018-10 | reverse complement strand
TTGGGGACTTCAGCGGTAATGGTGACGGTATCGCCTTCCTGAGCGGTCTCCTTGTCAGCCTTTCCTCCGGTAACTACGATGTTGTAGGCCTGGGATCCGAAGCTGACGGTGAAGGTGGTGGTCGCTTCCTTGTAGTTGGAGGAAGTGACGGTAACGGTGACCTCGACCTCATCTCCCTCAGCAGCGCCCTCGACGTCTCCGGTGATCTTTCCGGTCTCGGGGTCATACTTGAGGTTGGTAATGATCGCGGAGCCGCTGGCTACGCTCAGCTCGACCTCTACGTCCTCGGCGTCCTCGGGGATGCCGGTGAGCTCGGTCTCGATGGTGGTGGTGTTGAAGGGAGCATCGACGTCCTCAACGCTGAGCTCGTCGGCTTCCTTCTTCTCAACGGTGATCTCGCAGCTCGCGGTGGCCTCGGCATAGGTCTCATCCTCGGCGGCGGTAGCGGTCACGGTCGCGGTGCCTTCGCCGACTACGGTGACCATACCCTCGCTGTCGACGGTGACAACGTCCTCATCGCTGCTGGTGTAGGTGACCGGGGTCTTGGCTCCGGTGGCGGCTACGCTGAAGGGCTCGTCGCCGACAGTGGCGGTCTTGGAGCTCTCCATTGTGAGAGTCTGGGCTTCCTTCGCCTCGATGGTGACGGTGATGTCAAGACCCTCGGCGGCCTCGTAGTTGTCGGTCGCGGCGGCGCTCACGGTGATGGTGCACTCTCCGGCCTCTCCGGCGGTGAGAGTGGTCCCGCTGAGGGTGGTGCCCTCGGTGGCAGCCTTCAGGGTGAAGCTGAGCTTGCCTTCAGCCTTGGCTCCAGACAGCTCGGCTACGTCGCCGGTGGCTCCCATGGTCATGCTGAAGTCAGAAGCCTCGAGGGTCTGGTTGGCCTTTATGATCTTGAAGCTTGCAGTCTTGGTTCCAGTGTAAGCGCCCTTGCCGGTCACGGTGACGGAAGCGGTTCCGGCATTGGTGTTGTTCTTGTAAGCAACCTCGTAGTCGGTTCCCTTCTTGAGAGTGGCTCCGTCATAGGTGACCTTTACGGCAGGCTTAAGGGCCTTGCCGGTGTAGACCTGATCCTCGATCTCGCCAATGGTAGCCTCGGCGATGCTCTTCGGAGCGCTGAGCTCAACGGTGTTGGCCTCAGTCTCGTCGTCGGAATTCTTGCTCGGATCGTACTTGACGGCACCGGCCTCTCCGAGATCCATGTCCTCATAGAGATAGATCTTGGTGCTGGAGCTCGCGTCGAGGACCTTGAAGGTCAGCTTGACGATGAAATCTCCATCGAGCTGGTAATCGCAGACATCGGTCGGGGTGTAGTAGAAGCCGAAGTGTCCGTTTCCGTTGGCCTCATCTACGGTAGACTTTCCGAGACTGGTTGCGCCCCACTCCTCATCCTCAGCGTTCCAGACCTGGATCTTGATTCCGGTCTTTTCGCTGGAGTTCACAGCGGACTGCAGCTCGAGCACAGCGGTGTCGAAGGCGACTCCGCCGGTGAAGGCCGCAGCCGAAACGGTGTCGCCGTTCAGGCCTACGGTAACTTCAACGGTAGCGTCATTCTCGAAGGCGTCGTAAGCGACATCCATGGTGAGAAGCGGAGCGACAGCCGCGTGCACAGGAACATACATGGTGAACACAAGAGCCAGCGCAAGAACGAGCGACAGGACTCTGCTCACCCTCTTATTTGCTCCCATAAGCATTTCCTCCTATTGAAATAAAAAAATGATTGCACGGGCGCCCTATGCGTCCGCAAAAGCTGCCGCCCCGAAGGGCAGCCGTTCACCGCTTGAAAGGCATAGCTATACACCAAGCGATGATATACCACTTTGCTAAAAGTATAATTGAATGCCGGAGTCAAATCGTCTAACTAAAGTTAGATTTTGACTCCGGCGCTATTCATCAATTTGATATACGGTTATAGCTAATTCTCCTGCTCAGAGCAGAAGAGTCAGCTCCTACTTGACCAGGCCCTGCCTCTCGATCGCCCTGTACAGGAAGGTGATGATGTGGCCTCTGGTGCAGACGGTGTCGGGCGAGAAGAGTGGCATGTCGGCGCTGTTCTTCCCCGTGCCGTTGGTTATGCCCTGATCGACGCCCCAGAGCACTGCCTTCATGTAGTCCGCGGAGTCGGAAACGTCAGCGAAGCTGTTCCTCAGGCCGGATACGGAGGGGCTTCCGGCTGCCTTGTAGATGAACTGCAGAGCCTGCGCCCTGGTGCACTCGCGCGCGGTTCCGAAGGTAGCGGCGCCCTCGGGCTCGGCTATCTTGTTCTCGACCGCCCACTGGATCGCCTTGGCGTTCCAGTTCTGAAGATCGTTGAAGTTTACCGGGTTCCTGGGCTCGGGGCTGCCGTAGGCTCTCCAGAGGAAGGTCAGGATATGGCCCCAGGTGCAGTTGTCGTTCGGCCCGAAGAGACCGCCGCCGTAGCCCTGCGCGATGCCGCGGCCGGCGCCCCACTTTGCGGGGTTGTAGTTCCAGTCGACGGTGTCGGTGAAGGACTCAGGCTCGCTGACCCTGACGCGGATGACACCCTCGAAGACGCCGTCGTCTCCGCCGTGAGCGGTGTACTCGAGGTCGAATCTGCCGGTGTAGTCGATCACGGGGACGTAGGTGACGTCTCCGATGAGCGAACGGTTCTCACCTCTCCTGTAGATGGCGTCGCGCCTGCTCACGAGGCCTCCGTTGTCGGAGCCGGACACGAAGTCGTAGTAGAGCTCTCCTGCCTCGTCGGGCGGGAGCTTGATCGTGATGTAGTCGAGCTTTTCGTCGGTGACTTCCTTGATCTTGTCGCTGATGTCTCCGGCGCTGAGAGTGAGAAGTCCGTTGTTGAAGACAGAGTAATCGATGCGGTCGAGCTCCTCGGGCTCAGCCTGCTCAGCCGGCTGGCTTCCGCCGGAGGGAGTCTCGGACCCGGACGGAGTTTCAGATTCGGACGGGGTCTCGGGCTCTGACGGGGCCGGGGCCACGGGTTCGGTGCTGCCGGGCTCCTCAGACGCGGGGGATCCCTCGCCGACCGTCACGCTGAAGACAGTCGATGATATCTTGTCGGACTTGTAATCGTTCGCGCCCGCGCCGGACTCGACGTACTCCGAGCTGTCCTCGTAGAGGAAGAACTCGGCCTCGCCCTTTGCTATGGCCTTCAGGGTTGCCGTGAATACGCTGCCGGTCGGATACTCGATATTATCCGTCCCGATGTAGGCGAATCCTACGTTTCCGTTGGAATTGGCCTCTGCCTTGGTGGACATTATCATGGGGCGGCCTTCGCTGTAGCCCGCGAAGCTCACCTTGACGCACTCGAACAGATCCGTGTCGAAATGCATACCGCCGGTAAGAGTCGCGAGCTCGACCGCCTTGATGCCCACGGTGATCTCGATCTCGTCGCCCACCGCGACGGTCGCGCCGTCCTCGACGGACTGCGCAGCGACCTCAAGATGCGCTTTGCCGGCCGCGGACGCGGGGACCCAGGCGCCGAATACCAGCGCGAGGGCCAGCAGCAGCGAGAGCAGCCTTCTATTGCCAGATGACTTCATTTCTCATTCCCCCCTTTCATGGAGACGTTGAAAGAACTGATTACATATACGCTTTAACAGATGACGCGGGACGCTTTCGCGGCGCGGTCTCTGAAGCCTGCTCCTAGCGCTCGTACCTCGGGCAGCGGACGACCGAGCCCGCGGCTATGCCCCGCAGCCTCGCCTCTATGGCGAGAGAGGTGCGGTTGGAGAGCCCCGTCTTTCTCAGGAGATGGTTGATGTGGGATTTTACGGTGCCTATCTCTATTCCAAGCGCCTCGGCTATCATCCTGTTGGACGCGCCCGTGGCGATCTCGCAGAGCACGTCGGTCTCGGAAGCAGTGAGCTCAGACATCAGGGCGTCCCCTATCGGGACGTCGGGAGGATCCTTAGGCCAGGCTCCGAGCCCGCTGAGCACGTCGCTCAGCACGCCCGCGAGCTCCGGCTCGGCGCTGTCCTTGCACCAGAAGCCGTCCGCTCCGAGCTCCCTCGCCCTGTCTATGAGATAGCTTCCGGAGGAACAGCCCACGATCAGTATCTTCGTGGATGGAGAAACGCTCTTGACGACCGGAATGATGTCGATCCCGCTCGATCCGTCGGCGAAGGTCGCTCCGAGAAGAGCCAGATCGACCCTTCTGGCAGCGCAGCAGCTCTGGACGGAACCGAGCGACGGCAGCGAGTAGAGCACCCGAAGCTCAGGATCCGCTCCGATCACAAATTCGAAGTATTTCCTCGCTACGCCCTGATCGTCGGCGATGACCACGCCATACTGCATATTTCCCTCCGGACTCCGAAAAGTATGCATAAACTAACTTTAGTTATAGAGTACTTCATTTGAAGCCCGCATTCATCTAACCAAAGTTATATCTTGCCGGCGATAGATATCTTCTTTAGCGCCGGGCGAAATGCGCTCTGGCGCAGAGCCGGCTTCGGTCGTATAATAAGTAGATCATGGAAAAGACGAAAGAGCCGCCCGAAGGCGGCAGAAAAAGATCATTCATGGAGGGCTTCCGCGACGCCGTTCCCATCGGGCTCGGCTATTTCGCCGTGTCGTTCTCCCTCGGCATAACGGCCCACAACGCGGGACTGAACGCGCTGCAGGGCTTCATCGCGAGCATACTCTGCGTCGCGTCCGCGGGAGAGTACGCGGGCTTCACGCTGATAGCGGCAGCGGCTCCCTACGCCGAGGTCGCGCTGATGACCTTCATCACCAACATGCGCTACATGCTGATGAGCCTCGCGCTCGGGCAGAGGGCGGACGAGAGGATGCCCTTCGTCCACAGGCTAATCTTCGGATACGCGGTGACGGACGAGCTCTTCGCCATAAACATCGCGAGGCCCGGAGTTCTCGACCCTTGGTACTACTACGGCGCGATGCTGAGCTCCATCCCGCTCTGGGCGGTCGGTACCGCCATAGGAGCGGTAGCGGGCGATGTGCTGCCCGCGCGCATAGTCAGCGCCCTGTCTGTCGCGCTGTACGGCATGTTCCTCGCGATAGTGATACCGCCCGCCAGGAAGAGCCGCGTGATCTTCGGCATAGTCGCGGTATGCTTCGCGGCCTCGTGGGCGGCCGGGCGGCTGCCCCTTATATCCGCCCTGAGCGCCGGAAGCCGCACCATAGTGCTGACCATAGTCATCGCCTCCGCCGCCGCCCTGCTCTTCCCCGTTCCCGGAGACAAGGACTGAATATGAACAATACCTACGTTTATATAGCCGTGATGTTCATCACCTCGTATCTGGTCAGGGTGCTGCCTCTGACCGTATTCCGCAGGCCCATACAGAGCCGCTTCGTGCGCTCCTTCCTGTACTATGTCCCCTACGTGACGCTCTCGCTCATGACCTTCCCTGCCATAGTCGAAGCGACGAGGAGCCCTCTCGCGGGTGCCCTCGCCCTCGCAGCGGGGATCGCCGCGGCGTGGCTTGGAGCCGGGCTCCTGCCGGTGGCAGTGATCTGCTGCGCGGTCGTGCTCATCGCCGAGGGGCTGATGATATAGCCTGCCATCGAAGGAGCGGGGATCACTCCATGCCCGCGCATGGGTCCGCTGATCGATCTCTGCCTGCCCGCCGCCCCCGCGGCGGTTTTTTATTTCCCTGAGACCGTTTCTTTTTTCTACCTGTTCAGGTGATCTTTTTTTTCGCTTTAAGTCTCTTTTAAGCCCGCGGCAGTATCATCACGCCATGAAAAGCGAAACGAAAGGAGATAACGCGATGGAATTCCAAAGCGTATTCAAGAGATACGAGCTCAAATACCTGCTCAGCGAGCGGCAGCTGAGCGCCGTGCTCGAAGCGATGAAGGACCACGCCGAGCCCGACCGCTTCCCGCACAGCCTGATCCGGAACATCTATTACGATACCGGGAACTACAGGCTCGCAAGGGCCTCGATAGAAGGCCCTGACTACAAGGAGAAGCTCCGCGTCAGGAGCTACAGCGCCGCGGAGGCGTCCAGCCCGGTCTTCGTGGAATTGAAGAAGAAATACGATTCAGTAGTCTACAAACGGAGGATCACGCTTCCAAACGCCGAAGCGCAGAGGTGGCTGAGCGGGGCAGCAGCCGGGAACTGTGCGGATCAGGGGCAGCTGGAAAAGCTGAGCGGCTCCGACCGGCAGATAGCCGGCGAGATCGATTACTTCGTGGATCACTACAGGGGCCTGAAGCCGGCCGCCGCCATATCCTACGAGAGGGACTCCTACGCGGGAACCGACTGCGACATAAGGATCACCTTCGACCGGAACATACTCGCAAGGACGGAGGGGATGGATCTTTCGGAGATACGTGGCATCCCGCTCATCCCGGAGGGAACGGTGCTGATGGAGCTTAAATGCCCGGGCTGCATGCCGCTATGGATGAGCGAGGTCCTGAGCCGGGAGAGGATCTATAAGAGCTCCTTCTCCAAATACGGGACCGCTTACAGAACGATGATATTCCCGGCGCTTTCAAAGAAGGCGTCGGATTGACTGAAGCCGCCCGCAAGGCGGCACGCAAATGAACGCCGCAAAGGCGTCAGACAAGGAGGAAAACAAAATGAACGAACTCTTCTACGGGATATTCAGCTCCGGTTCCCAGAATATATCGGTCGGAAACTTTCTGATCTGCATCGCCGCAGCTCTGCTATGCGGGCTCATCTACGCGGCGGCAGACCTGAGGAGCGGACGGGTGAAGTACAGCTTCTCAGCCGCGCTCGCGCTGCTGCCCGCGGCGGTCTGCACAGTCATAATGATGGTCAACGGCAACGTCGGCACCGGGATAGCGGTGGCGGGGGCCTTCAGCCTGGTCAGATTCAGGTCGGCGCCCGGGACCGCACGCGAGATACTCATGATCTTCCTCGCGATGGCCGCGGGACTCATCTGCGGTACAGGCTACCTCGCTTTTGCCCTGCTGTTCACTCTGATAATGGCCGCGTGCTGCCTGATCGCGGGGGTGGCCGAAGAGCGCTTCATGAGGAGCCGCAGAGCCTGCAAGAGCCTGAGCATAACCATCCCCGAGGACCTCGATTACACCGGCGTCTTCAGCGACATTTTCGAGCGCTACACCAGCTCCGCCGAGCTCACGAAGGTCAAGACTACCAACATGGGCAGCATGTTCAAGCTGAGCTACGACATCAGGCTAAAGGATCTCTCCGCGGAAAAGGAGATGATAGACATGCTCCGCACCCGCAACGGCAATCTGGAGATCTCGGTGTCGAACATGGAGACCGAGCCAGCGGAACTGTAGAGCGGACGGAGGATTAGAGGCTCAGGTCGCGGCGACGCGAAAACGATCAAGCGGACAGCGGCCGAGAGACTGTAATCAAAAGCGCCGCCCTCCCGGAGGAGAGCGGCGCTTTTCAAGTTTAATGTTGCCTTACGCGGGCGCTGCTTCTCAGCCCTGAGCCATTACTGGGTCTTGCCGTTCTGCAGATCCTTTCTCTCGATCGCTCTGTAGAGGAAGGTGATGATGTGTCCCCTCGTGCAGATGGTGTTCGGAGCGAAGGTGGTGGCGCTGGTGCCGTTGGTGATTCCCTGATCGACGCCCCAGAGGACGGCGTTGTAGAAGTCGTCATTGGCAGAGACGTCGTTGAAGTTGTTGCTCAACCCTCTGACAGAGGGAGAGTTCTTCGCCTTGTAGATGAAGTTGAGAGCCTGGCCTCTGGTGCATGGGGTGTTGACGCCGAACTCTGTGCTGCTCTTGGGAGAAGCGATCCCCTTGGATACGGCCCAGAGGATGGCGTCGTAGCAGTAGTCGCCGGACTTGAGATCGGTGTACGGGTTGTTGATGGTCGCCTTGGGCGATCCGTTGGCCCTCCAGATGAAGGTCAGGATCTGAGCCCAGGTGCAGTCCCAGTTCGGAGAGAACTGCGGGTTCTTCGGGTCGGTGCTGGTGCCCTTGGCGATCTCTCTGCCGGCGCCCCACTTGGCCGCGTTGTAGAACCAGTCGCTCATCTTGGTATCCTTGAAGGGATCGGGCTCGGAGACGGTGATCTTGATCTTACCGTCGAAGGAGTTGTCATCGTCGTCGTAGGCGGTGAACCCGAGATCGAAGCTTCCGATGTAGTTGATCAGAGGAACGTAGGTGACGTCATCGATCAGCTTGTTTCTGGAACCGGTGCGGTAGAGATCATCCCTTCCGGTGAACTCTCCTCCGTTGTCGGAGCCGGAGACGTAGCTGTAGTACATGTTGCCGGCATTGCTGCCCACAGGAGAAAGCGTGATGTAGTCGAGAGTGCCGTCGCTGACCTTCTTGAGCTTCGCCGCGATGTCGGAGCTGCTGAGCTTGAGGATCTGGTTATTGTAGATCTTGTACTCGAGAGCCTCGAACTCGGCGGTCTGAGCCTTGACGTTGATGATCATCTTTCCGCCGAGGGAGTTTCCGTCGCCGTAAGCCCAGTACTTGAGCGGGATCTGTCCGCTGAAGCCCTTGGCGGGTACGAGCACCAGGTCGCTGACCCTGAGCTCGGTCCTGTCGTTCCTGTAGAACTCGTCGTCATCCTCCTCGACCTTGGTGCCGGAGCCCTTCTTGGAGTCGTAATCGTAGTACAGCGTGCCCTTGGCCTTGGCCGGGACCTCTTCGAAGGTCAGGTACTTGAAGTTGCCGTCGGCCTCGTCCTTGAACTTCTTATTGATGTCGGAGGCCACGTCGTCAAACGCGAAGACCTTGCCGCTCTCGACGTTGTAGGTGAGGGTCCCGAGCTCGTAATCGGACTCGCTGACCTTTACGGTCAGGGTGCCTTCATACTCGTCGTCCTTGCTGGTTCCGTAGACGGTGAACTCGATCTCGCACTCGCCGTCAAAGTCCTCGTCGGGAACGAATACAAGGTCGGACACGAGCTTGCTGCTTCCGGACTTGTAGAACTTGTCGGAGCTGCCGACCTTGGTGCCGAGCTTGGTGGGGGACTCATAGCCGTAGCGTATGCTTCCTTCCCTGGTCGCAGGCTGGGTGAAGGTGACATAGCTGAAGTTCTTCACGTCGCTCATGTCGTAGAAGATATCGTTGATGTCGTCCACGACTTCGCTGAAGTAGAGCACCTCGTCGCTGTCGATCGAGTAGCTGCCCGCCTCGCCGGCGCTGTTGTTGGCGACGTTGACCTTGATGCGGCCTTCGTACTCGTTGTCCTTGAGGTCGTAAGCGAGATAATAGATGTAGTCGGTACCGGTGAAGTTCTTGTCGGGAATGTAGGTCACGTTTCCGATCGTGAGCTTCTTGGTGCTGGTTCCGGCATAGTAGAGCTCATCCTCGTCGACGGCCTCGCCAGTCTTGGTGCTGCTGGTGTAGTTGTATCTGAGAGTGCCGTCGGACGGCTCGGTGAAGTATACGCTGTCGAGAGTCTCTCCGCAGTCGGCCTTGAACTTGGTAGCCAGGTTCAGGCTGCTGAGCTTGAGAGTCCCGTTGAGCTTGATGTTGGCGGTGATGTCGTCAAGATCCATCTTCTGATTCTTGACGGTGATCTCGATGGTACCGCTGTACTCGTTGTCGTCCTTGTCGTAGGCGAGATACTTGATGGTATCGGTCAGCTTCTTGTTTCCGCTGACGGCATCGGCCTTGTACTTGCACTTGGCGAGCTCGGAGGCGGTGAGGCTGGCCTTTCTGGAGGTCAGCTTGGTGCTGCTTCCGTTGTAGATGTCTCCGTACTCGGGAAGCTCACTGAAAACGATGGAGTCGAGATCGGCCTTTGCGACCTTCTTGAACGCCGCGGGGATCCCGAGGCTGCTCAGGCTGAGGCTGCCGCCGCCGCTGACACTTCCGGTCAGCTTGCTGATCTTGGAGCTCTTCTTGACGGTGACGTCTATGGTCACGCTGCCGTCGAGGGGATCGGGGTTATTGGTGGAGCTGTAGGTGCTGTCATAGGCCTCCACGGTGAAGAACGTGCTTCCCTCGCCCTTCGGCTCCAGCTTGAGGGTGCTGATCTTGCTGAGCTCGATCTTGTCGCCGGTGTTGTAGGTCTTGCTGCCCAGCTTCAGGACCGCTACGTCGGGGGTCTCGTCGATGATGGCGATGTACTTGAGGTCTCCGCCGTCGTTCTTCTTGTAGAGCTTGGTGAACTCGGTCTCCTTGAAGGCGCGGGCGTCGTCATCCACATCGAGGGTGATCTCGATGCTGCCTTCAAAGGTCGGTGCCTGCTCGGGGAGGCGCTCAAACTCGACCGTATAGTCGGTGTAATAGGTATCGCCGCCCCTTTCCTTTTTATAGGTCTGCCTGAGGATCACGCTGCCGGTGTCGTTCGAGCCGATCGTGACCTTGTCGACCTCAGCGCCCTTGGCATTGACGAAACGATATCCTCCGGGGATGAAGCCGTCGCTCGCTGAGAGCCTCTGGACCGTTACATCGTCACTGAGCGTGATGGTCTTTACCGTGTGCGCGACCTCCACGCTGATGACGAAGTCCTTGTCGGGCTTC
>JAEEGF010630775.1_pt1 | contig 10371 bp, 6 predicted proteins | sample 9134171 | NCBI WGS metagenome assembly JAEEGF01 (sample SAMN16246542, study PRJNA631951) | gut metagenome | biome: gut microbiome; feature: rumen; material: AP-attached | host: Bos | place: Iran: Karaj | collected 2018-10 | reverse complement strand
CCCGCCTGTGGGATCCGTCCCGCCCGCGCCGCGCAGCAGCCATCCGGCCGCGAGGCCGACGGCGAGGACGAAGGCCGCCAGGACCGCGCGGAAGGGGGCAAGCATCTCAAAGAGCCGCCGGGGCGAAAAGCCGGAAGACTTCTTCCGATCCGGATTCCAGAGAACGCCGACGCCGCGATGGCTTTCGATGTTCTCCCCGAGGGAGCCGAGCTTGTCCCTGAGGCGCAGGAGGAGCTGGTCGACCGCCCGGGATTCGCACGAACCCGAGCCGCCGTACAGTCTCCGGTAGAGCGTTCGGCGCGAGATGGGCGCTCCGGCGTTTCGGAGCAGGATGGAAAGGGCCTTGATTTCGAGCGGCGTGAGATTCCGGAGCAGAATTCCGACGCTTTCTTCGGAGAGCGAGGCGTTTTCGGATCCTTCGTCCTCCGGGGACGAAGACGCCGCCTCGCGTTCGGCCGCGGCCGCTTCCGTCGCCTCGTCCCGGCGAACGGAAACGGAGAAGCCGCGCCGCTTCAGCTCCGCGCGGAGCTCCTCCGCGCTTGCGCCGTCGGCCTCCACGACCAGAACCGTCCGCGCGGGCGCTCCGGCGTCGCTGTTCCGTTTGTTCGTCATTGCGGGTAGTTGATTCTACCACGCCCCCCCTCAAAACTCCCGCACAAATTTGTTGCAGAAATGTTGCATACGGTTTCGCCCGGTCCTATGGTATACTCTTACTCGTTGCGACCGATAATCCCTTCTGACCGTTAACCACTTCACAAAAAAAATCATCCACAACAACTTCAACCATGAAAAACAAAACAACCTTCTCTGTTTCGCTCGTTCCAACACGAATTCAGATTCAAAAGCCACAACCGAACAAAGAGAAGGGAAAACAGAAAGCCCCAGAGCTTGTCAAGGACGGTGAATTTCCAAAAGACGGGACATTCTATACCTTCTTGAACGACTTTTTCAAAAGCCATCTTGGAAAACCGTCAGTAAGCCCGGATGATCGTTCTGGATTTCGGGTTGCAAAGCTACCTCCTAAAATGCAGTCTTCAACCATAAAGACACTTCCCGCTCGGATTCAAGGCTGCCTGGAGACCGGTAAGTTTGGATTTGAATCCGAACTTTGGAATGTCGAGACAAAGAAGACAAAGCGACGGGAAGCAGCCGATTGCGAATTAATCCCTTTCTTCTTCGCCGTTGACTTTGAATCCGGACAAGACGCCGCCATTCTCCTCACGGAACAGTTCGGGCCATACAGTCCAAGGGGTATCTTACTTGAACGGCTTCGTTCTTTTGTTGAAACCAAGATGGAGGGCCACAAACTCGTAACGGAAGTCATCGTGAGCGAAGACATCGTTCGTCAAGTTCTCTCTAAGCATGTAAAAGCCCTGCGCTTCCATTACGAACGGGTTCCGCCCGACCTTGCGGATTGCATCGATAAAGACAAAGACCATCACATCGAAAGGGATGGAATAATGGAGGTTGCAATCAAAGCCAAGCGAGGAGTATTCCCAGACTGGGGATTCGAGTTCCTCCACAATGTACGTAGAACGGGGTTGACGATCCTCGACGAACCCTCCACCGAACTCAAGGTGGATATGGTGGTCGATGGGAAAACCAAAACTGTGAACATGGGCGATTTGGACAAGTTCAATACTTCTTTCGTCGTTGATTCTATCGAAGAAGTTCAACAGAACGGACATCCCACCGACGAAAGAATGGCGGCAGAAGCAAACGACGCCTTTTCCATCTGCCGAAAGGCGTTAGGGTGGCCATCCGCCAAAGTTTCTTTCTAACTTGAAAACAACGAACCGAAAGGAAAACAACCATGCTCGGAATCGCAAGTAAAATCAATCCAGTCGTTGTTCTTTGTGAACATTTCAAAACCTTTGGCGATGCGGAAAGGCGCGGCCGGTGGAAAGATGTCATCTTATTCTATGCTTTACCGCTTTGCTTCGGACTCCTGGCTTGGAATTCCGAAAGGCATTTCAATTCGGAACAATGCGCAAGTGCTGCCATTAATGTACTATCCATCTTCGTCCCGCTTGCCTTTTCTGTCTTGGCGGAGCTCTTTGCGATTATCGACCGCAACTCGATGCCAGAGAACAGTGTGCTCAAACAGTTGGCAACCGATTTGTTTTGGAATGTTTCCTATGGTATCTTCGCATCCATAATTGCTCTCTGTGTTCTTGTCGCGATTGATTTCATCGGTATCGAAAAAGGAAAATGGTTCGATGGGGTATTTGTCGCAGCTACAGTTCATTTGTTCTTCATAGCACTAATGGTCCTCAAGCGGTTCGCCAAGCTAATGGATCCTTCAAGAAGATAGCGTTTGAGAAAATCTTTCGTCCGACTTCTTCTTCCCAAAGACGCTCAGAAATACCAACTCTTATGTCCACCAACCAGTAATGGATTCTCAACATGAAACACTCACGAACCAAACATATAAGCCTTATTCCCGCCAAGGAATGTTCTTTCGCTGACCGCACATGGTGTCGGATATAGTCCCCATCTGAGTTCGTCTCATTAGATTGTTGCGCGTTTCTTCATTTTAGTTTTTTCGTTGCAAGGTGCTGGTTTTTTGCGGCTTTTCGTAATATCGTTTGCCAAATCAAATCCAGTGGTTTTCTTTTTTCCATCGTACACGAGAGTGTCGGCATCAAACGCTTCAAAGTATCTTGAGACTAGAACAAAGAAGATGAATTGAAGGATTGCAAGGACGCTAGCACCGCCGCAGACCCATCTAGAATACTGATCAAAAAGCCAAACCGCTGATACAGAAAAAAACGGACACACAGAATAGAACAAGACCGCAACCAATGCTATTAGCGGAGGCGTCCAACGAACCAATGAGGCCTCAAACAACCTTCTCGTAAACTTTTTGTGTTCTTTTGCGCATAATAAGGCCTCCTTCATTTTGTCGGGATCATCGGAATTCTTGATCTTTTCATTCCACTTTTCTTTGAAATGATCCTTTCGTTTTCGCCCTGGCAATCCATTTTGGGACTCCCACATCGAAAGTCCTTCATAGGCGAAAAACACCATGAAAAAACCTTGTGCCGAGACCAACATTTCGCTACGCGCTCCGCTTGGCATTGAGAGACGCCCAAATCGTGTCAAACACCGCCTCTAGACGTTTTGCCTTGACGGGGCCATTACAACACACTTCCGCCATAACGGCATCTGGTTTCGAATCGCGACACTGGTTGTGCGGTGCTTCCAGTCGATAACGCCGATGATCGATGACGATGTAGTGTTGGAGATCCCGTGGATTTCCTCGATAAGTTGCCTGAATGATTTTCACGACTTCAACGCCACCATTTTCCTTTCTGACCTCATCAACAAACATGTCAAGATTAGGGTCGGATATGCCGTTGACCGTTATAATCCGAATAGCTCCTGCGGCGTTTCCCGCATATTGCTCATAGAGGCGTTTGGCTGTATTTCGAATGATGTTCAGAATAGGGGCACCAGCGATTGTATCTGATTCATTGTAAAACCATGGCGGCATAGAGCCGGAAAAAATAACAACCGATTCTTTTGCGGCTTCAATGAATGTCGGAACTATGAAGCGTGCATTTTCTGGCGTCAGATTCCCAAAAACTTCTGGCGAATCAGTTCGGAGATTCTCCAGAACCATCCTGTTGTAAGCTGCTGTGTCCATGTTTGGCAATTCCTTTCGTTTGCGATGCCATGGTTAGTGAACTGGTTTAGAAAGTGCTGCCATGTATTCCGAACAATGTTGGGGCTGTATTCTACCACAATGTCAAGAAAACCGTTAGCAACATTTGTGCAACAAATACGGGCTTGACTTTTTGGATGGAAGAGGGAGCAAAGCCGGATTGCGGCGGGGCGGAGCCTGGCGCCGGGTTGGCGACGGGCCGCGGTCTTGATTGGATTGGCGAATGCGTGGCAAGACTATTCCGCCACGGGCGAGCCGGTCGCGTTCCAGTAGCCGATCACGTTGCCGTTGTTGTCGTAGCCGGGGAAGTAGAAGTCGCCGTCGATGGAGACGGCGACGAGCCCGCCGACGCCGCCCGCGCCCATCCGCAGGCTCGGCCGCGCCTTCGCCTGTATGGTGCTTCGCGCGGTTGGGCGGGCAGCCGGGTTCGGAAGCGATTCGTCGGAGAATGTGTAGTTTCTCTCCAAGGTAAGAGTCATGGAATTATGTTGCCCTCCGGGATTGAACCATACCGAATCGACATAGTCAATGCTCGTCGATTTCTATGACCAACCGATTGTCAAGTTTGGCCAGTTTCTCGAAAAATGCGAAATCGACCTGATCTTGCTCTCCCCTGCCAAAATCAATTGAAGATCGAACAACACGCGATGGAGGCACATCATCTATGGAAGACCCTCCGTAATTCCATGATATCCAAGTAATACGGTTCTTTGACTTTGAAAACGACAGTGTTATGTCTTCCCATTGAGACTTCCGCTCCAACCGGAACTCCTCATCTGCTTCGGGATGAGAAAACGGCATAACCCGTACGAGAATCGGATCTGTCGGTCCGTCATATTCAATTCGGACATTTGCAAACACGGCCGGGCCGCTTACCGTACAACGGAGAACATAGCTCGGAACGGAAGAACCGCGATTGAAACCAATCTTCGATTGACATCCGGAAAGGACAATTACACCCATCAAAAAGACGACCATTGCCGAAGAACGCATTGTTTTTTGTATTCCTGTTTTCATGTTGAAACTCTTTTCTGTATGATTGTTTCCATTGGAGTACAGAAGGATTACCGAAGCGGGATCAGCACCTCGGCCCGAGACTCTTGGGACCAATCGTTAATTGCTTTTGAGATTTGTTCTGCGATTATGCGATTCTCGAACTCTGTAAAATGGACGCCATCATCTATGGATTTCGATGGAGTTGTATCGACATGGTGCCGGGCCTCCGTCAGAGAAATCGAAGAGAAATGCCACCAAGGATCTTCGCTCGATCCCATTGAACCGGAAATCCAGTTGATTTCGTCAATGAAGCGATTGATCCGATTCTCAAGACCATCATGCATGTATTTCTTGTTGTATGACCCGGTAATCTGAATATGAGGAACGGAGACACTCAGAAAGAGACTCTTGGATTGCTTTTGGTGTCTGCTTGCATCTGCTTTGACACGATAGTAGAGACTAGCAAACTGGAAATAGAATGTCATTTTCCTCTTTTGGTAGGCTCGTTCAATTTCATCATTCGGTTTGTTGACGTCACGGGCCAATCCGAGCGCGTCATTCATGCCAACCAACGAGATGTATGCCGTCTTTGAGGTGCAATTCCATTTTGTTCTTTCTTTGGTATACTGATTATAAATCTTTGAAATGGGATTGCCTTCTTTTCCAACGCGTAGCATTTCCTTGCACATCCCGTTAACTCGCAGAAATTGTCTATATCCAGAAAAATGACCGTAATCGGAATCGGTACCATAAGTTAATGAATCCCCGATAGAAAAAACCGTTACACAAAGACCAAGCGGGTCGATTCCACATATGGTATTGTTTCCAAACGCTTCATAAAGATTCGTTGAATTCCTTTGTTCCTCTAACGGATCCCGGCTTATCCACCGTCCCAGACTCGGCGAGTAGTAGCGGTAGCCATAGTAGTAGAGGTCGGTCTCGGCGTCGTAGTACTTCGTGGAGAAGCGGTGCGGGAAGACGGCGGACATCGAGCCGGTCGCAGCAATCGTATTCCCGAAGGCGTCGTAGGCGTATTCGGCGACGATGGAACCCGATTCGTCCCAGTAGCCGATCACGTTGCCGTTGTTGTCGTAGCCGGGGAAGTAGAAGTCGCCGTCGACGGATACGGCGACGAGGCCGCCGACGCCGCCGGCGCCCTGGAGGGAGCCGGAGAGGTCCGGGCCCCAGAAGTACTCGATGTCGGTTTCGACGCCGGAGGCGGTGCGGGTCTCGTGGACGAGGTTCCAGCCGTCGTAGACGTACTCGCGCTCGTCGGAAAGATTCCAACGGAAGCCGGAACGCGTCTCGGTCGTCCGCGAAACCCGCCGGCCGAGATGGTCGTAGACGCAGGAGAGGCGCGCCGACGGCGTCGCCGCTTCGGTCAGATGGCCGGCGGCGCTCCACTCGAAGGTGCGCGTTCCGTCGTCGACGAGGTTGCCGTCATCGTCGTATTCCGGCTCGTCGTTCCCGACCTCGGTGTACTGGTTGACGCTGTTGGCCGAGTAGGACGTGGAGACGCCGGCCTCGTAGGCCGACTGGCGGTTGCCGATGTGGTCGTAGGCGTAGCGGAAGGCGTCGCCGTCGACGACGGCGTTGGTGACCTCGCCGCGGGCGTTGTACCCGAACGCGTCGCCGCTCCGGGAGACGGGGCGGCCGAGCCGGTCGAAGGCATACTGGAAGGTACGGTCGTCGCCGCCGTGGAAGCCGCCCTGCCCGGCGGAGGACCGGTCGACGAGCCACGGGCGCCAGGCGTCGCGCTCGAAGACCTGCGGGAAGTACGCGTAGCAGTCGCCGAGCCCCTCGACGCTCCAGCCGACGCCGCGGCCGCGATCCCAGTCGAAGGAGACCTCGACCGCGCGCCCCTGCGCGTTGGAGCAGACCATGCCCTGCAGCTTCCCGTCCATGCCCCAAGTGTAGCACACGCCCTGCCTGAAGTCACCATAAAACGCGAGGCCGTATCCGGCGGGCCGGCCGTAGGCGTCGTAGGAACGGGAGAGGGACGAGACGATCGTCGGGCGGAACCCTCCGGTGCGCCGCACCTCGGACGTCGCGCGGCCGATGGAGTCGCGCGCGTAGTCGTACCGCGCGGCGCTCCCGGTCGCGCGAGACACGCGGCCGAAGGCGTCGTAGAGGTAGGAGACGTCGCCCTCGCCGTCGGAGGTCGCGACGGACGAAAGCCGGCGGTTCGCATCGTAGGCGTTCTGGGTCCACGCGCCGCTCGCGAGCGTCGTGCGAAGCGGAAGGCCGTCGGCCGCGAACGTGTGCGCGACGCGGGAGCCGTCGGCGTAGGTCTTGTTGGTGCAGAGGCCCGTGGCGGCGTCGTAGCCCCAGCGCGTCATGTCCCACGCGGTCCCGTTCCGCGTGGTGGAGAGAGAGACGCGGCGGCCGAGGGCGTCGTAGGACTGTTTCGTGGGATGGACGGCGTCGCCGGACTCCTCCGTGACGCGGCCGGAGAGGTCGCGGGAGACCAGGCGCTCGTGTCCGGTGGCGTCGTATTCGGCGTACGCATGGCCCGTCGCGTCGTAGTACCGGACCGTGACGGCGGAATCCGATGCGGAAACGGGACGGATTTCGTCGACGAGGTCGCCGCAACCGTCGCGTCGGAACACGGCTTCGAGACGCTCCCAGGCGCTCGCGCCGGCTCCGCCGGAGCGGCGCGCGGCGAAGACGCGCCCGAAGGGGTCGTAGAACGTGCGGACGGTCTCGCCGTCTTCGGTGCGCTCGGTCTCGCGCCCGAACATGGACTTGCGGACGACCGTGCTCGCGACGGGCGAGGTCGTCGTCTCGGTCCGGACCTTCGTGGCGGGGTCGAACGACGAGACGGCGTGCGTCTCGACGCCGCTCCCGTCGACGGATACGGTCTCGGCGCAGAGCGCGTCGGAAAGCCCGGTGAGCCGCTCGCGGACGGTCGAGAGGAGATTGGTCTGCGCACCCGCGGCCTCGCGGGACTCCGTGACGCGCCACCAGGCGCCGGTCGCCAGCTCGTAGCGCGCGCTCGAGAGCGACGACACGCCGGCGGAGACGGAGCCGACGGGCTCGCGGAGCGCGTCGTAGAGCGTCGCGGTGGCGAGGCCGGAAACGGAATCGGCGACCGAAAGGACGCGGGGGGAGGCGCCGGCGTAGGCGTAGGTCGAGTCGGAGAGCGGCGTCGTGACGCGCGCGGTGCGGCCGAGGAAGTCGGAGACGGAGACCGAATTCGTGACGCATTCGCCGTCGCTCGTCTCCGTGACGGAGATGTCCGTGCGGCATCCGTCGGAACCGTAGGAGGAGGAAGACGCGGTGCGGACCCAGTCCGAGCCTTCTTCGCGAAGCGTGACGGAGCCGCCGCCGCGATACGACACGGTCGTCTCCGTCCTCGAACTGGCGTTCGTCCCGTAGATGCCGTAGCTGGAATACCGCCATGTTTCCACGTTCGAAGCGCTTTGGTTCCGTTCCGTCACGGACGTGTTGTATCGGGCATCGGTCCTGACGGAATGGTCCGAACTTCCGTAGTAGTAGTAGTCGTATTCATGGAGCGTCCAATCGCCCGGCGCGGAGAACACGGCATTGGTGGCCTGTCCGGGGCTGCGGCCGATGCGGGTCGTCGTGGTCCTTTCCCGGCCGAGCGAGTCCATTTCGTGCTGCGTCACGCGGTAGTCGGCGGCGGTCCAGCCGGCGTACGGCGTCGAGTTGGTGTAGTGGGGCAGCTCCGCGAGGGAGACCTCCTCCATGGCGTAGTAGAGGTGGTCGGTGCCGGTCTTCGCGGAACGGAGTGTCTTCCGTCCGTCGCGGCCGACGGTGAAGAGCAGCCGGCAGCAGGAGTAGGCGTTGGTGGAGACGGAGCCGTCGGCGAAGAGCGTCGAGCGGAGGCGGTCCTGGTCGTCGTAGACGCGGGCCTCCCAGTCGAACGGGTCGGAGAGGGCGCCGTTCGCGAGGAGGACGCGCGTGGCAGACCAGACCTCGTTTCCGTGGACGGCGTCCTCGACGGTCTCGGAGACGGTGGAGACGAGCGGGACGCCGTTCGGCGCCTCCGGAGTCGTGGTGAAGACGCGCGTCCGGAGATGCGAAGCGCCGGACGAGGCCGCGAAGGTCCGCGTGGCGGGGTTCCAGCTTCCGAACGCGTATTCGTACGCGGTCGTGACGCCGTCCTCGTCCGTGAAGGAGAGCGGGCGACCGCGGAGGAGGAGCGGAACGTTCTCGGCCTCGGGGTCGACGGAGACGGAGACCGATACGGCGTTGGCGGAATCGCCGAACGTCGCGGACTGCGACGCGGCGCGCTCGGTGCGGACGGAGACGGAGGGTCTGCCGGCGGTCGTGCCGTGCGTCACGACGGTCCAGGTGCGGGAGATCAGCGTCGACGACGCGCCGTCGACGACATAGCGGGACGTGGTGCGCGGCGTGTCGTCGTCGTCGGGGTTGTTCGTGTCGCCGGAGTTCGGAATGGGCGCGTAGGAATGCACGGTCGCGAAGGCCCTGAGCGAGGCGGGGTGGGACGAAAGCGTCCAGCCGGTTCCGTCGGCGGGGCACGCCGAGCCCTCGCGCTGGTCGAAGACGAGGACGGGACGGCCCCTGGAATCGTAGTCCGTCCAGGACCACGCGCGGTCGTTGCCGGAAAGGAGTCGCGGAAGTCCGAAGCGCTTTCCGCCGGTTTCCCAGTAGGTCGCGAAGGACGCCTTCTCGTAGGGCGTGCCGACGTCCTCGCGGCGTTCGGTTTCGCGCAGGACCGCGTTGGCGCCCTCGCCGTAGCGGCGGGACGAAACGAACGTGTGCGAGAGCTCCAGACCGCCGGAGTCGGCGAGGACGCGCTCGACGGAGCTCGTGGGGCAGGCGCGGTCGTCCAGCGCGTCGGTGCGGACCAGCGTCTCCGCCGTGCCGGCGACGTTGTCGGAGACGCTCCAGGCGCCGTCGGGGGAACGGACGTAGGTTTCGTCGGACTGGACGCTGCCGGCGCGGCTCGTGCGGACGAAGCGGATGCGGTTGGAGAATCCGTTCTCGTTCACGATCGTCCAGAAGTGGTCGGGCTCGCCCGTGGCGGTGTTCGTCACGGCGAGGCGGACGCCGTCGGCGATCGGGGACGCGACGACGGTGCGCCCGCGCGCGTCCGAGCAGACGATCGTGCGGACGCCGCTCGCGGTGGCGTCGGAGACGGACGCATCGGAACGGGCGAGGAGCTCGAAGAGCTGCGGCGTGACGGAAACGGGGCCGTCGGACCGGAACCAGAGGAAGCCGGAGACCTGTCCTTCGCGGGGTTCGCCGAGCGACAGGCGGAACCGGACGGAACCCGCGGAGGTGCCGTCCCGCTTGCAGGTCTTGCACCCGCAGTTGGCCTCGGTCGAAAGCACGGAGCACGATTGGTTGCCGAACGGATCGTGGTCCGCGGTGCCGGTCCAGACGGTGGAGCCGGACAGCTTCGCGGTGGCGGTCGCGGTCTCCCGTCCGCCGGAACCCGTCGTGACGACGATGTTCGTTTCGAAATACGGAACGTATTCGTCCGGGAGGCCGAGGTCGAGTTCCGGCGTGCAGTCGCACACGAAGCCGCCGGTAGCGTCGCTGTGGAACGAACGCCAAAGGTCGTAGTCGTCGAGCGGCCAGTCGTGCGTCGGCGAATAGGAGCCACCGTCCCACGCGAGGCCCGCGGCGTCGGGTCCGTGGCCGGTCCCGAACGTGAGGCGCGGATCGAGGACGGCGAGCAGATAGCGCCGGAGCGGCGCCGGAGGGGCGACGGCGGT
>JAEEGF011882502.1_pt1 | contig 10372 bp, 8 predicted proteins | sample 9134171 | NCBI WGS metagenome assembly JAEEGF01 (sample SAMN16246542, study PRJNA631951) | gut metagenome | biome: gut microbiome; feature: rumen; material: AP-attached | host: Bos | place: Iran: Karaj | collected 2018-10 | reverse complement strand
TTACCGTTCCTACAGCTATCAGGTAGCCGTTTATGACAAATACCTGCAGAAGGATCCGGTAGAAGTCGTCGACAGCTATTCTGCCAGACCGGGCCTTTCCGAACATCAGACAGGCTTATGTGCCGATGTCAGCATTCCCGGCATCTACATCGATGATTTCGGCGAGTACGAAGCATCCGACTGGCTCTCCGAGAATGCGCACAGATATGGCTTCATCATCCGTTTCCCCAAAAACAAGGAAGATGTCACCGGCTATATCTGGGAAGCCTGGCATATCCGTTACGTAGGAGAAGAGGTCGCGACCGACATTTACGAAAGAGGCATCACATTCGATGAATATTATGCATGCTTTATAGAGGATCATGAATAACAAGAAACCAAACAGATTTACCCTTATACTGATTATTCTTCTGGTACTTTCCCTGGCAGCTTCCTGGGTGTATTTTCTTAAGGACAAAATCAGGCCTTCCGATCCGGAAACCGTTACCCCGGTCGATGTCGAACCGACCGTCGATCCCGAAATCGAACGGCTCAAAGGCATCTGGAAAGAAAACAAGCAGATCAACGAGGACTATGTCGGAGAGCTTATTTTCGATTCCGGACTGATCAATGAATCTTTCGTTCAGGCAAAAGATGTCTATAAACCGAATGGCGAAATGTATCAGTTCTATACGCAAGGCGGTTCTCTGGTGAAAGATCCGAGCGGATATACCGGAAACGATGTCTATATCTGGACTTACTGGAAGACCGGCGAGTACGACTACAATGATCACGGCGGTTCCGTCTTCATGGACTACCGGAACGATCTGGATGATCAGAATCTGGTCATCTACGGACATCATTTCTCCGTCTGGAACGATGAAAAAAGAGTCAAAGCTTTTACTCCTTTGGAAAAGTTTCTGGAAGCGGAAAACTATGAGGAAAACCGTTTCGTGACCCTGGTGCTGGAAAACGAGATCCGTAAATACGTGGTTGCCGTCGTCTACGAATTCGATGCAAATCCCGGCAGTTCCCACTATGACGATTGTCAGTACTGGCGTACGGAATACAATTACGATGATTATTTGGGTTATTACGATGAAAACTATTATCAGAAATATATCAATACGATCACTTCGCTCCAGCTGTATTCCACCGGTACGAGACTGACGACAGCGGATAAGACCCTGACCTTGCAGACCTGCATCTCGGGTCATACCGGGGAACTGTTCGAGATCCTGGTCCTGAAGCAGATCGAAGTCATACCGATCGAAGGCTGATAACAGCCTTTTTTGTTGTAGAATTGAAATGTGATAAGTATCAGACGCTTTTTGCTTACGGCCGTCTGTCTGGCTTGCCTGTCAAGCCCTTTTCCTATACATGCGGAAACGGATCGCTACCTGGTGACCGACCGGGATACGGTGCTGCTGGAAAGTCAGAAGTACGACGAGGCGTATCGCTTCTATACCGAACATCTGGAGGAATATCCGAATCTTCTTCTGAAAAAGAATGAGAAAATCATTCAGATGGAATATGGGATCGTGACGTTCCCGAACGACAGAGCCTGTTCGATCAATACCGCGTATCATTCGACGGTACGGGATCAGGATGATTACCTGAATTCCTGCTACGCTGCCGATGCGGTCTATCTCTACAGTTCCAAGGATGGAACGAAAGCCTATTTCAAGCTGTCCGGGGATATCGGTTTCGTGGATATCGATAAAGTGACTCTGCATCCGTATGAGTCTTTGGAAGCCAAGCCAAGCCATTATCATTATGAAAACGGATCCCTGATACACAACATCAGAACGGCAGCAAATGATGACATGATCGCATACGCGATCGGGGTACGGGATGAGGTCCCGCTTCCGGAAGGCGATTATTTCAGCTATGACGGCCACTATTTCTATGACGATTTCTATCTGATGAGTGATGACTATCGCAGCGATTCCTGCGAGAATGCCGTCAACGAACAGTCCTACTATAATTACTACCAGTATCTTCCTTACCGTTCCTACAGCGTCTACAGCAAAGATGATCTGCAGCGTTATTTCACGGAAACGCTTGGCATCGACCGGCGTTTGGACCATTATCTCGACTGGAACCGGGATGGCGCGAATGATGAGGTGAACCGGTCGCAGCTTGCCGGTACGGAAGGGGATTTCATCACGTGCCAGTATCTCTATGGAACCAATGCGATGCTGCTGCTGTCAGCGGCGATCAACGAGTCTTCCTATGGCAAGTCCCTGAAGTCTTATGAAAGAAACAATCTTTTCCTGTCAGCGGCTTATGAGAACGAAGAAGAAACGGAAGCGGACCGCTATGCGAGCGTTTCGGATTCCATCTACGCCTTCAGCAGATATCTGATCTCGGCCCGTTACGCGGATCATCTGCGGAAAGACTATCGCGGCACCTATCCGGGAAACAAGCTGGGCGGGATCAATGTGAATTATTCCCTGGATCCCTACTATGGCGAAAAGATCGCCGCGACCTATGACGGACTGGAACAGATCCTGGGAAATCGGGATAGGAACCGTTACGCCCTGGGACTGATCATCGCTGCTCCGAGCGTCAGTTTCTATGCCGATGAACAGCTGAACGCTCTGAAATACCGCCTCAAGAATATCGGCGAAGCTTCTTTCATCATTCTGGAAGAAACGGAGGAATCCTACAAGATCCGCATCGACAGCAGCTATTCTTTCGAATATCTGTACGATCCGGAAAAGTCTGTCGCATATGTTGCGAAAGATCTATTTGCGGCCGTTCTTAACCCTGACAGGATCCATGAGGAAAGCTTCGGGATGAAACACTTCGATTTCAACGGAGGCACCTGTCACGGCTTAAGCGCAGTGGATGTGAAAGCGGAACAGGATCTGTCTATCGAACCTGTCAGAGAAGGGTTCGAATTTGCCGGCTTCGATGAAAACGGAGTCGCGCAATGGAGAGAGATCGGAGACATCGCTATAAACGGAATGTTCCGGACGATGTCACTGCATGAACCGATCGATCTGAGGGGAGCATCTCTGTCGGTCAGCTATGCCGATGGGGAAACCGTTTTGCTTCCTCTCACCAGCGATATGATCGCCAGCTATGATCCCGATGCGGAAGGTCCGCAGGACATCGTCATACATTACTGCGGCATGGAAATGAATGCCAGAGTCGAAGTATCTTCAAAAAAAGAAATGACCGATGAAGCGATCCGGAACGCTTTGGAAAAAGAAGACTGCGCCTTCATCAAGGAAAACATTTCCGATTCCTCTTATCTTCTGTCATTTAATGAGATCCGCAAGATCGATCACGTTCTGAGAGAGACTGCTGAACGCAATTACGTGGTCAACGATTATGGCGTCGGTCTGGATCTGGGCATTTCGGGTCTTGACCTGTCTCTGCCGGATCTGGATACGTTCATCTATGTGAATGATACGTATTACGTGGATGCCGAAAAAATCAAAAAAGCCGATGAAGAGAAGATTGTCCAGCTGGCTTCCGGATACGGGTTCGTTCCGGTTCTTGGCATCGATCTTTCATTCCGCTTCAATTATGAAGCTATCGAACTGCAGGGGCCGGCCGTCGTGCAGCTGCGCATCGATGAAAAAAAAGATGGCCATATCTACACCGTCTATCATCTGGAAGAAGACGGAGATATCATCAAATGCCGGACGATGCAGACGGATGGAACCGTCATGTTCATGATCAGGGGAAAAGGCGCTTACGAAATACTGGAAATGCCTGGAATCAATGATTATACGATCCCTGAGATATCGGAAGAACTTACGAAGGATACGATGGGCTACGATGTTCACAGGGTCAATATCGGATTGCTGCTGACGGTCACTTTTGCTTTGGCAGGGATCGGCGGGATCATCATATTTAACATATTTAACAATTTGAGGAAACGAATGTGGAAAGACTTCAGAAAATCATTGCAGACAGCGGAATCTGTTCCAGAAGAAAAGCCGAAGGACTGATCCGGGAAGGAAAGGTCGCGGTCAATGGAAAGATCATTACCGAGCTGGGATATAAAGCGGATCACAATGATGAGATCCGCGTCGACGGGGAGCTTTTAGGGCGTGAAGAAAAGGTCGTTTTTCTGCTGAACAAACCGAAGAACGTCATTTCTTCCGCATCCGATGACAGAGGCCGTACGACGGTCCTGGATCTGGTCGATGTCCCTTATCGCCTGTATCCGGTCGGACGTCTGGATTTCGGCAGTTCCGGACTCTTGCTGCTGACGAACGACGGAGAACTGATGCAGGAGATCATTCACCCCAGCAATGAGATCAATAAGACTTACCGCGTCACCATCAACGGTCTGATCGGCAAAGAAGAAATAGAAAAACTGGAGAACGGCGTCGTGATCGATGGCAGAATGACCGCGCCATGTACGGTAACGCTGCTGCGGAAGAACGACAATAAAAAAAGCTCCGAACTGGAGATGGTCATTCATGAGGGAAGAAACAGGCAGATACGGAAGATGATGGAAAGCATCGGCTATGAAGTGACGAAGCTGCACCGCATCAAGGAAGCCTGCGTCGAACTGGGAGATCTCAAAGCAGGGGAATACCGTCAGCTGAAACCTCACGAAGTCAAGAAACTGAAGGCTTACTTAAATCGCCGTGATATTTAGTTCCTTATCATCGTAAGGATCGATATAGATCGTCTTGTAATTCTTGTATGAAACAAAGCCGGGGCGTGCGCCTTTGATTTTTTTCACGTTGCGTATCTCGCAGTAATCGACAGGGACCGAAGAAGAATAGCGTCCCTGGGAATAGTAGGCAGCCACATTGGCACAGATACGGATGATCTTTTCATTCAATCGACTGGAATCCACGACCAGGTGACAGCCATGGAATCCTTTCGCATGGAACCAGGTATAGTCGTTCTTAGCATACTCAAAGGTCAGATAGCTGTTCTGAAGATTGTTTTTGCCGAAAGTGACGGTGTAGCCGTCCACCGTAAAACGATAGAGATTGACCTTCTTTTTATTCTGCTTCTTATTGCTTCTGTTTTTGAGATATCCGAAGCGGGTCAGTTCGTCCTTGATGTCCAAGGCGTCCGCATAGTCGGCAATGGAAAGCTGTTCATTCAAAGCCTTGAAATAAATCAGTTCTTCTTCGGCGATCGCGATCTGTTCCTCGATGTAGACCTTGCCTTTGCGTTTCTTCTGATAGATGTTGTAATACTTGTTCGCATTGGCCTTGACCGAGAGTTTTGGATCCAGAGGAATTGTTTTCGTCTGTCCGTCATATCCGCAGATCACCAGCTCTTTCAGTCCCTTCTGTTCGAGATTCTCATACTGATAAAGCAGATCTCCGTTTTCTTTGTCGCCGTCCAGATTCAAAGCGTCTTCCAGCGAACTGTGAAGCTTGGCGATCTTGTTGTCGTAATGCTTGATCTGCCGACGGACGATCTTGAAAAGGTCATCGGCGATGTTTCTGATCCGTTCCGTTTCATCGTTACGGTAGTAGACCTCATCGAAACCCTGCTGTATCGGCCATTTTTCATACGGGAGTTCCAGATGGGTCAGGGGAATGATGTGATATTCGAAACCGTCATCGATCCTGGTCAGGTACAGGGAATCTGATTCCGCGATCTCGGCGATGATCTGATCATACGCCTGCTTTGCCAGCCGGTAGCGGACCTCTTTTTCCAGCGTCTTGGAGAAGCCCTGCAGCTGGGCGACCAGAGAATCTTCCAGATCCGGTACATACGAAGAGAACGGATCGTTCTTGTGCTGATCATCCGGAAGAGCGAACTGCGCACCCGGAAGGATCGTTCTTCTGGTATTTTCGTAAGGCGGTATCTTCTTCAAAGCGTCGATGATCCTGCCGTTTTCATCGACCAGGACCATATTCGCATATTTGCCCATCAGTTCGATGGAAAGGATGTATTCTTTTTCATCATAGAGTTCATCTCTTGCCCGGATATGCATCAGCAGGAAACGGTCGTATTTCATCTGGTCGATCTGAAAGATGAAACCGTTGGTCAGATATTTCCTCAGGACCATGATGAAAGTGGAAGGATCGTTAAAGGTCGCATACTTGCGGTCCGAGAGACAGAGATGATTGTAGTTGGAATGGAACGACATCACCAGATTGGTACGGACATTGCCGGCGTGCACGTTAAAAACGATCTCCGTCTTGCTGGATTCCGCGATCTTGTTGATGCGGATCGGCAGATAGTTTTCGAGATCTTTTCTGACTTTGCTTAGTATGATTCCATCCAGGGCCATATCAATATTATAGAACGAAAGGATAAGAAAAAAATACCCGCTGCAGTCCCATAGAAGAAGGTATATAATGAAGTTGCCATTATGAAACTGAACGAACTGGAAATCGGTCAAAGCGGCCGCATCTTGAATGTCGGCGGAACAGGAGCGTTGCGTCAGCATTTTCTGGATATGGGTCTGATCCCGGGCATTTTGATCACGCCGGTCAAGTATGCGCCTCTGGGAGATCCTATAGAATATACGATCAATGGCTATGAACTTACCTTAAGAAAAGACGATGCGCAAGAGATCGAGATAGAGATCGCGGATCTCATGGAAAGGGAAGATGAACGTCTGGATGTCGATATCGATCACCCCGGCTATGGCGAATCCGGAATCTATCACGCCAGACAGCCGGAGCACAACGAACCCTTGCAGGGAAAAATGACCTTTGCCTTGGCAGGAAACCAGAACAGCGGGAAAACGACCTTGTTCAATCAGCTGACCGGTTCCAATCAGCATGTCGGCAATTTCCCTGGAGTGACGGTGGAACAGAAGACAGGTACCATCAAAGGACATCCCGACTGCGAAGTCATCGACTTGCCGGGCATCTATTCCTTATCGCCATATTCCGAAGAGGAGATGGTTTCCCGAAAATATATCTTAGAAAACAAACCTACCGCCATCATCAATATCGTCGATGCGACCAACATCGAACGGAATCTCTATCTGACCATGCAGCTGATGGAACTGGATATTCCGATGGTGCTGGCTCTGAATATGATGGATGAACTGCAGGACAACCATGGGGCGATCCTTGTGAACAAGATGGAAGAGATCCTGCAGATCCCGGTCGTACCGATTTCGGCAATGAAGAACGAAGGCGTTGGCGAACTGGTAGATCATGCCATCCATGTGGCAAGGTATCAGGAAAAGCCAGTGCCGAGAGATTTCTGTGATAAAAACGACCATAATGGCGCCTTGCATCGCTGTTTGCACAGTATCATGCATATGATCGAAGACCATTGCGTCGAATATGAGATCCCGATACGATTCGCTGCCAGCAAGGTCGTGGAGAACGATGGGCACATCATCGATTCTCTGCATATCCATGACAAGGAAATGGCGGCGATCGATAATATCATCGAACAGATGGAGAACGAACGGGGACTGGATCGTTCGGCGGCCATTGCGGATATGCGCTATCTGTTTATTGAACGCCTGTGCAGGCAGACGGTCATCAAACCGCGCATCAGCAAGCAGCGTCTGCGCAGTGAAAAGATCGATGATATCCTGACTGGCAGATTTACGGCGATCCCGGTCTTTGTTCTGGTGATGCTGGGAATCTTCTATCTGACGTTCAATGTGATCGGAGCCTATTTTCAGGGTCTGCTGGAAGAACTGATCGGTATGCTTCAGGTTTCTGCGGAAGGTCTGCTGGAGAATACGGCAGTCTCGGATCCGGTCCGTTCGCTTATCGTGGATGGGATCTTCAATGGCGTAGGCAGCGTTCTGAGTTTCGTACCGATCATCGTGATCCTGTTCTTTTTCCTGTCCCTGCTGGAAGACAGCGGCTATATGACGAGGATCGCGTTCGTAATGGATAAATTATTAAGAAAGATCGGTTTATCTGGAAGAAGCATCGTACCGATGCTGATGGGTTTCGGATGCAGCGTGCCCGCCATCATGGCGACCCGGACGCTTCCTTCCCGTCGCGACCGTTATCTCACGATGATGCTGATCCCGTTCATGAGCTGTTCCGCCAAAATGCCGATCTATGCCTTCTTCACGGATCTCTTTTTCCCGAAGCAGGCCTGGCTGATCACGGTCAGTCTGTATTTCATCGGTATCATTACCGCGGTCATCGTTTCGCTGATTGCCAAGAAAACGATCTATAAGGGGGAAGCTGTTCCGTTCGTGATGGAAATGCCGAACTATCGTATCCCGACTCCTGAGAATGTCCTTAGACTGATGTGGGAAAAGGCGAAAGATTTCCTGCAGCGGGCATTCACGGTCATTTTCATCGGAACCGTCGTCATCTGGATCCTGGAGCATTTCGATTTCCGTCTGAATCTGGTCGATGACCCCGGACTGAGCATGCTGGCGATCGTTGCCGATCTGATCACGCCGATCTTCAAGCCGCTGGGTTTTGCCGACTGGCGGATCTCCACGGCATTGCTGTCCGGTTTCCTGGCAAAAGAAAGCGTCGTCTCTACCTTATCGGTCCTCTACGGATCGACCGAAGCATTGTTCAACGCCCACCCGGCTGCCGATGTCTTTGCCTTGCTGGTATTCTGTCTGCTATATACGCCATGCATCGCGGCTGTCGCCGCTTTCAAACAGGAACAAGGCCATGGCGGCGCCATTAAGATGGTCCTCTTCCAGTGCCTGACTGCCTGGATCGTCGCTTTTGTGATAAGAAAGATTTTACTTGTTTTAATATAGAGATGCTGATATAATAATCAAGCGAATAGAAAAACCTATTCCTTGTCTAGCAATAGACCGTAAGTCCAGAAGGAGGTTAAAATGAAACAATACGAGACAATGTATATCATCAAGTCTACGGTTGACGATGCTGCCAGAGCAGCTCTGATGGAAGAGATGCACGGCATTATCACCGCTCATGGCGGAAACATCGACAACGTTGATGATTGGGGTATGAGAGAATTCGCTTATGAAATCGATCATATGACCAAAGGCTACTACGTCGTAGTGACCTATACTGTCGACAATGATGGTCTGAAGGAATTCGATCGTCTGATGCGCCTGAATGGCGATATCGTCAGAATGATGACCATCTGTCAGGATGAAAAAAAAGGTAAGAAATAATGATCAATGTGAATCATGTCGTCTTAGTCGGCCGTCTGACGAAGGATATCGAACTGCGTAAGACCAACAGCAATATCTCGACTTGCAGCTTTACGGTTGCGGTCGACAAGCGTTTCGCTTCGCAGCAAGCCGGCGGTCAGACCGCTGATTTCATCAATTGCGTCGCTTGGAGACAGTCGGCGGAATTCCTGGCCAGTTATGCGACCAAGGGCACGATCGTGTCCGTCGAAGGCAGGATACAGACGAGAAATTATGAGGGACAGAACGGGCGTGTCTATGTGACGGAAGTCGTTGCGGACAATGTCCAGATCATCAGCAATCGCAACAGCGCTCCTGGTGAGAACAGCTACGTTCAGAACAGCAACCAGACGTTTACGCCTAGTGCGGAACCGGCCTATTCCCAGAACGAGCAGGATGACTACAACGAAGTGGAATCCTTCGATCTGTCCAATATTTCCAGCGATGATCTGCCGTTTTATTGAGAATTAGAAAGGAACATTCATGGCATACAGAAAACAGAGAGTGGGATACAAGAAAGTCTGTTATTTCACCAAAAACAAGATCGAATATATCGATTATAAAGACATCGAATTATTAAAGAAATTCATTTCGCCGAATGGCAAGATCACTCCGCGCAGAGTGACCGGAACGAGCTCGAAATATCAGAGAATGCTGGCAACAGCGATCAAGAGAGCCCGCCAGATGGCTTTGCTGCCTTATATCGCAGATTAATGGAATAAACTCCACATGGTGGAGTTTTTATTTTATAATAATTTTATATGAATAAAACGAAGAAACTGACCCAAGGCGCGATGATGCTGGCGATCGTGGGGGCGCTGATCCTGATCGACAGGATGATCGCCTACATGTTTACCGAACTGATCGTCCTGCTGATACCGGTGGTCATCATCATGTACAGTACGATGCATTCCCTGAAGGATGGCGTTTTGCTATCCGTAGGCATGGCCATCATCAGTTTCATCCTGGGCAGTCTGAATTATACGTATCTGATCTATGTTCCGGTTTCCATTGCGACAGGGCTGATCTACGCATATGGCGTACGGCGCAATTTCGATAAGCGGACGCTGCTGTTCATGGCGATCGCGACGTATGTCGTAGGGGAACTGATCGCGACATTCACGGTCTATCCGCTGCTGGGAATCCCTTTGACACAGCAACTGGAAGAATACAAGCTGGCTTTCAATGAAATGAGTTCCTTCTCCGGAATGAACTATGGCGAAATACTGGCTGCCGCCGGTCTCGATCTGTCGAATCTGCTGTTCATCGTTTATATCGCCGCGACGATCATCATGCGAGCCATGGAAGGCCTTCTGATCCATATCCCGAGCATCTTCC
>JAEEGF011433662.1_pt1 | contig 10372 bp, 6 predicted proteins | sample 9134171 | NCBI WGS metagenome assembly JAEEGF01 (sample SAMN16246542, study PRJNA631951) | gut metagenome | biome: gut microbiome; feature: rumen; material: AP-attached | host: Bos | place: Iran: Karaj | collected 2018-10 | reverse complement strand
CTTCGCGCTTAACAGTTGAGAAAGAACCGAAACCGATAAGCTGAACCTTGTCGCCTTTTTTGAGAGAGCCTTTTACAGCTTCTACAAATGCTTCTAATACTGCCTGAGCAGCTGCGTTAGTAACTTCTGCTTTTTTAGCAATTGCTTTTACGAGTTCTGATTTATTCACTTGAACCCTCCTACAAAATTTGGTCAAGTCTGATTATACATATATCTTAGTAATATGACAAGTCTAAAATTAACTAAAATTCATATTTTGAAAAAAGAATCAGAGAGAACTCTTTTGTAGAGCGGCTTTTGGATGATAAAAATTTTTAGCATTCACCTCTCAATTCTCAGTTTTCAATTTTCACCTACCACTTATCACTTACCACTTACCACCAATCACCAATTTCTCAATTCTCAATTCTCAATTCTCAGTTTTCAATTTTCACCTACTGAAGTGTACCCAATGTCAAGGACATTTATATATAGGGGGGGTATAAAAATTACTCCCCTTTGAAATAAAAAAAATAATAGCCCTCCTTTCTTTTATAAAAGTATTAATTGTTCTTAATTTCGTTATTGAAATTAGGTATAGGATAATATCCTGTCTTTATGTATTCGTAATATTCTTTAGGCGCTAGTTTTAACAGGTCCCACTGGTATCTTTCGTTGTTGTAGTATTGCATCCAGTCCTTCACTATAAACCTTACGTCATCGTAGGTTTTACATTTTGCCACCTCGTATTCTATCTCGTCCTTCATATGTCCATAAAAGCTTTCCTGTGGGGCGTTATCCCAGCAGTTGCCTTTTCTTGACATGGACTGTATAAAGTTTTCGTCTTTGAGTTTTTCTATAAAAGCCTTGCTTGTATAATGGCATCCCTGGTCTGAATGAACATATACCCAGTCATCAAGTGAGCTTCCATATTTTTCGACAAGGAAATCCACTGTCTTTATGACGAAGTCAACTTTCAGATTCTGGCTGAGCCTATAAGCAAGGATTTCATGTGTATATGCATCAAGAACTGTTGAAAGATAGCAACAGCCTTCTTTGTGGAAAAGATAAGTTATATCCGTAAGCAGTATCTTTCTAGGTCCATACTGCCTGAAGTTTCTATTAACCAGATTCGGAGCTACATTGCTTGTTTTCATGGCTTTTGCCATCTGACGGTAAGGATTGAGTTTCCTGATCGGACATCGTAAGCCGTATTTATCCATGAGCCTTCGAATCTTTTTAATATTCATGCATATATTGTGATGCAGAAGATGCATATAGATTCCTCTGGCTCCTTTCGGATATCGGTATCTGTATGCTTCCAGTACTATGTCGAAGTCTCTGCGGTCTTTTTCTTCCTTAGCCTTACGTGATGGTTCACCCTCTATCCATGAATAGAATCCAGACCTTGAAACTCCAGCCATTTTGCATAAAAGGCTTATGGAAAGGTGATTGTCGTTGTCCTGGACTGCTTTCTGTATAAGACAGAATTTTATTTCTGGCGATGCTTTGATTCCCATTGTTTCTGGGCCTCCAAATCTGCCATTCGTAATTTTTTTAAAAATTCGACCTGCTGGCGTAAATAGGCAACTTCATGAGTAAGCTGTTTGATAGTGATTTCAGACTGTTCTTCAGGTTTTGATACGCGTTCATGACGAAGGTCTGTAAAACCTGTTGCCCTGTCTGCAAGTTTGTTGACCATGCAGCTCAGTCTTTCAACCTGTTTACGGCTTAAAAGTTCCGGATCTATTCCATGTTCCTTCAGAATCTCCCTGACACGTTTGCCTTTGCATTTCTCTTCATAGACAATACGTTTGAATTCGTCTGTAAACTGAATCTGGAACCGAGTGATATGTTTAACGTAAATGTTTGTGCTTAGAATTTTGATTTCTTCTTCGGTAAAAACACCCATTTTTAGCTTCTTTCCTGCTCGACATGGGTTAAGTCTATCATAAAACTTATCCCCTGGAAAATGTCCATTTTTTAGGTTTCGCCCCTCTTTTACCTGTCAAAAATTAGGGCACCCCCTAAATATCACTGTCCATTTTCAGGGGTATAGTTTATAAATCACCGAATTCCTAATTCTCATTTCTCATTTCTCGTTTCTCAATTCTCATTTCTCAGTTCTCAGTTCTCAATTCTCATTTCTCAATTCACCTTTTTTATAAGTTATAAGAGTTGGAAGGGTTAGAAGGGTTAAAAGTGTTCCGGCTGTGCTGTAAGAGGTTTCACTGTGGCAATTGTCAAACAACTGCCACGGGCAACGTCAGTTGCCGTCTCACAGATTGCGCTAGCAATCGTCTCACAGAGGCTTAAGCCTCTTACCACCTATCACCTACCACCTACCACTTCTCCCTAATCTCTACGCTCTAAACTTTCCATTCTTATACCTATTTGGCCAAAGCTTGTCTAAACGCTCTTTAACAGCTTTTTCTTTCCCATAAGAAGTTGGCAGATAAAAACTGATTGGCTCACAGCCCATCGGGAAATAGTTTTCATCAGGCAAAAAAGCACCTTTATAATCATGAGGGTAACGATATTCCTTGCCGTATCCCAGTTCCTGCATTAACTTCGTAGGAGCATTACGCAAATGAATAGGAACTCCAGGCTCGCCAATTTCTCTAATATAGCGTTTAACCCGACTTTCAGCCTTATAAAGAGCATTGCTTTTCGGTGCTGTTGCAAGATAGACAACAAGCTGAGCAACAAATAAATGAGCTTCCGGAGGCCCCACATATTCGAAAGCCTGTGCACAAGACATAGCCAGTGTCATAGCAAAGGGGTCTGCCATTCCAATATCTTCAGCAGCAAAACGAATCATTCTTCTAAAGAGGTATCTGCAGTTTTCACCACCATCTATCATCCTATATGCCCAATATAATGCCGCATCAGGATCTGAGCCTCTCAAAGACTTATGTAAAGCCGAAATTAGATTATAGTGTTCCTCTCCGCCTTTATCATAACGCAAAAGCTTGCTCTGAAATGTCTCAGCTACTATTTCAGGTGTAACCACTGGTTTTTCAGGGTCTTTTTGTCTTGATACTTCACAGCAGGTTTCAAGAACATTTAAAGCGATTCTTGCATCTCCGGCCGCCATCATAGCAATTCTCTCAATACTATCGTCTGAAATATCTATTTTGGGCTCTCTGTTCAGCTTATCATCCTTTTCTATAGCTCTAGCAAGAATAGTAATCAATGCGGGAACAGAAATAGACTTCAAAACAAGAACCTGACATCTTGAAAGCAGTGCAGAATTTACTTCAAAGCTGGGATTCTCAGTTGTCGCCCCTATAAATATGACAAGTCCTGACTCAATATGCGGAAGCAGCGCATCTTGCTGAGCCTTATTGAATCTATGAATTTCGTCAATAAAAAGAATGGTCTTTCGCCCAGAAGTTTTTCTAGTATAAGCTGCCTGGTCAAAAGCAGCTTTCATTTCTTTTACACCTGATGTAACCGCTGATAATTGTATAAAATCAGAATCAGAAAGACCAGCCAACACTCTTGCTAAAGTAGTTTTTCCACAGCCTGGAGGTCCCCACAGAATGATAGAACCGCTTAACCCAGCTTCCATTAACATTCTTAAAGGTTTATCCTGTCCTAAAATATCATCCTGACCCATTACATCTTCTAAGGAAGTTGGGCGAACCCTGTCGGCTAAAGGCTGATAAACAGATACAGAAGCATTGCCGCTACTGATTTTTTCATCATGAAAATCAAATAAGCCAGCCATTAATGAGTCCCTTTACTGAAATAATCTAGGTTTTTTAGGTTCCTTATAATTCTTGTTTTTATCGTCATTATCAGTAAGTTTGTTTTTTGTTACCCCTAAGAGTTCACTAGTAGGCGAAAAAGAACTTACATAAGGAACAACGTCCGGCTTAGACTTAACAATCACTTCAATTACTCTCCAGGTTTGGCGTAAATATGCATTCTGAATTTCAATAGCCAACTGATGCATTCCTTTACTAGTCATATCAAGATTTGGATATGCCAAAAGCTTAGTTCCACTGATAAAATTCATATCTTCAACTGGAAAGCGCTTTTTAATCCATTCAATAAAATCTGCATTCAGAAGCAGTTTATCAGAATCTGCTACATCAAAAGCCGCAGACTCTTTTTTAATGAATTCCGGAGTCTTATTTAACTTTTTAAAACAGTCCGGGCAAGGTTCCAAGCCTAAGAGTTCTTTCTTATCTTCTGCCCAGGAGCGTTCCTTTATATTTAAGCAATTATTGTAAGGATCATGATAGTAAATGCTGTTTGTATTTACCCATGCAATAGTTTTTTCATTGAGTTTTCTCGAAGGAATTTCTTTACGCTGGAGTTTTCCTCCTTCTGAAGCTTTCTCCTTATCTTCTGCCACAGCCTTAGATTGTTGTTTTTCTGTAAAAATTCCAGTAAGAACACGCTTAACTGGTTTAAAAGGTTTTTTGTCAGTATCTACAGGGAATACATAAATAACTGAACTGTCACTAGAAGCATCATTTTTTTGCTGACTCTGCTGTTTATTTGATGTTTTAGAAGTCTTTTTGGCTGCTTCTAAGCTACAGTTTGATTGCAGAATCAACAATCCTATAAAAACTATTGTAAAAATATTATTAATTTTTTTCATAAGAAAACTCCCTGTTTTTGTGATTATATCATATAACCAAAGACAAACCACAAAAAAAATGATATATTAAAAATCTAAGTTTTATTTTAGTCTTAAAAAGGGAATCTAATGAAAAATAAACCAGTCATAATAGCAGCTACTATCTTTTTATTAATTTTTATTGCTCTTTCAACATTTTTATATCATTTATATAAACTAAGACCCTATTTATCTATTTCTGAAAATCCAGATGTATTAAAACACTTTCCGGCAAAATTTTCCTATCATGATACAAATGTTAGTTCATATATAACTCAGAACTATTATCCAAACAATGATACAAAAGAAATAATAAAAAAGACAGAATCACTTTTTCCAACTCAAAAAGAATTATTTCTCCCTGATTCTGAAAAAAAAATCCAACCATATATAGAAGAAATAGTTCCAAATAATTTAGAGAAGTTTGTATCTTCGTTTATAAAATATAATATTAAACATGATATAGAAAGAAGCAAAAATTTAAAAAAAGAATTAGCAGATTATGAAAAATATGCACATCCCTTGCCTATAACTTTTGAAACAACAAAATTAACAGCAGAATACTGGTATTTAATAAGCAGATACTTAGACAATTTCGGAGATTCTGAAAGTTCATTGTTATTAAGCCAAGGTATTTATTATTTAGCTAGAGATTGGGAAAGAGAATACTATTATGGTTCGAGAGCATTAAATAAGACTCAAACCTTTCAGTTGTGCCATATAGCCTGTAATTCAATATTGGTCTGGGCTAACAAACCAAGACCCGACAAGTCAGAATTAAGCAAGAAAATTGCCGCAGATATTTTAGACTTAGTAAACACTGAATTTCCATTAGCTGTAAATATCAAGTATGAACGCCGTCTATTTGATGAATTTTTCAAAGTTAATGATTTTAAACACTCTCAATCAAAGGCTTGTGAATTTTTGAATACCTACGTAACGACTTCAAAATCATATTTTAAGGTATTGGATGAAGTATACAAAACTCCGTTGGAATTTATAGATAAACCAATATATGAACTAAATAATGAATTTGAAGATTACAACAACAAAATTAAAACTTTATTCGGCAATAGATCTAATTTTGGAGAAAAACTTAAATTATTAAAAGACCCCGACGAAGCCATAACCATTATATTATTAAAACGATGTCTTCCTGATTTCGAAACAATGAAAAAACATACTGAACAAAAACTTGCCGAAATGGAATTAACAGCAATAGCTCTAGTTATCAACGCTTTTGCTGCAGAAAACAAAAAAATGCCTGAATCAATTGCTGAACTTAGCAAGTGGTTTGGAAGAGAACTTCCCAAAGATCGTCTTACTAACAAGCCATACGAGTTAAACTTAAAAGGGAAGCATATTCTTTATAATAAAGGAATCAACGGCATAGAAGACTTAGATTCGAAAGACACGGATGATATTTACTTTGATTTTTCATTATAATTTAATCATAATGAAACAGAACCAATGGCCCAGACAAATCTAACTCCGCAAACAAAAGAAATAATATCGCGGCTATACAGCTCGAATGAATACAATAAAAGGGAAGCTATCTATCGAATCCTTTTCGATAGACGCACTGACCTTATTCCAGAATTAAAAAAAGCTGTAAAGTATGAAAAGAATGAAACCATAGCTGTTTTTATGGTCCAGGTTTGTCTGACTCTAACAAATTTTCCTAGAGATGCCGCAATGGAAAGGCGAATTCTGGAAATACTTCAATACGAAGAAGGTGGAAAAGTCAACGATATAACTCCAACAATGTGGGAATATCTTGAAAACTGTGCCACAAGTCAGATGATCATAGCAATTCTGGCATCTATGGGCAACTCTATTCCGGCAAACAGTTATGATTTTATAGAAATGTGCCTGACTCACCCTGACCCGGAAGTTAGAGCTATGGTTTGTGAGAAAGCTATTAAAAGCGGAAGACCAAGTCATTTTGCTTATGTATTGAATCTAGTTGCAGATAAAGACCCGATTGTTTCTCAAACCGCCTTTTTAGCTATTAAAAATCTGCCAGAAGCAGAATTAGCTATTATTCTTGACTATGCCTTAGGTTCACCAGACGAATGGGTTTTAAAAACAGTAGCTCCGTTCCTGCCCAATATTATAACAAATAGCCTTCGTTCCGTAATAGCTAAGGTCCAGTATCATTCAAACCAGCTTGTAGCACACAAAGCAAGAGAAGCTTTAAAAGTATTAGACGCTATTCCATATATAACAAAGCGTTCAATGAAAGACCATGATGAGGCAGAAAAACGCAAAGAAGAAGAAAAAGAGAAAAAAGAAGAATTTGTCATCGAAAATGGTAAAAAGGTCTCTTTAAAAGAACAGCTTGAACAGAAACGAAAAGAACAGGAAGAAAAGGATAGAGCGATAAGAGAAGCCAATGAAGCTCTAGACAAAGAACTGTCCGAAGTTGACGATTCTGAAATGGCAGATTTCGCTAAATCTATAGATAACTATGACAATGTTCTGCCAGAAGAAGAAGGCGTCACAATAGACGACTTGAATGAACTTCCAGAAGAAAAAACTTTCACCGAAAACACAGATTTTTCTGTTGAAGCTGATGCACTAGCCGACATAGACGAAAACGTAGCCGATAAAGCAGTATCAGACATAGTTACAGACGAAGAAGCCTTTATGGATGCTATTGCTTCTGTAAAAAAGAAAGAAGAAGAAGAAAAAGCATCTTATGCTGATGAAACTCTAATTAATTCTACTCAAGAGGAAAAAGCCAGCGAAGAACCAGTTCTAGATATCAGCGAAAAGCAAGAAGAACCTGAACAGCCTATATCATTACAACAAGAGCAAGAGTCACCAGTTGAAAATACAATTATTGAACCTGTTTCAGAAGACAATAACACTAGTCAGATTAGTTTAGACCTTTCTAATGAACCCTCTGCCATTCAAGAAACAGAAAGTCTAAGTCTGGATTTGGAAAACTCTGCTCAATTTTTGGATGCTGAAGGTCTTGATTTGGGAACTGTTACGCAAAATCAAGAAAGCAGCAGTGAAAACCCGTTAAATATATCAGAAGATGAGCTTAACCTTGATGTTGATATGCCAGAAATCAATGTTGAAAACATAGACTTAACTGCTATAGATTTGACTTCAGAAACACAGGAAACAAACAAGCCATCTCTAAAACCAGAGCCTAAGGTTGTTGAAAAAACTCAAATAGAGCAGGTTAAGCCAGTTCCTGAAAAACCTAAAGCAGAAGTAAAACCTTCACCCAAACCAGTTCCCTCAAAAGTCTCCGTTCCTGCAAGCGCAAAAGATATATTTGAAAAATATCCTTCTTTTATTGTTGACCCACTTCTTGATGTATACAAAGCTTCAACAGACGAAGCCAGACTAAAAGCCATAGAACAGGTATTGAACAATCTTACAGCTTTTCTTAACATTTGTTTTCTACAATCTGCCATGTATTTTGCACAAGAATCTGAAATGCTTACAAAAAGCATAAAAGACTGCATAAAAGGTAATCTGATCGGACCATCATCCATAAGATGTTTGCATAACTTCGTTTTAGCAATGAAAGCAGTAAGAGGGAACAACATATTCTTTACCTTCCCACTTTCAAAGATTATGAGCAATTCTGATGACACAAATCCTCTTATGCTGATGAGAGAATTAAAAGAATTTTTGAAAGAACCAGAAGAACCCTTGAATGAAAGTGTACCCCAGGCTATAGAAGGTCTTTTAGAAATACTAAGAGGTGTTAGAGCTATAACTAACAATACAATGGTCATGCGCGCTCCTCGCGGAGCTAAGCTTCCTTATGCAGACTTAAGCGGACCGACAGCAAAACCATTAGACAAAGATAAACTTCCTTCTATGGATTTGCCTGTTGGAGAAGTAATATTAATTTCTACCGATGGTTCTGAAGCCTTTGGAATGTTTCCGTTCTTCAAATATTCCAAGAAAAAAGTAATTTTTACCATTCCAACCTCAGAAGAATTGGCTACTTTCTATGAAAGACTTGAAATCACTCCATAGTTAGACTTTTTTATTTTCTCATGATAAAATAAAATTATATGAAAAAAATAATACCAGCTTTATCACTATTTTGTTTATTATTCTCTTCAGCTCATGCTGCTGATTGGATAAACCGTTTCGATATAACCCCTAAAAAAACAGCTACTTTTAAAGCTTCTTCCATAAATATTCCTGATGCAGAGAGCTATGAAGAATCTTCTGTTGAAGATTATAACTCTGCTGTTGCTTTAAATAATCAAGCAATCGAAGCTTTGAATTCGTCAGACTATAAGAAAGCAGAAAGCCTTTTAAAGCAGGCGGTTTCTATTTCACCAGCTTCTGCCGGTTTTAGAAAGAATTATCTTGTAGCCTTGAACAAATCAGGTAATACAAAAGAATTTTTAAAACAAGCTGAAATACAGCTAAGCCTCAATCCCGAAGACCACCAGACAGCTTACGGTATTGGTTTGGTTTATTTGAACAATTATAAAGATTATGAAAAAGCAGCAAATTATATTTCATATGCTATAAAACTGGCTCCCCAGGAATCAAATTACATTCTTGCATTGACCACAGCACTTGAAAACACGGGGAAATATAGTGATACCGTTTTTGAAATACTGCAAAACAATGTAAACATCTTTAATGATTCTTATCCTTATTATCTTCTAGGGCTGAAATACCTGGATAAAGAATTGTATTCAAAAGCAATAAAAACACTTAGCACTGCGAAGCAATATGACCAGAAAGGTTATGCTTATCATGCTTATAATAGGGCTGCCTTCTATGGCGGTTATATGGAAGATCTAGAAACATCTGTCAGAGAAGCAATGGATAAATTTCCCAATGATCAGAATATTGCCAGTACAAAGCGAATATATAATTCTATTAAAGATTCTAGTTACAAACTGACTGAACACATTACTCTAAAAGTCTCTAACGCTTCTTCGTTAGAAGAATTAAATTTCAATGTCAGACCAGTTAAAGATTTTCAGAATCATCAAAAGGTAACGCTCTTATCCTCTGAGTTGATCTCAAAAGGGAAAACCATAAACGCAGAACCCAAACAGAATGCAGATGGTTCCTTTACAATAAATATCCCCAAATCTATGTGGAGCCCTGAACTTGTGCTCGAACTTAAATATAAAATAGATTTGAAGGCTTTATATGGCAAGTATTTTAATTCTGAAGACAAACCAGATATTGACGCCTTTAAAAAAGATGAAAAATTCAGTCTAGATGACAGCCGATTAAGCAAACTTGCTGACTTTGTAGATAATTTATCTTTGGAAGACTCAGATAGATTCGATAGTTTTGCAGAATTATATGCTGTAAAAGCTTCTACTGCAATAGCAAAAGGTCTACATTACCAAGAAAACGGCATAGATAATTCAGTCTCCTGGGCACTAAGCAATTTAGACAAATGTGACTGCACAGAATATTCTAGACTGCTTGCAGCCCTTTGTTTAAAGAAGGGAATACCTGCAAGACTGGTTACTGGTTTTTTAATCAGAAGTGATTTTATAGATAAAAACACATCTATTGGGCATGAATGGTGCGAAATTTATGTTAATTCTCGCGGTTGGGTGCCCTTTGATGCCACTCTTCAATCCTCTATGCATCGAGCATATTTGAAAAACCTGCTTAATGACCAGATATTCTTTGAATATCCAAATGAATATAATAATACCAGAATTGGTGTTGACTATGTAGCCAGAAACTCAGATGTAACTGTAGCTATAGAAAATACCTACAAAGTAAGTAAAATAAAAT
>JAEEGF010971719.1_pt1 | contig 10372 bp, 8 predicted proteins | sample 9134171 | NCBI WGS metagenome assembly JAEEGF01 (sample SAMN16246542, study PRJNA631951) | gut metagenome | biome: gut microbiome; feature: rumen; material: AP-attached | host: Bos | place: Iran: Karaj | collected 2018-10 | reverse complement strand
AGAAATATGGTTTGCAGGCTAGTGCAGCATGTGAGGGAGCGACAGGATTGGGTGAAAATTTGGAGAAACAAACGTTACAACACATTTCAGAGTATATCGAAGGCAAGGGATTGTTTTATACCAATGTTGACTTGATAAACTTCTATTTGTGTCTAAAAACGAAGCCTTTTGTCATCCTCGCAGGCACATCGGGTACCGGAAAGACAAAACTGGTAAAACTGTTTGCCGAATCTATTGGGGCAAAGTATAAACTGGTTCCGGTACGCCCGGATTGGTCAGACTCCTCGGACCTTTTCGGGCATACAAATCTGCAGGGAGAATTTGTTTCTTGCGATGTGTCGGATTATGTCAAAGAAGCGATGCAAGACTCGAACACCCCGTATTTTCTGTGTTTGGACGAAATGAACCTGGCTCGAGTGGAGTATTATTTTAGCGAAATCCTTTCGATTATTGAGACCAGAGAATGGGATGAGGATAGGATAGTAACAGGGGCAATTAACCAAGATGATGTCGCCAGGGAAAAATACGGAGAATTGATCCTTCCGGATAACCTGTATCTCATTGGAACCGTCAACATGGATGAGACCACATTTCCGTTTAGCAAGAAAGTATTGGATCGTGCCAACACGATTGAGTTTTCCAAAGTTGATTTGATTCCTGACTTTTCGGGAGAGAAGGAGGCCGTCCCATTCCCTGTAAATAATGATTTTCTTAAGTCAAAGTATCTTGTGTTAAAGAAAGACGTAAGAAAAGAGCAGCAGGAACTGGTTTCGAAAATATGTTCAGAATTGCAAGAAATCAACGGAATACTTGAAAAAGCTAATGCTCATGTTGGCTATCGTGTCCGAGACGAAATAGTTTTTTATATGCTGAACAATGATGAGGCAAATCTTTTGGACCATAACGAAGCGTTCGACTTTGAAATTATGCAAAAAATACTCCCCAGGATTCAGGGAAGTTCTGCTGCAGTAAAAGAACTGCTTGTAGAATTGTTTAAGCACTGTATGGGCGATGATAATTCGATTGAGAGTGAGAGCAAAAAAATTGGGGAAGAAATGCGCTCTAAGGCGGCTAATGCGAAAAAGTATCCCCAAAGTGCGAAGAAGATAGCCTACATGATGACGAGGTATGAGGAGGATGGCTTCACTTCCTACTGGATCTAGAAAACTGGTGACACTTGAGACAGGAGAAATCACCCTTGTTATTAAAGACAGGGGTATTTCTGTTGCACCTTTGGTTTCAAAAGACGAGAAGGAATCAGAAATTTATATCGATGGCGGCCATATAGAAAAGATCAGCATTTCTGGAGAAGATTCGATAGACTGCTCGTCTGAAGAAGATGGGTGGAAAGTGTTTCGTATTCCGGTGAAGCCCATGTTCTTTGAACAGACGGATTATGTGATATTGATTCGTTCGAAAAAGAATGAATCACTCCATGTAGGCGGCTCTAGTAGCGAAATCTATGGTAGAATTACGGCCGAATACGAGGATGATGCGACACATCTGGAGGGAATTATCAACTTTGAAAACAATGTTGGGTTTTATACATTACGTGTCTATAATGAGCATTCTTTGCTTCTCTCGCTTCGCATTGAAGTGTATCCGTCCAAGATTTCATACAAGAAGGATTATCAGGCCATCATGCAGGATATTGATCGGATGGTCAGCGATTGTGTTTTGGATTTTATGAAGAAAACCTATCATGAGTTTAATCCAAGCCATGAAAAATGCGAAACGCCTGCCGTATTCTATGCGGTGCTGAAAACCATATATGATCCTTTTCTGGACGCAGTAAGACGTATCCTTTCTTCGCCTCATCATAAATTGATAACCATGCATGAAGTGGTTCCTTCGTACAAAGCAAAAAGAGTTGACAGGAAAACAGAAAAGTGGATGATGCAGCATGCAGAATCAGTGCGACTTGAAAAACGCAAAGTTTTTGCAGAGAAAGTGCTATCATCAAGGAAGATTGTGACCTATGATACCACAGAAAATCAGCTGGTTAAATTTATGCTGAATCAGATTATCAGAAAGACAAAAGATTTTGCGGCGAGAAGTATGCGCGCCTGTCCGGACAAAGAAAAAGTGGAAATAACGAATAATACCGGTCGAATAATAAATGAGCTGAGTCGGATTCTCAATACTACTTTTCTGAGAGAGGTCTCGGATTATCAGGCGATGAAGAGTATGTCACTGGTGTTCGAAATGGCTCCGGGGTATCGGGAACTATATAAATACTACTTGATGCTATTGAATGGCATTTCTGTTGGCGGAGATTTATTTGAAATGTCAGAGCGCGAAACGGCAGTATTATATGAGTATTGGTGCTTTATAAAATTGTATGAAATCCTAAAGGATCAAAAGTATCAATTGAAATCCCCGGACGTTATTAAGGTTGACCGAAAAGGAGTAACGGTGGATCTGGCTCGGGGAAAACAATCCATGGTAGTGTTTTCGGATGAAAAGACAGGAGAAATAATCGAGTTATCATATAATCCTACTGAGTCTGCAACACAAACTGTCGACCAAAGACCGGATAACGTTCTTTCTTTGACAAAGAAAGGTTCGAAGACGAAGTATAGATATGTGTTTGACGCAAAGTATCGAATTGAAACGAACGACAAATACAGTACTCCGGAGAACCCAGGGCCTAAAACAGATGACATTAATACAATGCATCGATATAGGGACGCTATCGTCTGTGAAAACGCGGAATCGCGGTTTACGTTTGAAAAAACGATGTTCGGAGCTTATATCTTGTTTCCTTATCCGTTCGAAGAAGAAAAGTATATGGAACACGCGTTTTACAAAAGCATTGACCGTGTAAATATCGGTGGATTGCCATTCCTTCCGAGTGCGACGAAATTGGTTACGGAAACTTTGAATGCGCTAATTTCCGAGAGGCCCGAAACAGCATACGAGCGTGCCTCCATGCCAGCCGGTATTGACGAGTTGCTTAAGGAACATAATTGGAAGAAGAGCGAAGTACTCATCGGACGGGTAGTAGATCTGATTGAATTGGAAAAGGTCCTTAATGATGTAAAGTATCATATAGACAATTATACTGGCGGCGAAAAGCATTACATTGTTTTATGGTGCGAAAAGGATAAACAAATCCGCTATTATGGACGAGTTTCAGGGAGCATCAGTGACCATACCGGAGTTTTATCGGGTGATTTAGAAAAGCGCGTTATCAGGCGGACTTTTTATGTAGAAAGCTGGGAACGGTTTAAAGAGCCGATTTTCGCTGAAAAGAGCCAGTTGGAGAACCTAAAGCAATATGGCTTTAATGAATTCGCGAATCCGGAAAGACACATGCGACTGAGGTTACAGAAGTATTTAGATGAAATGAAGAAGACGTAGAAGTAAAAGATATTGCTTGTATGAACAGATTTGGAGAAGTATTGTATGAACAAGGATGTAAAAAAGAGTATATATTTTTGGAGTGGACGACTATTATTATCAATTTCAGCCACCGGGTGGCTGCTTTCGATTTATTGGATAAAGACCAGGTATTTCTATGATATCATCGATATTATCTCCTCAGTTTTGTGGGTTCTTTTTCCAGTCATGCTTTCCGGAATAGCCGTTTTTTTTCTTGATAAGGGAAGGAAGGATGACGAGGCAGATAATCCAAACGTTTCAAGTATTAGAAATGTTGACATGGAGTTACTTCCGGCATATTTAGGGTATTTCTTTGTGGCATTAAGTATTCCAAACTTATACACGTGTATATGGATTTATATAGTTATTCTGCTTTTTTCTTGCCTTACACAAGCATGTTATTTCAATCCTATTCTCTTGTTGTATGGCTATCATTTTTATCGTACAGAGACACAAAGCGGAACAACTGTATTACTTATACTTAAAGGTAAAGTATTAAGAAACATAGGCGATTTAGAAAAAAACAAAAAATACATTCAAATACATAATGCTGCATACATTGAGAAAAGGAAAGGATAGTTATGACAGAGATTTTTGCAAGAGTGCTCACTGAGGCCGAAAGGAATCTTCGTAGAGTTCGAAGAATAGACAGCGAAATATATGAGACGATCGAGTTTGGTGAACCGGTTTTGTACGATCAAGAGAATGAAATCGGTGAGGGCTTGTGGTTTTACTATCCGGATTTTAAGGGTAGCGATTATGTTGAAAGCAGTCTCCTGGATTTGTCTTGGACAACTGAATATGATGAAATCGAAAGAGATGAAAAAGTTGATCTGTTGATTGCAAAGAAAGGGGAACAGGTATTTTTTCAATTGAATTCATCTAAATCAATGCAAAAGAAAAAACTACTATGGCTAGATGAACAGTATACTCTTTATGAAAACTATTCAGTTATTACTATTAATGATATTCCTGATGCTGTTTATGATAAGAATACAGACTGTTTATTCTTTCGCGATGAGAAAAGAATCGCTAGGATATTTGGAGGTTTCTGGAACATTATTCACGAGGCCACAGACAATGAAATTGGAGAGTTTGTTCGCGTAAGCAATATTCACTTTGAGAATGGGTTTGAAATATCAAAGATTGGCGTGCGGAATAGGAGCAGACTTACAAGAATAAAGGATTTGGCTGGAAAACTCAACGATGAAGAGACTAAACAGTACATATCGATGTATAGACCGAATTTGCTACGCAATGGTGAATACTATGTAGAGAATAATACGGCGCTTACACAACTTATTGATGGAATTGAACAAAAATACTATATGTCTGGAATTGACAATGAAAGAATGATTGCTAATTCACGGCGAAGATTCGTATAGACTTGAGACAACTGAGCTAAAGGGCCATCGTGCGAATGCCCAATCATCCCCGATTCTTTACCACACAAGTTAAGACCCGAGTGAAAGATTATGTCCACCTACACCATCCTACAAATCACCGAACCCGATTATGGCTGCGAGGAGACGCATCGTGCGGAACCCGCGGCCTTGTTGAAGTTGCGGGAGGAGCCGAGCGACGACGTGCGGTACGTGGAAGTGCCCGAGAGGGTTCTTGCGGAGCAGGGGCTTAAGGAAGGGAAGAAGGTCACATTTGCCACGGACGGGACGATTCGGAAGTATGTCAGAGTCGTGGCAGCAGTCATCCGTGACCCGAAGGAGCACCCGGGAAGGGTCTTTGCGACGGCGCGCGGGTATGGTGAGTATAAGGGCTGGTGGGAGTTTCCGGGCGGCAAGATTGAGGCCGGCGAGACTCCGAAGGAGGCTCTGAAGCGTGAGATCAGGGAGGAGCTGACCGCGACGGTTAAGGTCGGCGAGCTGATTAAGACCGTAGAGTATGATTATGAGAAATTCCATCTGTCAATGGACTGCTTTTATGCCGAGGTGACGGCGGGGCAGCTTAAGCTTAAGGAGGCCGCGGAAGCGCGCTGGCTTTCCGAGGCGGAGCTTGATGAGGTGAGCTGGCTGCCGGCGGACCTGATTCTGGTGGAGGAAATGAAACATGCGAGACGAACGGGCTGAAGTCACGATTGGGGGCTAAAGCTTCCGGAAATCATGAGGGAGGAACATATGGACGAGAACAACCGAAACGAATCTGAGACGATCGACGATGAAATCGAGAAGACCGCTGATACGGTGACCGAGGCAGTTGAGACCGAAACCGAAAGCGTGCCGGAGACGACGCCGGAGACCATTCCTGCTGAAGCAAAGCCCCGAAAGGGCCTTACGCGGAGCCGCGTGATTGCTGTTGTTGCGGCGGTACTGATTCTTGCGGGAGTGGTGACGACGGTCCTCGGAGTCCTGTCGTCCAAAAAGAATGCGAAGAAGAACACCGACACCGGTGCTACAGAGGAGCCGAAGGTCACGATTCCGATGACCGGAACCGCTATGCCGACGCCCACGGAGCCGGCCGGCACGAAGTCTTTTCTGTCTGTTTATGAGATCAAGGATCAAACCGGAACCGTCGTCGAACACTACAGTCATAACGAATACGGTCAGCTGACGTATTTTGACCGCAGCGACGGCCTGACCAGGAATACCTATTATGAATTAGGCGGCGTCCGGGAAGTTGAGACGCAAAACGGCATGAAGACGACCAGGTTCTATCGGGATAAGGACGAGCCCCTTCCGGGAGAGGTCTTTGACGTTCCGGGGGACGATTATGTGCTGAAGCTTGATGAGCGGGGATATTGGGATTCGGTCGGCTACGTGAATAATAACGGCATATACATCAAGCAGGAGTATGATTACAACGAGGCAGGACAGCTCTATCAGACCAAGACTTGGGCCGGGCCTGACGGGACGGAAGACGGTCTGATGCTGATTATCGGGGCAAACTATGCCTATGACGGCGAGGGACGCTTAAAGGAGTATTCCATCATCAATCTTTTGGACAGCAACAACCAGAACGGCGTGGCTACGTCGGATACCTATCGGTTCGAATACACGGATAACTCGAAGAAGATAACGAAGTCGAGATGGGGACAGACGCTGCTGTCGGAGGAATGGATTTACGAGGCAAATGGCACGATGCACATTCGGAAATCCTATGACGGTGACAAAGTCCAGATGGTGAAATACTGGATCATTCCGATGCCGGAAAGCTACCAGGAAGTCCGGGTGATGTCAGTCGGCCTCGATCAGACGTTTGATGAAAGCATCTATCCGATTGACTTCGTATTTGACACGAATGGGCGTCTTGAGAAGATTGTGGCCAACATGCCGGATCAGGGTCTCGTCGATTATCTGATCTTCTCGTTCAAATACTACGGCGACGGGCTTTTGGAGTCCATCTCCGACCTGCACGGGGCTACGACGAAATTCGAGTACGATATCCACGGCGACGTAATAAGAACTACGGCATCCGACCGCACCGGCACGCAATTAAGCGTTCTGGATCTCACATATGACAGGATCGTGGTAAAGGAGACGGAGTAGGCAAAACTTGCTCGGATTTTTCCGAAATATAGTGACATGTTGGAGGATTTCTACGATAGGAGGGAATCATGAAGGGACAGTGTTTTGAATTCATTAAGAAAAACAAAAGTGTAGCGCTGTTGCTTGTAGTGTGTATTCTTGTCGTGTTTTTTTCGGGTTGCAACATCCCCAAATCACATCAGCAAACCGGCACTCCCGAGAATGGTCCCACCAATCAGGTGACAAGTGACGCAGAGAGCCCCACTCCGACCGATGCAATTACGGCGACACCGACAGTAACTCCAACCCCTGTCCCATTTTCCGTGCCAATCGATGAAGAGAATTTTCCGGATGAAATGTTTCGTAATTGGGTGGAGCGCAATCATGATATCGATAGAAACGGCATTCTCACTGAACATGATGTACGGCTTGAGGTTACAGTTAATTTCCCGGAGTACTATTATGACATGAAATCCCTGAAAGGGATTGAGTATTTCTACGACCTAAAGGTTTTGACTTGCCATTATAATCAGATTGAAGATGTTGATTTAAGTAAACTGACAAACCTGCAAACGATAAATTTGAGTGGTAATCATATCAAAAGCATCAAGATAAGCGGTTTGCCAAACTTACAAGAGTTGAATGTCAACGGCAATCTATTAACAAGCCTTGATTTGATCGGTTTACCTAACCTACAGAAGTTATCTTGTGCGTACAATCAACTAACATCTATTGATTTATCCGGATTACCAAAACTGAAGGAATTGGATGTTGAGGGCAATCAGCTGACCAATCTTGACCTAAGCGGATTGCCGGATTTGGAGAAACTATCCTGTGGCGGAAATAAGTATAAACAGGTTGATTTAAGCAACTTGCCAAAGCTTAAAGAACTGAAATATACAAATAGCAAATTGCTATCTTTGGATGTGAGTTGTATCCCTAACCTTCAGAAATTGGACTGCAGTGATAACTATTTATCCGGTATCGATGTGAGTATGTTGGTCAATCTGACAGAGCTCAACTGCAAATCAAACGAACTGACAAGCCTTGAGTTGCACGGATTGACGCAACTTTCTGTATTAGACTGTGCAGACAATAAGATGACGACGCTTGATGTAAGTGGATTGACAAACCTGGAAACACTATATTGTGGTAGTAATCTGATATCTTCACTTGATGTGAGTGATTTATCCAATTTGAACGAGTTGAATTGTAGTGGAAACAAGCGTTTGAAAGTTATAAACATAGGGGATATAAACAAACTTACTGTTTTTAATTGTAGTGGGGCCTTCTTGGATTATTTGGATGTGAGTAATTTAACTGAGCTTCAGACGCTTTATTGTTCGGGTTGCGGATTGGCAAGCCTTGATGTAAGTAATTTGTCCAAACTGGAGGATTTTAACTGTAGAGACAATAATTTGACAAGCCTCAATGTCAGCGGATTATCAAGGCTTCGTATTTTGAATTGTAAGAATAATCGACTGACAGACCTCGATGTGAGCAATTTACCGATGCTTGTCTCGGTAGTATGCGATGAAAATGAATTAAAGAATCTAAATGTCAGTGGCTCAACGAAAATAAGCTACTTAAATTGCGAAAAAAACAAACTGACGAAGCTCGACATACGCGATTTAACGGAGTTAGAAATGCTATACTGTAGTAGGAACTGTTTGAAAGGTATCGACACCAGTAAACAAAAGAAGCTTAGCACATTCTCTTATAACCCGCAGTATTAATGACGTAAAGGGTATTGATTTGCTTGTGAAAAATGTAAGGGGAGGGCATTTGGTGTGCTACCCGTCAAGAGGACAGTGAATAATTAAAAAGTTTTTTGCCGCCAGTCGAGCAATCGGCTGGCGGTATTCTTATGCTGCCAAATGATAGTTCTCATGGTATTCGACAGGAGTCATCAAATGGAGATTCCGCTGTATACGTTCTGTGTTGTAGTAGTGGATATAAGACTCTATGGCGTTAATTAAACCTGTTTTCGAGGTGAAGCGCTTTCCGTAGTACGTCTCACGCTTTAGAATGCCCCAGAACCCTTCCATCGGACCATTGTCTATACAGTGAGCCACTCTGGACATACTCTGCTTCATATGGTGTTTCTTAAGCCTTGCAGAGAACTGCTTGCTTGTGTACTGAAATCCTCTGTCACTATGGAATAATGGATGGGCGTCCGGCTCAAGAGCTACAGCCTCATCAAAAGTGTTCATGACAAGAGGATTATCGTTGTGATCACCGATTTTAAAAGCAACGATCCTTCGGTCATAAAGATCTAAGATGGCGCTTAAGTATACCTTGTGAACTTCAATGCCGATGTAATACTTGAACTCTGTTACATCTGTCAGCCACTTCTCGTTCGGAGCATCCGCGTGGAAATCACGGTTCAGGTAGTTTTTGGCGATGTGTGCCGGATCATTACTGCTCCTGGTACAGCTCTTTGGCTTCCATTTGATCGTAGACTGGATTCGCTCTTTTCGGCAGATCCTTAAAACTCGTTTGTCGTTCACAGCAATTCCATGTTTTTTGTCCAGCTCATCTCTGATCCTTCGATAGCCCATATCCTGATGGGCTTCGTGGATGTCTTTGATCTTTTCTGAGATCTCTTTGTTGTACTTCTCGCTAAAACTGACAGGGTTCTTCAGCCAATGGTAATAAGCTCCGCGTGAGAGATGCAGGTATTCACAAAGCCTTTGCACAGGATAGTTCTTTTCCTCAGACAGCTCCTTGATCGCCTGATATTTATAAAGGTTCCGAGTCAGAGATAGCGATCTTTCATCTCTAACTCTCTGACTTTTTTTAACAAGTCATTCTCCATCTGAAGGTCACGGTTTCTTCGCTCCAGTTCCGCGATCTTATCCCGAAGTTCTTCCTCCGGAGTCCTGGCCGGCTGCGTACCGGCACGCCGACCACGCCGGTCTTCCAGTCCGGCTGAGCCCATCTTCTCATAGCGTAATACCCAGTTGCGGACCTGCTGATACGAACAGTTGTGTTTCAGTGCCGTTGCTCCATAATTCTTATCATCCGCAAGGCAATCCTGTACGATCTCAAGACGTTCTTCCGGTGTTGTCTGTCTGGCTTTCCTCATGTAGCTGCCTCCTCCGCTTCCGCGAGATTTGATTTCTCCATGAGTATTATACACCTTTATCCAATTGTGTAACTGGCTGGAACTACGTAAATGATATTTTTTGACAATGTCTGCCTGATTTGACTTCCCATCAAGATATTCATGAACGGCTTGAAGCTTCAGCTCTTGAGAATAAACTTTGTTGTTTCGCTGAGCCATAAGGGCAGTGGGCCCATCTGCAAGATAAAGGTTACGCCAACGCCGAATGCTGGCTTTGTCCACGCCTGTTAGCCGAGCAGCCTCCGAAACACTGGTCTCATCTGCCAGTAAGCGTTCAACTATCTTTACTTTTTCTGCTGAGTCAATCTTGCTTTTTCTGGACATAAAAATACCCCCAAGTAGGTTTTATATTTCAGTGTCCTATTTGGGGGTAGCATATCAA
>JAEEGF012478985.1_pt1 | contig 10373 bp, 6 predicted proteins | sample 9134171 | NCBI WGS metagenome assembly JAEEGF01 (sample SAMN16246542, study PRJNA631951) | gut metagenome | biome: gut microbiome; feature: rumen; material: AP-attached | host: Bos | place: Iran: Karaj | collected 2018-10 | reverse complement strand
TTTCTTCTGTCACCGTAGCCAGGAGCCTTAACAGCAACTACGTTAAATGTACCACGAAGCTTGTTAACGATAAGAGTTGTAAGAGCCTCACCATCAACATCCTCAGCGATGATAAGAAGCTTAGCGCCTGTCTTAACAACCTGCTCAAGAAGGGGAAGGATATCCTGGATGTTAGAGATCTTCTTATCTGTGATGAGCACGAAAGGATCATCAAGATTAGCTTCCATCTTATCCATATCTGTAGCCATGTAAGCTGAGATATAACCACGATCGAACTGCATACCTTCTACAAGGTCGAGCTCTGTCATCATTGTCTTGGACTCCTCGATTGTGATAACACCATCGTTGGAAACCTTCTCCATAGCGTCAGCGATCATCTGGCCAACTTCATCATCACCTGATGAAACAGCAGCAACTCTCATGATCTGATCCTTGCCCTTAACCTTTGTAGCCATCTTGCTGATAGAAGCAACAGCTGCATCTGTAGCCTTCTTCATACCCTTTCTAAGAACGATCGGGTTAGCACCTGCTGCAAGGTTCTTAACACCCTCATTGATCATAGCCTGTGCAAGAACTGTAGCTGTTGTAGTACCATCACCTGCTACGTCGTTAGTCTTTGTAGCAACTTCCTTAACAAGCTGAGCACCCATGTTCTCATAAGAATCCTCAAGCTCGATCTCCTTAGCGATTGTAACACCGTCGTTTGTGATTGTAGGTGCGCCATAGCTCTTATCAAGAACTACGTTTCTACCCTTAGGTCCGATTGTTACTCTTACTGTATCTGCAAGCTTATTAACGCCTTCTACCATAGCTGTGCGGGCGTCAGCGCCGTACTTAATTGTCTTTGCCATTTTTATTGCCTCCGTTGTGTTTTACTAACCTCATCCGGCCCATCGGGCCACCTTCTCCCTGAAGGGCGAAGGCTTTTATGAGTTTAATTATTTAATAATAGCGAGAATATCGTTCTGCTTAACAATGATGTAGGTAACGTCATCAAGCTTAACCTCTGTTCCAGCGTACTTGGAATAGATTACGTTGTCGCCTGCCTTAACCTGCATCTTAACTTCCTTACCATCAACGACTCCGCCAGGGCCTACTGCGATAACCTCAGCCTGCTGGGGCTTCTCCTTCTCAGCACCGGGAAGAACGATTCCTGACTTTGTTGTCTCCTCAGCTTCAAGTGCCTTAAGTACGACTCTGTCTGCAAGTGGTTCTAACTTCATTACAATTGCCTCCTTTTATATCTTCATTGTGTTATTCACTTTTTCTGATTGTTAGCACTCATTTGTTTTGAGTGCTAATCACTAAAAAATATATTACCACACAAGTTAAAAAATGCAATACCTACTTAGGTATTATTTGCTTAATTACCAAATTGTTCACATTTTTCAGACACGCTTTTTAGGTCTTGGGATGTCTTTTCCAGAAAGGTCGATATAATTGAGTTTCAGAGCTTCTGCCCAGTACATTTCCGGAATATTAGGCCATCTTACGATACCTCTGTCCTCTTCGCAGAGCTTCATGGCCTGAAGCAGTATAGATTCACTAAGATCTACTCCGCTCCTGATGGTATGCATGGTGACAGCTGCCCAGGCGGGAGCGTACTCCATAAGTCCGCTGGACTGGAAGGACTTTAGTATTCCATGTCTGTCATATTTTACCTGCACAAGCTCCTCTTCCCAGCCTGTTCTGCCGCTGTGGATTATGGCAAATTCCGCATCACAGTTCCTGTTTCTGGGAAGTCCCAGAGCTCCGGGATTTACTGCTCTTTTTTCTCTGTATGAAAAGCTCTCCTGTACATGAGTGTGCCCATGCAGGAGTATATTTGTCCGCATTTTATTAAGTACTCGTTTTGTACTTCTCTTTTCTCCAAACAAAAGCTCGGATACGCCTGTCGGTGATCCGTGACAATATTCAAAGCCCTGTCCCCCTTTGGGATTCCAGATCCCATAAATAGGAAGGCTTTCGAAAAAATCCAGATCCTTTTCCGTCAGCTGCTCATAAGTATAAAGAAGCGATCCGCTGCCTGAACCCTTATCCCAACCTGTCTGGCCGTTTTTCCTATAGCTCAGCATGTACTCTTCCCTATTACCGCGCACGATATAACACTCAAAATACTTCTTAAGAACGTATATGAGTTCCATGGTCTTCTGGACTCCGGGGCAATCAGATATATAATCCCCCAGCAATATGTACTTTGTTATACCCTTTCCCATGCAATAATCAACGCAGGCCTGAAGAGCACAGTCATTTCCGTGAACATCACTAAATACCGCTATATCCAACAGTTCCACCAATCCATTCTCAAGTTTTTATATTTTTATTATAGCTAGTTAATAGTCAAAAAATAACCTCTATGCGAAAATATATAATAGATTTGGTTCCTATTTATTCTACAAATGGAGGATAGTTATGGCAGGCAATCGTGAAGATTTGATCCGTTCCTTAGCCGGTGTTATGGGCATGAGCGGTGAAGCAAAAAAGAAAGATTCCCATTTTGATCCCTCAACCGGAACTTTGTACTGCGGAAGTAAGGTATTCTCGCAGACTGATATCGCTGAGGCAAAGAAATTCTGCGAAACTAACATGAAAAAAATGGCAGATATCGGAGATAATGCTGCCATGTACTATGAAATCGCAGCATCTGCCGTAGAGCTTCTGCAGCAGGACAGTGTTAAAAACGGCGGCAAGGTTGTCGTTAAGGAGGGTCCTTAAATCCTCCGCTGCTTTTACCAATTGTAAATATTGCCTTCTCCCAACCGCCGGGAGAAGGCTTTTTTGTCTTAAAGAAAAATCTATTTAGTATCAGTCAATTCTTAATATAAGTGTGAGGATGTTTCTTGCAGCTTTACCCAGCTCTTCCCTTGTGATGGCACCCTTTTCAAGAGCAGCCAATATTCTGTCGGGATAGCCGCAACCCATCTTCATATCGTTTCCGGCTTTGCACTCCTTGTAGTTCTCGCCGTTTGTCCACCAATCAGTGGTAACCATTCCGTCGAATCCCCACTCTCCGCGAAGGATTCCGTTTATCATATCCTCATTCTCTGATGCACGTCTTCCGTTAATAATATTATAGGAAGTCATGATGCTCCAGGGCTGAGCTTCCTTAACTACGATTTCAAAGCCCTTGAGATAAATCTCTCTGATTGCTCGCTCAGATGCTCTTGAGTCGCTGTCTTTACGGTTGGTCTCCTTATTATTTAATGCAAAGTGCTTGATGGTAGCAGCTACGCGATTACTCTGGATTCCACGAACCATTCCGGCAGCCATCTTACCTGTGAGATAAGGATCCTCTGAATAGTACTCAAAGTTTCTTCCGCAAAGAGGTGATCTGTGGATGTTCATGGCAGGTGTGAGCCAAGCTCCTATGTTATTCTCCTTAACCTCTTCTCCTCCGGCAATTCCGACTTTCTCTGTAACCTCCGGATCCCATGTGCATGCAAGAAGTGTTGAGCAGGGAAAAGCTGTGGTCTTAACACCAACCTGAGGCTGAATACGCAGACCGGCAGGGCCATCTGCTGTCATTACATTAGGAATACCATATTCACTGTTGTTACCATATCCAAAGGTGTTGGCTACGCCTACGTTGGGCTGTCCGCCAACAAGCCATGCAAGGTCTTCATCAGAAAGGGCATTGATAAACTCATCAAGAGTCATTTTTCCTGTATAAACATCAATGAGCTGGGGCTTTTCAGAAGGCTTAAAGCAGCACCTGGCACCCTCAGCGCGAACCTTGGGAGTGGGAAGAAGCACATCTTCCAAAGGCATATCCTTAAGTACATTTTCATTATATTTGGAAGCATCTCCCTGCTCTAACATCTCATAGGAGCCGTCAGCAAGAAGTCTCTTCTTTAATGCAACAGGTGCCATCTTCTCTGTGAGCTCGCAGACAATCTTATCCTCTTCAAGAACATACTCTGTCTCAGCCTTTTTAGCACTTCTCACGCTGGTTCCGATAAAGAACTTATACTTGCCCTTTTCAAGAACATAAGCGGATTTCTTGATCTTACCAAGATCATCATAGGAAGCCATCTCATCTACTGAGAACTTTATAACAACCTTCTGTGACTGTCCGGGAAGAAGCTCTGCAGTCTTCTTAAAGCCTATAAGTGCGCGCTCTGGCTTACCGAGCTTACCCTGAGGAGCACTATAGTAAACCTGAACTACCTCTTTTCCTGCATAATTACCGACATTAGTCACTGTTGCCTTTACTGTAACAACTCCATCATCCTCGCTTACCTTTACACGGCTGATATTGAAATCTGTGTAGGAAAGACCGTAGCCGAAGGGATAAACAACCTTCTCTGCCGCGCCTTTGATGGTTTCAAAATATCTGTAGCCTACGTAGATATCCTCTTCATATTCAACATAATCATCAGAATCATGGAAATGCTCTGTTCCGGGATAATCTGAAAGATTTCTTGCGAAGGTATCGGAAAGCTTACCGCTGGGATTGCCCAGTCCGCAAAGAAGCTCTGCTGTAGCAAGACCGCCTTCCATACCACCCTGCCATGCAATAAGTGCTGAATCGATCTTCTCATTGCTCTTGATCCATGAAACGTCGAACATTCCACCGATATTCAGAACAACAATAGTATGCTCAAAGTTTTCACTTATAGTATTAACAAGGTTCTCCTCAGCCTTGGAAAGATAGAAATCTCCTTTCTCAAAGAGCTTATCTGTCTCATCTACCAGCTCCTGTACAACGTCCTTGTGCTTTCTTCCATCATCATTATCAGCTTTTCTGTCCCAGCCCTCACCTGAATATCTGCTGAAGGATACGATAGCTGTATCTGTAAATGCCTTCGCCTTAGACAAAAGCTCTGCAGGAACCTCGGGCTCAGCAAGTAGTCCCGGCTGCTTTCCTTCTTTATAAAGCTTTGAAACATAATCATCATAGAAGGAAACTGAATCCTCAAAAAGAGCTACCTGATCCTCAAGTGCTTTAAACCCCTGTGCAAGATTAGTTACATAGGGAACGGTAACATCACCAGATCCACCGCCACCCTTTACATAATCTATAGTAGCTTTTCCAAAAAGAGCTACCTTTTTTCCTCTGGAAAGAGGCAGAGTATTCTTCTCATTTTTTAGGAGAACCATGCCTTCTTTTGCAGCATTCTTAGAGATATCTATGTGCTCTTTGGATGCAGTAACCTTTACCCCGTTCTCTCTTAAGGGGAGATTAGGATGATATTTAACGCGTGTCCATTTTTCCATTTTTACAACCTCCATTTTTAATACCCATTTTATGAAATTCATTATAGCTATAATTAATCCGAATCTATATCAAAAAAGTTAGATGTTATGCAAAAAAAGATGGAATAATTCCTCAAACATTGACTGAAAAATCCTCAGGATATAAAATTATTTTATATTACGCACAAAATTTATTAATTTTATGATATTTTTTTGCAAACAAACGGCATAAACATACAACCGGTCAGCCTTAAATAATGTCTTCTATGTGAACAAGGAGGGATTCTCTCTTGAACAAGAAGTTTTTACTAATTATTCCTATTTTGGCGGCGTTATTTGTTTTTATCGGAACACAGCGGACTCATTACTATCCTTTTAAGGATTCTATTGAGCTGGATCAGTTTAATGTATTGGATATAATAGATACTGATAATGGCCTTGTTGCGATCTATGATAAGGAGCTTCTTTTTGCGACTCCTGATAGAAAGCTGGTCAAAATCATGTCCACCGACATAAACGGTGTAGAGAGCCAACCACGTGCAGTTTTCACTGATGGGGAATATGTTTATGCAATCGTTGGCGAAGTATATAGTGATTACAACTATTATATAAATGAAAAGCTTCTGAAATATACTTTTTCAGGCAAATATCTCGGTGAACTGTATAGAAAGGAATACGGCGAAAACGCTTTTGTTAATTCCAATAATCTTACTAATGCAGTTTTTCATGACGGCTATGCATACTTAACAGATACAGATGACCATAGCATAAGTCTTATCAAGGTTAGCACTACCCCTCCCAAAGAAAACGATGAAACTGAATTCTCGATTATTGATTCATTCAGAGCGCCTGAATACATTCAAACAGGACGATATAACATGGTTGAAAACAGGCTTGAGCTCTTTAATCGATTTGGAGAATGCTATTACTATGATCTGAATGAACATAAACTTGATTTTCATCCTGAAACTATATACAACAAATTTGATAACCATATTCCGTATGTATCAATCACTTTTTCTACCTTTACCAAGGTTACCGATATCCTTTATTATTTGGGTGCGATAATCCTGATAATTACTGTTCTGTGTGCTATTATCAAGTTCGTTACTTCCGGTTATCTGAACCGTTACAGAACAGCACTGCTCTTTATTCTTGTCTTTTTATCAGCAATTATTTATTACACCAATCTCACTCTTTCAGATTTCGATGAAGAACATAAGCTGCGAACCATTTCCGCAACAGAATCTGTCATGGTCGGAATCCGGTACTTTGCCTCAGATGAATTTGAAGTGATGCGTGGCAAAAATCCGGAGGACTACAAGGATGACGCATCCCGAAACTGGATTGAATGGATGGTTCATTATCTTCAGGCAGCATGTAATGCTACAGGAAAAGAAATGGGAATGTATGCTCAGATTTATGCCTTCGACCAAAATGGTACCGCATTTCTTGTAGCAGACTCCTACAATGAGTACCCGGTAGGAACCTTATATTCAGATCTAGCCATCTCTTCCGAAAGCGAGCCCGATGAATCAAATATGATGGTCTATACCGTGGAAAAGGAAGTTGACGGAACCTATGGCTTTATCCACGCCCCCATTTACGATAAAGATCACAACCTTATAGGATTTTTGGAAATGGGAAGCGAATACGGTAAGCTTCGCCATGACAAAATTCGCAAAGTCATAGGTGCAGCCATGCAGCTGGCGGCATTAGTAGTTTTCCTCGTTATTCTCCTTGATGTTTTGAAAAAATACTCAAAAGAGCTCAAGGAATATGCAACAATTCGAAAGACTAATCCGCAAGAAGCAAAGTACTATCTTAGTAACACGTATGATTTTCTTGTCACCGGCCTTGTGTATATGGATAGTATGCTAATGGTCATGGCCATCGCCAGCATAAAGACAGACTCAACGCTGGACCTGGCACTCCTCTTTGCTATTCCTGTTACTGCGTACAGAGTCGGTTCCTGGGTCGGTTCAATGCTTACTTCACCGCTTCTTGGAAGATTTGGCGAAAAGCGGATGGGCGTTATCTCATCCATCATAAGCGCTATGACCTTTGCAGGAATAGCATTTGCAATCTGGCAAAATAATATTTATATCTTCGCAGCATGCAAATTTATTGAAGGAATATTCTTGGAGAGTGTTCTATATTCACTGGCCGAAGGCATCCCTTATGAAATTGAAGATCTGGAATACAGGAACAAAAAGATTGCAGAAAGCCAGAGCGCTACTGAAGCCGCTTCTCTTATCTATATGATGATTGCAGGTATCATTGCTACCACCTTCGGATATGCAATAATGTACCTTACCGGCGTTGTAGTCTGCATCATTTTAATACCGTTTAGTTATATTATCTTCGGAAATGAGGAAGAGGATGAGGAAATCAAAACTTTACACGTTTGGAAATCCTTTGCCAAACCTAAAGCCCTTATCTATATCATTTTGATGGTACTCACTGTTTCCTTTATGACCGGCTATGATGAGTACTTATTCCCTCTTATTTCCGAAAATGCCGGCCTTACCGATATTGAAATGACGAGTATTGCTGTCTTTTCTATAACTGTCGGGTATTTTGCAGAAAGTATTGTAAAGCTTTTCAACAAGGTCAGTCCATTGAAGGCAATGATTTCTTCTTTTTCTGTTTTCGGCGTTGCAATGATGATTCTTCTTTTGAATCCGAATATTCTGTTTGCTACGATTGTTCTGTTTATCTACTGCATAACAATCAGAATAATAGAGGTACACAGAATCAACTGGCTTATAGGCCTGACTGCTGATGATAACGTAGAAGGAAAAGATGTTTTGGAAAACTATTTCGCTTTGGAGGACGGATTCAAAGTTCTTCACGGGCCTATTTTGGGACCGCTGTGCGCGATCTCAACTTCAGTTGGAATAGGATTTCTTGGACTTTTATGTCTGGTATCACCAAGATTATATGGTTTTATAGCACCAGATTTAAAAATAAATAACTCAGATGAGGAGGGATAACAAAATGGCGTCAAAAATAATGTTTCTTGGCTTGGGAGTCGTGCCACAATCACTTATGGACTTACTTTTGAAGGATAAAGTGTTTTCCATAGATGACATGATAGTGGTTGATGAAAACAAGAACGCATTGGACTTCTTTAGATCACGAGGTGGTAAAGAAGAAAATCTTTTGCAGATAACTGTTGGCGAAGCTAATTACCTTAAAGTATTTGACTATTTAGGCTCAGGTGATTTTCTGATCAACCTTTTAAACGGTCTTGATGCTGTAGTCATGACCGGTGAATGTGCAAAAAGAGGGATTCACTTCATGTGCGCTGCAGATAGCTGGTTTCCCGGCCCTAATCCTGTTGAACTCGCATACGAGGATCACTTCCAGGAAATAAGAGAAATATCCAAAGCAAATCCTAATGGCGCTACAACAATCGAAAATATTGGTGTCAATTCCGGAATGATAAACATCTTAACCAAGAAAGCACTGATAGATATCGTTGAAGAGGATGATACTCCTTTTGTTAAAGAAAACCGTGAATATCTAAGGGAACTTGTAAAGAAAAACGAATTTGGCATGTTGGCTAAGGAGTTACAGGTCAAATATTTTGTAGAATCAGACCTAGATACAACACAGACGAACATTACCGATATCAAGCCCGGTACTGTTTACTCCACGTGGAATCCATTTGATTTCTATGGCGAAATGAATGACAGAGCCACAGTAATAGTTGGTACCGGCACAAAATTGTCAGAAATGCTTGCAAGAATAGGTTCCAATGTAGATGAGATACATAGCTTTGATCCTGACACAAGAATACTGGATTTAAACAGACCGGGAAAACGTACCCTTGTAAAAGCGGTAGTCGAAGATCAGATCATAGAAGGCTGCCTGGACGATCACGAAGAAATGCATTCCATGAGAGATTACTTCTCCGTTTGGAATGAAAAGGGCGACCTTGAATACGCTCCTTCTTTAATGTTTGTATATCAGCCCTGTGAGTTAGCATACAAAACCGTGTTTATAGATAAGGATGAAGCATACTATGTAATAAGGAAGGATGAAATGGTTGCAGGTGGCGAATACATAGGAATGCTGATCGAAGGTGACAACTTCCATCCGCGATATATTGGAACAAAGCTGATTCTTGAGGATGAATGTTTTGGTACACCAACTGCTGCTCTCGTGGGAATCTCAATATATGCAGCTATAAAGTACATTATCAAGCATCCGAATGAAGGAGTCGTATATCCTGAGGAGCTTGAGGCAGACGAAATGATCTCCTATATTAAACCATATATGCCGGTAGTATCTATACCAGACTGTTCATCGATATTATCCAAAATGTAATAAAAGGTGACTATAAACAATAGCCACATGTACTTCAATAATACAAAGAAATCGGGCATTACCCATAAGGGTAATGTCCGATTTTCTGATTTGCCGAGTACTTTAGTTTTCAGTAGAAAACCAAAATTATTTATTTGCGATAGCTGCCTGAGCTGCTGCAAGTCTAGCAACAGGTACACGGAAAGGTGAGCATGAAACATAGTCAAGACCAATCTTGTGGCAGAACTCAACTGATGAAGGATCTCCACCGTGCTCTCCGCAGATACCAACGTGAAGGTTAGGATTAACGGGCTTACCAAGCTTAAGTGACATATCCATAAGCTTACCAACACCTGTCTGATCAAGCTTAGCGAAAGGATCGTTCTCGAAGATCTTCTCATCATAGTAAGCGTTAAGGAACTTACCAGCGTCATCACGAGAGAATCCGAATGTCATCTGTGTAAGGTCGTTTGTACCGAAGCAGAAGAAATCAGCTTCCTTAGCGATCTCGTCAGCTGTAAGAGCAGCTCTCGGGATCTCGATCATTGTACCAACCTCATACTCAAGCTTAGCACCAGCTGCAGCGATCTCAGCGTCTGCTGTCTCACATACAACCTTCTTAACGAACTTAAGCTCTTTAACTTCACATACAAGAGGAATCATGATCTCAGGCTTAACGTTCCAATCAGCATGCTCCTTCTGAACCTCAAGAGCAGCACGGATAACAGCCTTAGTCTGCATCTTAGCAATTTCAGGATATGTAACTGCAAGACGGCATCCTCTGTGACCCATCATAGGGTTGAACTCGTGAAGAGAAGCGATGATAGCCTTGATGTCCTCTACGCTCTTGCCCTGTGCATCAG
>JAEEGF012447237.1_pt1 | contig 10374 bp, 12 predicted proteins | sample 9134171 | NCBI WGS metagenome assembly JAEEGF01 (sample SAMN16246542, study PRJNA631951) | gut metagenome | biome: gut microbiome; feature: rumen; material: AP-attached | host: Bos | place: Iran: Karaj | collected 2018-10 | reverse complement strand
GCCGGTAATCCGCACATTAAGGAAAAGATGGACTTGGATATTGATGTTTCCCGCTTGAAGCTTCTCAAGGCCAACCACCTGAGTCAGCGTTATGCGCTGGAGGATCAGATCATCAAGGAGTTCCCACAGAAGATCAAATCGCTGGAGCAGCGGATTGAGGGCTATAAGGCTGACATGGCTCAGCTTGCTCAAAATACGCTGCCAAATGAGGACGGGTTCTCTCCTATGATAATGGCGGGGGGAACGGTAACGGACAAGAAAGCAGCCGGTGAAGCCATCATTGGACTCTGCAAGTCCATGACAAATCCGGACCCGATCCACATCGGTGAATATCGCGGCTTTGATATGGAGTTGTTCTTTGACAGCTTCAGCCGGGAGTACAAAATCACCTTGAAGCATGAGCTGCGGCATACGGTAACGCTGGGCACCGACATTTTCGGCAATATCCAGCGACTGGACAATGCACTGAACAGCTTCCAAGAGAAGCTGACAGCCTGTGAAGCGCAGCTCGAAAACACGAAGGTCCAGCTCGAAAACGCAAAGCTTGAGGTTCAAAAGCCGTTCCCCCAAGAGGAGGAGCTGAAGACCAAGACGGCGCGGCTCAATGAACTCAACGCTATGCTCAACCTTGATAAGCGAGAAAATGAGATCGTTGACGGTGAGCGAGCAGAGGAAGAACCGAGCCGGTCCAGCGATGACAGGGAGCGATAAAAAAAACAATTTGCACATTTGTAATGTCGGACGTCTCTCGCTACAATGAAGTCAGAAAACAGATGGAGGTGCTTGAGATGTTCCGGCATAAAGCAGAAAAGCGAATCGTAGAGCTCAACTCCGAACAGCTTCGGCTTGCTAAACATGCGCTGCTTGAGTTCCGAAACAAGCTGATCGCGCAGGGCAAGCCCACGGAGGATGTAAACGAGCTGCTTCTGAAAATCATGAAATAATACTTTGATAGCCGCAGGGATAAAACCTTGCGGCTATCGCTTTACATAGCCGTCGATGCTTACCACATCGGCGGCTAAATCTTTATGAAGGAGGTTTTGCAAATGACCAATGAAGAGCTGAATACCGCACTGTATGAGAAGATGTTCGCTGAACAGCAGCGGTATCGTGAATGGCTGCTATCTCAGCCGCCTGATGAAATCCTCAATCACTGCTATGAGTTCACGGTGAGAGAGGATATCGTCCTGGCTCTGGAGTACCACGATCTGTCTGACAAGCAGTGCAAGGCGCTTTTGCAGTCGCACAGCCCGCTTGCCGATGTGTTCAAGGATTTTGAGAAGCGAGAAACAGATCACATGGACAACATCCGTGACACCATAGAGTGCCGCGCCAATGCGATCATCCGCAGAGACTTTATGCGTCAGCAGCAGGAAGCGAGGTGATGCACGATGGGCTATATTGCGGCAGATGACATTCTAAAGGCCAGGGAGATGGATCTCATGACCTATCTCCGCAACTATGAGCCGCAGGAGCTTGTTCGTGTATCCGGCAACACCTACTGCACACGCGAACACGAGTCGCTCAGAATCAGCAACGGGAAATGGTACTGGTTTTCGCATGACGTTGGAGGGAGATCTGCGCTTGATTATCTGATAAAAGTCAAGGACTACTCCTTCATAGATGCTGTGAAAACCATCCTTGGAAACGCCGCAGTGAAAGAGCCGATCCCTTATCACCAGAAGGAGAAGGTCAACCGTGACCTTCTGATGCCGAAGCTGGACGATGACACATCTCAAATAGAAAAGTATCTGTACAGCAGAGGTATCCATCCGGCTGTGACACTCTACTGCATTGAGAAAAAGCTTCTGTATCAGACGGCAGAGTATCACAATGCGCTTTTCGTAGGCTATGACAAGGAAGGCACTCCCAGGTATGGAGCTCTTCGGGCTACAAGGAGCCCTTACAAAGGCGATTTGACAGGGAGCAATAAACACTTCTCCTTTTCCATGAATGAGAACCCGGCACCCGAACACATTCATGTCTTTGAGTCTGCGATTGACGCCATGAGTTACGCGACGATGCTGCTCCTGAATGGAAGAGACTGGAAGAAAGAAACGTTCCTTTCTTTGGCTGGTGTCTATAAGACGAAGCGGGAGAAAGTTGTGCCTGTTGCACTGGAGCGCTTTCTGAAGGACTACCCAAGCATAAAGACTGTCCATCTTCATCTTGACAACGACGGCATAGGGCGCGGGGCTGTCGCCGGAATCGTATCCGGGCTCCAAGAGAAGTACACGGTGCTTGACGAACCTCCCTTGCACGGGAAAGACGTCAATGATGAACTCAAAATCCGCGTCGGAATAATGAGAGAAAGAGAGGAAATAGAACGATAATGGACATTACGATTTATCAGATCAACATGGGTCGGGACCATAATCGTATCGCCTTTGAAGGGTTGGACTTGCTCAAAATGTATCAGGGTTCAGATAAGATCGACAGCCGCATCTATGACCGTGTGTTCGAGGGCGAGGTCGATTGTAAAGACCTTGAGGATGTGTACCGCAAGTTCAATCTGGAACACCCGGAGGGCTATAAGGGCCGGTCTTTGTCCGTGTCGGATGTTGTCGAAATCGTGGATGAAAACGGCGATTCGACCTTCCACTTCTGCGACTCCATCGGTTTCAAGCAGATCGACTTCGATCCCTACCTGACAGAGGAATACAAGGAAGATAAGATCAAGGTCGTTCTCTGCGAACCCGGCAAGGTGGCACGAGTAGCCGAGATCAGCAACACGCTTGCTGATCTCCAGAAGACCGTCAAGGGCGATATCGAGCAGTTCTGCCCCTACGAGGAGGCCGTCGCTATCATCTGCAATGAGGAAGGCAAGTTCAACGGCATGATGCCCAACAGAGCTATTTACAGTGAGCCGCAGGAGATTGAAATGTCCTACGGTGAACTGACGAGCAGGTTCCGCGAGGCCGAACGGAATGGAGGCGAGCATCTTACGGGTTATATCGTCTTTACCGAAGACAGTTTCACAAAGCCATATCCGGAGGCTGCGCGAACCTACGCCGTGAGCAGCAACAATAAGGCGTTCCAGCCCAATATGGGCGGATACTCCATCTACGCCAGCGCACTGGACGGCTCCGACCCGATGATCCGTCTGGAGGGCTATATGCAGAGCGAAAAGGGCGGCAAGGACGGATGGAAGATTGAGAGGTGCTATATGAAGAGCGCTGAGAAGGAAATGATCGACGTTATCTTCGGTCCCTTCTTCATTTGCGATTGCAGCGGCCCCAACTACGGGTCCCTGAATCAGGAGCAGATCGACCGTTTCATGAAGCAGTTTGAAAACCCTGAGAGGCTCATTCGCATGAATGGAACGCTGATGTCTGTTCCCTATAAACCGGAACCGGATCTTTCAAGGTGATGGAGGTGAGGGCATGAGAATCATCGACGATACCTTTATCATCGGGATTGACAGCGGCTACGGTAATATCAAGACCGCAAACTGCTGCTTTCCGGCAAGTGTGGCAGCATACGACACCGAGCCGGTCTTCAAGGATAACATGCTGGTGTATGGGAATCGTTTTTACCTGATCGGAGAAGGCCATAAGGAGTTCCTTGCAGACAAGACAAGGGACAGTGACTACTATGTCCTGACACTTGCCGCGATTGCAAGGGAGCTGAATATCAAAAAACTCACTTCCGGCAGGATCAGAATCGCCGCAGGGCTTCCCTTGACATGGGTAAGCGGACAGCGGGATGACTTCAAGAACTACCTCCTGCAGAACCGGTCAGTTGAATTCTCGTTCCGCAATACCAATTACTCTATTGAGGTGGTAGGCGTCGATGTGTTCCCGCAGGGCTTTGCTGCCGTAGCTGACAGGCTCTCCGATTTCAAGGGTGTGAATATGCTCTGCGATATCGGCAACGGCACAATGAACATCATGTTCATCAACGACAAAAAGCCGGTTCCTGGCAATATGTTCACGGAGAAGTTCGGAACGCACCAATGCCTGTTGGCTGCGCGAGAGAACGTGATGAGGGTTCATCATACTACCGTCGATGACGCGATCATCAACCGGGTGTTCCGGTTCGGGACAGCGGACATCAATGAGAAGTATCTGAAAACAATCACTGATACAGCGACGGAGTATGTGGAGGGGATCTTCCAAAGACTCCGTGAGCATGAGTACAACCCTGAGTTGATGAGGCTCTATGTTCTCGGCGGCGGAAGCTGTCTGATCCGAAACTTCGGTACCTTCGATAAGGAGCGTGTCACGATTAACGACGATATCTGCGCCACGGCAAAAGGCTATGAGTACCTGGCTGAGTTGAATACCCGGAAGGGCGGTCATCTATGAGCTATAAGAGATTCAGCCTGCGCTTTAATATGGACGACGCAGATGAGCGAAGAGCATGGGAGCTGCTGCACAGTGGAGACATTGCAGTGATTAACACGGAAGTTATCAAACGAATCAATGATGCCGAGCGATACAGGCATCTTGAATGGATACTCAGGAAGGTAGTTTCTGAAGAACTGAGATCAATGCCGTTGACATTATCCGTAGGAGGAACCCAGTCTCAGCGCGAAAATGAAGAGAATGAGAATAGTGTTCTGGATTTTCTAAACAGCTTCTGATGGCGCCAATTTGGAGCCATTTTTTTGATGCAAAAATCTGGGTGGAGCCAAAATGGAGCCACCCACTGAAAGAGGAGGTGAAACACCAATGGAAAAGAGAGCGTTGTCCTGGCAGGAGTTTTTGGACTCCGGCTTTGACGGTCGAGACTACAATTTCCCTGATTTTGAAGGGACCTTTGAGGCCAAGATGGTCTGCAAACGTTGGGACAAGAATAGTAAGCTCTTGGTTTATCTGGACTTTGACGATGGGAGAAAGATCATCACTTCCGCTTGGCAGGACTCCAACTATAAGGGGCTTGCGGATATTCCTTTTAATACCCGCGTCAGAGTTACTTTCCAGTATTCCAAGAAGGGCATTTCTTATCTTAGAAGTGCCGAAGTAATCTAAACCATGGGATCAGTGGCATTGTCTTAACAAGCAACGAATCTGTCCGTACAGATTCAGCTTGTCTGGGGCAATGCCCCTGAAACCCCAGAAAGAAAGGTGATGTTAAATTGAGAAAGAGAAATTGCAGAGTAGAAGTCTGCTTCACTAAGGATGAACTGTCTGCACTCTCGAAGAAAGCAAAGAAAGCAGGAATGTCTATCGGCGGCTTCATCCGGCACTCTGTTGCAAACAAAGAGGTTAAGGAAGCGCCGCCTGCTGATGTTCCTTACCTTATCCGTGCCATGCGTCAAGCCGGGTACAATCTGGATCAGACGTTGAAGAGATTCAATTCTACAAACGTCCCGGATATGCCCCAATTCAGAAAAGGACTGGAGGAACTTAAAACGGCGACAAAACTGGTCTCCGACGCCTATACCTCCGGAACCGGTTAATGGCAGTCACTTCTATCTGGCCGATCAAAGGCAGAGTAGATAAGGTCATTAACTACGCCAGAAATCCCGAAAAGACGCATGATAAGGCTAACCTCTCGAAGCTTCATGAGATCGAAGGCGTAATTGAATACGCAGCCGATGAAATGAAGACTGAGACCAGGGCACTTGTAACCTGCCTCAACCTAACAAGCGAAAAAAATGCGGCAAAGGAGTTCATGGAGGTGAAGCATCGGTACGGTAAAGAAGACGGCAGAGTCTGTTACCACGGCTACCAGTCATTCAAGGCTGATGAGGTGGATGCGGATACCGCACACAATATCGGTGTGGCTCTTGCCAAGGAGCTTTGGGGAGACCGCTTCCAGGTTGTGATTGCGACCCACTGTAACACGGGCCATTATCACAATCATTTCGTCAGTGCGCCCATAAGGGGCAGAGTAAATCCGCTTAGCAAGCGGCAGGCGTGAGGTTTCAAGCCTGTGGTCAACGTCTAACCTGGCGGGGAAACCCAAAGGGGACAATAGCACGACTGTAAAGCAGCGAGTTGGCAAGTTGCCATGCCACGACTGAGCTGCAAGACCAAAAGTTCACATGAGGATAAAGCCTGAATTGGTTGAACGGCAGTCCGAGGGACATTTGTGGTGGTCGTAACGGAAGGCAGCTATAACCGTTACGCTGTGCATCTTCATCAGACATGCACGACTGGTCGAAGCGAAGCCAATGCGCAGCCCATATGTATCAGCATAAAAGGGCGAAAACCGTATCCGACAGTGAACGAAGCTTTTTACTCTGTTACTAAATGGGGATTGCCTAAGTTGGAACGCCGCAAGGCTATGGGTAGAGGCCCTGAATATCCAATAAGGCAACGGAGCCCTCGTAGTAGTCCGAGCGCGTTAATGGCGCGCACATGGCGAAGGAGGGCAGTTTTCTCAATTCAATACAAAAGAAAGGAAGGTGCGAGAGGCATTGAGAAATCCAGAAAATGTATTGAACAGTCTGCAAGCGCATTCAGCGCAATCCGACTATGCCTACAACAGATTGTATCGCAATCTGTTTAATCGGGAGTTCTTCTTTCAGGCGTACCAGAACATATACGCCAACCAAGGGAACATGACCGCAGGCACAGACGGAAAAACCATCGACGCAATGAGCATGGAACGCATAGACCGGCTCATTGAGACACTGAAAGACGAATCGTATCAGCCCAAGCCGTCAAGACGGACGTATATTCCTAAGAAGAACGGGAAGCTGCGTCCACTGGGAATCCCGTCCATTGACGACAAGTTGGTACAGGAGGTCGTTCGTATGCTGCTGGAATCTATCTATGAGGGCAGCTTTGCGGACGCCTCCCACGGCTTTCGCCCGAATCGAAGCTGTCATACTGCTTTGCGGATGATTCAAAACCGCTTTACCAGATGTAAGTGGTTTGTAGAAGGAGATATAAAAGGCTTCTTCGACAATATCGACCATACCGTCATGATTGACATTCTGCGCAAAAGAATCAAGGATGAGCGCTTCCTCCGCCTCATTCGGAAGTTCCTGAACGCAGGATATATGGAAGATAACCGTATGCATCAAAGCTACAGCGGTACACCGCAGGGTGGAATCATCAGCCCCATACTGGCCAACATCTACCTGGATCAATTGGACAGGCATATGATGGAGCTGAAACGGCGTTTCGACAAGGGAGACAAGCGAGCGTACAACCCGGAATATCTGAGAATGAGCAGCCGCAGGGGCAAGCTCAGAAAGAAACTGGATCGGACTGCTTCACAGGAGGAAAGAGCATCCATCTTTGCACAGATACAGGCGCTGGATAAAGTCCATAAGTCCATTCCGTGCAAAGACCCAATGGACGCCGATTTTCGCAGGTTGCAGTATGTTCGATACGCAGACGACTTCATTATCGGTATTATCGGAAGCAAAGCCGACGCGCAGGCGATAAAGCAGGAAATCAGTCAGTATATTTCAGAAAACCTGCGGCTTGAGCTGTCGGACGAAAAGACGCTGGTCACGAAAGCCACCGACCGGGCAAAGTTCCTTGGGTTTGAAATCAGGGTCACACCGCAAAGCAACCACACCAAGAAAACGAAGCGCGGCATGACCGCAAGAAATTACAGTGGTCACGTCATGCTGGAGGTACCAACGGCAGCAATCGAAAAGAAATTGCTGGAGCTTCACGCCATGAAGATAGTTGTCCGTGACGGAACAGAGATATGGAAGTCCACCCATCGCGGTGAACTGGCGGCAAGAACCGAACTGAGCATTCTCGACCAGTACAACGGGGAGGTGCGAGGCTTTTGCAACTATTATGCAATTGCCAATAACCGCTCAAAGCTCCATAAGTTCCGCAATATCATGGAGTACAGCTTCTACAAGACTCTGGCGCATAAGTATCGTACCTCAATGCGCGAAATCATCAATAAACATCGCATAGGCAAGGATATTGGCGTAACCTATAGGGACAAATTTGGTAATGAACGTGTCAGGCTGCTGTGGAAAGGCAGTCTAGCCAAAGACCCATACCCTTTGGGAGCAGAGGCAGACATCATTCATAAACCGAAGGGCATCATCGTGAAGAAACCAAGCCTTGCCAACCGTCTGAAAGCCGGACGGTGCGAATGGTGTGGAAAAGAAACGGCGGAACCGGTTATGCACCAAGTCAGAGCGTTGAAAGAGCTGGATACAAGCCAGCCATGGGCGGCATTCATGAAAAAGATCAATCGAAAAACATTGGTTGTCTGTCATGCGTGCCACGGTATGATTCACAGCGCAGACTGTGAGAAAAAGGAAAGCCGGATACAGCGAGAGTTGTAAGTCCGGTTTGGGGGCGAGTGCCCGGAAATCTACCGCAGCAATGCGGCAAGGCGCTGGGTACTTAGCCTACTCAATTCCGTTTCGGATGTGGACGGCCTGAAGTTCTACAATTCACCGGAGGATTACAGACACATGAGAGAAGTATCAGATCGGCTGTGCCGTGAGGCGCGGATCTCTGTGATTGATCATCCTGACGGGAAAAAGAAGAATTACGGAGAGTGGGCTGCTGAAAAGAATGGAAAGCCTACAGTTAGAGACACGATCCGCGCGGATATTGACCGTGCAATTCTTGCCTCCACCACGGAGCGGGATTTCATCAGCGTGATGGAGGAAATGGGCTATAAGATCGAGACAAAAACAGAAACAGGCGCTCCGCGGCAGCATCCCATAGTTATTCTTCAAGGCAAGAAACACTTCCGTCTGGATAAGTTGGGAGAGTTCTATGAGCTCGAATCCATCAAGCAGCGCATCCAGAACAATATCCGAAAAAGAGTGCCATTCCCGGAAGTGAAGGAAGACAAGAAAGCGCCTTACTATCACTACAAGGAAAAGGCGCAAAAAGCAACCGGGCTATATGCCCTCTATCTTTACTACTGTTACGAACTTCATATCATCGTTCACAAGCCGGCATCTATCAAAAAGGTGTCGGTTTTTTTGCGCGAAGATGTGACGAAGCTCGATCAGTATATTGCTCAGGCTGATTTTCTTGGGCGTACAGGTATCACGACTACGGAGGAGCTTCTATCGTACAAAGCCGAAAAGGAAACTCTGATAAAGACGCTGGACAATGAACGCAAGGGATTAAAGAACAAACAGAGGCAGTGTGCTCGTCGGAACGATGAGAAAGGCGCTGCGGAGATAAAAGCCCAAGTAGACGTTATTACCAGCGAAATGAGTGCCATACGCAAGGAAATCAAGCTTTGCACCGCCATTGCCGAGCGGTCTGCAAGGGTTCATGAGAACCTTGAGGATATCCGGCAGCAGGAATCTGAAAGAAAGGAGAAAACGACAGATGAGTTACTCGTCAGGAGAGGCGGCAGAACAAGTCGTGAGAATGACCCTGAACGGGGTTGAGGTCGCCGCAAAGATCAGCGGTAAAGCTGCGGAGCGGCTGGCTGTTCTTCTCTATGCGGTCCTGAAGGATCAGAAAAAGACGCGCGGCAAAACGAGGCTTACCAGTATGCTCAGGAGCGGAAAAGAACTCAAGGTGTTTTCCGTGAGCGACAATGAACTGGAAAAGTTCTGTCGGGAGGCCAAGAAGTACGGCGTCTTGTACTGCGTCCTAAAGGATAAGACAGACACGGACGGCCATACCGACGTGTTTGTCCGTGCCGAAGACGCGAGCAAAATCAACCGCATCTTTGAACGCTTTGGAATTGCCACGACCGATCTGGCTACAGCAAGGGGCGAAATCGTCAAGGCAAACGAGGAAAAGAACAGTGACCGTCCGGAACCTGACCGTCATACCACGGAAAAGGATAAGGATGAAGCTTTCGTTGACGCCATGCTTGCGAAACAGCCCAACAAGGAAGAGGCTCAGACGCAAAACCCCACAGAAGGCCGGAATGCGAAGTCCCGTCAGTCCGAGCCTACCTCAAGGCCGCGCGAGAAAACCGACAGGGGTATCTCTGATTCACCGGAACGGAGCCGAAAGTCTGTGCGAGAGACGATGAAGGAGATCCGGGAGGAACAGAGACAGAGGTCGGATTCTGCGCAGAGAACGAAAGACGCTCCTACGAAGGGGCCGGAGCACATCGAGGTGCCCAAGAAGAAAAAGGAAAAGGAGAGATAAATCATGGCAAACTATGATGACATTTTCAATGCAAGCCAGTCCGTGGAGACGGACGAAAAGAGCTATTCCTCTTTCGATAAGGAGGAATGGGCAGCGCAGAAGAAGCAGGAGCGCGAAGATGCTTTCGCTCTGATCGACACGACCGCCGAGCACATGGCCAACGACGGTGCGCTCTTCCAGTCTTATCTGGATGTCCAGGCGCACTTTGACCGCTATTCGGTGGGCAACGCCCTTCTCATCACGGCGCAGAGGCCGGAGGCAACCCAGCTTGCTGACTCCAAAAATTGGAGAGAGAACGGCGTGTATATCAAGAAGGGCGAAGTCGGAATTGTCCTTCTGGAACCCGGTGAGGAGTTCACCAAGG
>JAEEGF010690771.1_pt1 | contig 10374 bp, 6 predicted proteins | sample 9134171 | NCBI WGS metagenome assembly JAEEGF01 (sample SAMN16246542, study PRJNA631951) | gut metagenome | biome: gut microbiome; feature: rumen; material: AP-attached | host: Bos | place: Iran: Karaj | collected 2018-10 | reverse complement strand
GATCCTGTCCATACCCAGGTCCGCAGCAAGAAGATACTTGTTGTCCTTGGAGACCTTGATGCACTGAACGTGAGGTACGTGATTGCGCCCTGCCGCTGTTCCAAGGCCATTGTGGAATCTCTCATCTGTGATCTCACCGATACTTCCGTCGTCGTTAAGTCTAAGGACCGTCACCTTGCCGTCGTGGTAGCCAGCAGTCACAAGGTAGTTGTCAGTCTGATCCTCATTGAGGTAGCATCCGCGCATTCCGTTGATTGATGCCTCGTTGAGGAACTCAAGGCTTCCGTCCTTAAGGATGTGGTATGACTCCACACCTGTATCTGTTATTGAATAAAGTGTGTTGCCGTCATGGGAAATCCCTATATATGAAGAATTGGTGATCTCAACCTTCTGTTTCTCAGTCAGTCTCCCGTTCTTAAGATCAACGTCATAGATCCTTATTCCATACTTTGTGCCAAGTCCTGATGTGTAGCTTGATACATAAGCTACATACTTGTCTTTTGCAGCCATAAAAGCGCCTCCCGTCGCGGGTCCTTAGAAAAACCCTTATTTATCACATTTTATCACAACACTAACAAACTTTAAATATACCAAAAAAAGTAATTGACACTGCGGTATGCTCATTTAAAATAAAGTAGATATGTATTTATATTTATTAATAGGAGAACATTTAAAATGGGGAAAGACCTGATAACTCTTGAGCATATTTCCAAGTCCTACGACGGACACGTGGTACTTGATGATCTTAATCTCTCTATCTACGAGAATTCTTTTGTCACACTCCTTGGCCCCAGTGGCTGCGGCAAGACCACGACCCTTAGGATAATCGGAGGCTTTGAGAAGCCCGATCAGGGCAAGGTTATCTTCGACGGCCAGGATATCACGGACATGGCTCCCAACAAGAGGCAGCTCAACACCGTATTCCAGAAATATGCCCTCTTTACCCACATGAATATAGCCGAGAACATCGCTTTCGGACTCAAGATCAAGAATAAGCCCGAGAGCTACATCAAGGACAAGATCAAGTACGCTCTTAAGCTCGTCAATCTTGACGGATATGAGAAAAGAATGCCCGACTCCCTTTCAGGCGGTCAGCAGCAGCGTATCGCAATAGCAAGGGCTATCGTCAATGAACCCAAGGTACTTCTTCTCGACGAGCCCCTCGGAGCACTTGACCTTAAGCTTCGCCAGGACATGCAGTATGAGCTCAAAAGGCTCAAGGAAGAGCTGGGAATCACCTTCATCTATGTAACTCACGACCAGGAAGAGGCCCTTACAATGTCAGATCACATCGTTGTAATGAACCAGGGCTACATCCAGCAGGAAGGGTCCCCTGAGAAGATCTACAACGAGCCTGAGAATGCCTTTGTTGCTGACTTTATCGGAGACAGCAACATTATTCGCTCGACCATGATAAGGGATGAGCTTGTTGAGATACTTGGTGCCCGCTTTGCCTGCGTAGACAAGGGCTTTGGCGAAAATAAGCCCGTGGACGTCGTCATCCGTCCCGAGGATGTTGAGCTTGTTTCTCCCGAGAATGGAACTCTTGAGGGAGTTGTCACAGGTCTCACCTTCAAGGGCGTTCACTACGAGATGGACGTGGAAGCAGGCGGCTTTGAGTGGCTTGTTCACTCCACAAGACTTTCCGAAGTCGGCACCAGGGTCGGAATCAAAGTTGACCCCTTCAATATACAGATTATGAATGTCCCGCTCTCTGAGGACGAGGAGGCAATAAGTGAAACTGTTTAAGAAAAACAAAACCGCACCGCTTCTATCCTCCCCTTACCTTGCCTGGGCGCTTATCTTCATTCTCGTGCCTCTTGCAATGGTTATCTACTACGGAGTTACCGATGCATCAGGTTCTTTTACCATGAGCAACATCGCAATGATAGCTGAGCCCGGATACCTGAAGGCACTCTGGCGCTCAATAGGACTTGCTTTTATCAGCACCTTCGTGTGCTTTATTCTCGCATACCCTCTTGGCATGATACTTTCATCCATGAAGCTTGAGAAGGACACCTATCTTGTCACACTTTTCATACTGCCCATGTGGATGAATTTCCTTCTGCGCACCCTCACCTGGATGACTCTGCTTGAAGGGAAAGGTGTTATAAATACCGTGCTTGAATTCATGCACCTGCCGCCTATCCATATCATCAACACCTCAGGTGCCATCGTACTTGGTATGGTATATAACTTCCTTCCTTTTATGATACTGCCCATCTACAATTCTCTGTCGCGGATCGATGACAATATCATCAACGCAGCAAGAGATCTTGGCGCAGATTCCTTACAGACATTCCTTCGCATCACTCTGCCTCTGTCTGTTCCCGGAATCATAAGCGGCATAACTATGGTATTCATTCCCGCTCTTACGACCTTCGCAATATCAACAATGCTGGGCGGCTCCAAGATACTACTCATCGGAAATATCATTGAGCAGCAGTTTACACAGGTCTACGACTGGCATCTTGGAAGCGGACTCTCCATAGTCCTTATGATCTTTATCCTCATCAACATGATAATTGAGAGGCTTGCAGATACGGAAGGAGGTGTGCTCGGATGAAAAAGATAATCGAGAGACTTTATCTTATTCTCATACTGATCTTCATGTATGCTCCCATCGTCACACTGATCGTGCTCTCCTTCAATTCCAGCAAGTCCAGGGCAAGATGGGGAGGCTTTACATTAAAGTGGTACACAAGGCTGTTTTCTGATGCAGCGGTTGCATCTGCTCTTTTCAACACCTTGTCTATTGCCATACTTGCCACGATCTTCTCAACAATAATCGGAACGATCACCTGCATAGCCATGGTTGGTCTAAGTCCAAAGCTCAGGTCCCTTATCATGGGAGTGACCAACATCCCCATGATCAACGCTGATATCGTGACAGGTATATCACTTATGCTGCTGTTCCGCTTCCTTCATATAGGTTCCGGATTTACCACGATACTCCTTGCTCACATAACCTTCAACATTCCCTTTGTTATGCTGAGCGTAATGCCAAGGATAAAGAGCATTAACTTCTACGTCTACGAAGCGGCCCTCGATCTTGGAGCAACACCTGTGGTCGCCTTTGTAAAGACCATACTTCCGGATCTTATTCCTGGAATCGTTTCAGGAGCTCTGATGGCATTTACCATGTCCCTGGACGACTTTATTATCACATATTTTACCAAGGGTTCAGGTTTCGAGACTCTGTCGACTCTTATATATAATGAGGTAAAAAGAGGTATTCAGCCCGAAATCTACGCTCTTTCTGCTATAATATTCATAGTGGTGCTCGCTCTTCTCTTGATAATATACAGAGCGCCAAATACTAAGACCAAGGAGAAATAAGAGGAATTATGAAAAAGAAACTATTGTCTGTCGTTCTTTTGGCTGCAATGACTATGGCTAGCCTTACCGGGTGCGGCTCCTCATCTTCAGGTGATGCAGGCAAGCTCTATGTTTATAACTGGGGCGAGTACATCGACGAAGAGGTCATCGAAGAATTTGAAGAAGAAACCGGCATAAAGGTTGTCTATGACATGTTTGAGACCAACGAAATCATGTACGCCAAGCTTGCTCAGGATACTTCGCAGTACGATGTGGTATGCCCTTCCGATTACATGATCCAGAAGCTCATCGATAAAAACATGATCCAGCCACTCAATTTCGACAATATTCCCAACAGCAAGAACATCGGTGAACAGTACTACAAATCATCTGAGACCTTTGATCCGGGCAATAAATATTCAGTGCCCTACTGCTGGGGAACCGTCGGTATCCTCTACAACAAGACCATGGTTGATGAGCCCGTAAACAGCTGGGACATCCTCTGGAACGAGAAATATGCAGGACAGATCCTCATGCAGGACTCAGTGAGAGATGCATACATGGTGGCACTTATCAAAAACGGCTTCTCACAGAACACCAAGGACCCTTCAGAGATTGCCAAGGCCACAGAGGACCTTATCGCTCAGAAGCCCCTTGTTCAGGCCTATGTAATTGACCAGGTAAGGGATAAGATGATCGGCGACGAGGCTGCTCTGGGCGTTATCTACTCAGGAGAAGCCATATACACAGCCCGTGAGAATCCTAATCTTGAGTACGTTGTTCCCGACGAGGGTTCCAACGTCTGGATCGATTCCTGGGTCATCACCAAGGGTTCCAAGAACGTATCAAACGCTGAGAAGTGGATCGACTTCATGTGCAGAGGCGACATCGCCCTCAGGAACTTTGAGTACATCACCTACTCCACTCCCAATACAGAAGCTCAGGCTGCTATTGAGGATGAAGATATCAAAAATTCCAAGGTTGCATTCCCCGATCTTTCAACCATGAAGGTCGAGGCCTACCAATACCTTGGTGAAGACGGCGACAAGCTTTATGCTGATGAGTGGATGAAGGTTAAGTCCTCCAACTAAAGACAAAAAACGAGCGCCACCAGGCGCATCTGCTGTGCGGATATAAAAAGCTGTCATTTAAGATGGATTTAAACATCCCAAATGGCAGCTTTTTTATTTGCTTATTTGCCATTCATGATGAGTTTAAACATCCCAAATGACAGATTTTTTCTTAGTTGCTATACCTAGTGTTCAAGCATATCCCCCGCCTTCCCGGGGCTTGTTATTATAGCAAAAAGATGTCTGATGTCAATGGCTGCCCGAGCACAGGTGCTCAGCGTACTGTCCATTGACATCAGACATCTTATTTGCATAGCAGCACTTACCCCGGGATAGGCGGATGGATGATTTAACGACTTTCATTTCTCGCTGAATCTCTATAGCAACTATCTGGGTCTGCTATTCCACAGGGATTTTCAGGTCCAAAATGAGAAACGCCAGAATGACCCTGTTAGCGCAAAGGTATCTACAGGCTCAATATGTGAAAAGCCCATTATGAGCCTGTCACAGCATAGTTTTTTGCAGGCTCAAAATCAAAAAGACTCATATTGAGCCTGTTAACGCAAGGTAATCTACAGGCTCAATATGAGAAAAACTCAGAATGAGCCTGTCACAGCAAAGTTTTTTGCATGCTCAAAATCAAAAAGACTCATATTGAGCCTGTATCCGATATATTCTCACGCTTCTCTTGTTTTGTGCAAGTTGTTATATACAAGCGAAATTCACCCTTTTTTTCACTTTATTTGAGCATCATAGCCATATACAGCGAATCCTGCCTTCCCCGAGTAAGTGCAAAAAGCAAATAGAAATCATTTCTACTGTTACCCGATTACTGCCTCAACAACATTGACACTATCCACATAGCTGTAGTTAATGGAACTTGCATCGTGCTTTATTATAGCTGTTGAGATTTCATCCCCATGTTCAAGGGGATTGAGTTGATCACCCTTATAGCTGCAGATGATCCTGATTTCATTGACAGTCTCCGAGTACTCCGCAGTCACCTCAATCTCTGCGTCGATCTTCAGTTCAGTCAGAAGCAGCTGAAAACACAGTTCTTCAATAAAGCTAAAGCTCCTTCTCGCAAGCTTATAATCGATCAGATTCTCAGTCGTATATCTGTCAAAGCCTGATTTCATCGCAATCTGATCAAAGCCGGCTCTTTTCAGAATCGTATTATATACCTTCAGCCGCTTTATGAATTTCCTGGTGTTTTCTTTCTGAGGATTTTCAAATATCTCTTCAGGCGTTCCCTCTTCATAGATAACGCCCTCATCAACGTAGAACACCCTGTTAGACACATCTTTTGCAAACTTCATCTCATGAGTGACTATGAGCATGGTCATTCCGCGATTGGCAAGTCCCCTTATTACCGAGAGCACCTCTCCGACCATAGTGGGGTCAAGTGCAGATGTGGGCTCGTCAAAGAGTATCACCTCAGGATCAAGCGCCATGGCTCTTACTATTGCAACTCTCTGCTGCTGTCCTCCGGAGAGTTCGCTCGGGTAGCTCAGCGCCTTATCGGAAAGGCCAACAAGATGAAGCAGCTCCATTGCCTTATCATAGGCCTTCTGCCTGTCTGTTTTAAGCAGCTTTACGGGTGTAAACATGATGTTCTCAACAACAGTCATATTTGAAAAAAGATTAAACTGCTGGAAAACCATGCTTATCCTTCGGCGCATCAGATGAAGCGAATAGCCCTTCTGTGTAGTGTCTTCGCCTCTGTATATTATGGTTCCACCATCAATCTCTTCCAGTCTGTTTATCGCATTCAGAAGTGTACTCTTTCCGGTTCCGGATGGTCCGATAATGGAAATCACATCACCTTTTCTGATATCGCAGCTTATGGATCTTATAGGCTGAACATCACCGTAGCTCTTTGAAAGATCACGTATCTGAAGTATTACATCATTTCCGTCTGTCTTTGCGCTTCTTCCCTCGCCGGGATACATGACATCCATCTCTTTATGAAAATTATTCTCAAGTCTCTTAAGGTATGAGATATCTCTTTGCCCCGGTCTTACCTTTGTAAGGATGAGTTTCAGCAAAAAAGTGAGTGCAAGTGTCAGTACAAAGTAAACTGCGGCAGTAAGTATCAGAGGGAAAAACGCCTCATATGTTCTGCTCCTTATTATGTCCGCAGCCTTGGTCAGGTCCTGAACAGAGATGTAGCCTGCAACAGACGTCATCTTTACCATTGATATGAACTGTCCTGAATAGACCGGAATTATGCCGATAAGAGCCTGTGGAAGCACTACATTCATAAATCCTGAAATTCCTGTAAATCCAAGAGCTTTGGCAGCTCTGGCCTGACCCGCAGGTACCGACTCAATTCCGGTTCTGAATATCTCGGAAACATAGGATGCAAAATCTAACGAAAAACCTATGACACAGACCCAGAATGCTGAGATTGGAAGATCAACCAGAAGGACATAATACAACACAAGAAGCAAAAGTACTATAGGAACTCCCTGTTCAATTCTTATAAAAAGACGTGCAAAAGCAGTTGCAAAAACATTGCTGCTCATCCTCATATAGCAAAGGATCGCACCCAATATAGTTCCAAACAAAGCAGAAAAAAGTGAGATCTTAACAGTAGTCCAAAGACCTTTTAAAATGCTTCTCCATCTTCCTTCCACAATAAGTGTTTTGGAAAAGCTCTGGCGAAGCTTTTCTAATATCCCTTCGTTTCCCGTGGCGTCCCCCGCGTCAAGTGCATAGTTATCCTTGGTGATCATGGCAAAGATAGGCTCAGCAGTAACTTCCTGAGTGAAGTACATTATCTGAGCCCTCTCCGGGGTATTGGTCATTCCATATGCAAAAAGCTCGTATCTTCCTGTCTCAAATCCGGAAAGAGCACTTTCAAATTCCACATATTCATATTCGGGAGTATACCCTGCCCAGGCACAAAAGCGGTTTACAACGTCAAGGAAAAAGCCGCAGGGCTCCAGCCCGTTCTGATACGAAAAAGGCGTCCAGTCCAGACAGCTGACGACTTTAATAGTGCCTTTGCTTTCTCCTTCCATCGGATACTGAGGAAGACGATCAGGCGCGTTCTCCTGGTCATACCAGAGGTTAAACATTGCATCCAGGGTCCCGTCCTCTTTTATCATAGTAAGGTACTCATCAAGCTGATCCCGCAGTTCCATCCCTCTTTGCGTCTTGTTTGTGGCAAAGCTTGATGCGATAACACCTACAGGTTCAGGAAGTGCCATAAGGTTGTTATATGCGTCTGTATACTCAGCTATGCTCGACTCCTCTGAAAAGAAAAAATCGACTTTATGCTGTGAAACTGATATGGCCTGATCACTCCAGCCGGGAACATACTGAACCGGGCAGTCAGAATACTCATCTCTTATGAGGTCCGAAAAAACAGTTCCGGGTACAGTGATGACACTTTTCCCGTGAAGATCGGAAATACCGGAGATCATTTTCGAATCGGAACTACTTCCGTCATCAGAAGAAGATCCTGCGTTCTTCGAAAAAACAAATAGGACCGCTACGATTACTATCGCCAATAATAGTACGATCTCCGCCCAAAGAATCTTCTTATTCTGGTTCTGCATATATTCCTCTTACCTCATTATTTCTGTTGTGGCCTTTTAAGTATCAATGCAGCAGTTTCATTCCTGTTGTAAAGGCAAATGGATACATGAATATCCTCTCATTGCCGTCATCAAAATGTACAGTGAACTTGGTGGGAATCTCATCATCATCCCATGTCACATCGGTGATCACGCCGCTCCCGTATTTGATCTGCCTTACTCTCTCTCCGATAACAAGATTATCTGGCACTTTCTCTTTGGATGTCTCAGATGTTTTCTTCTTCAGGAGCATCGTTGGTTTACTTAAGATACTCTCTTTAGTTTTAGATTTTGGCACCGATTCTTTGAGCCTTGCTTTCTCCTTGGGAAAAAGTTCTCCCACAAACAGGGAGGGTTCTCCGTCATATCGAAGGAGTGTCAGTTTTTCTTTTGCCCTGGTGATGCCAACGTAAAAGATTCGCCTCTCCTCCTCATATTCGCTCTTATCACGGGGTGTTGCAGTCTTAAAATCCCTGATTATTCTGTTAGGGAACACTCCGTTTATCACATCCATCAGGATAACCTCGTCGTACTCAAGGCCCTTGCTTGAATGAATGGTCGAAAGAATAAAATCTGAGCTGTAGTCATCTCTTTTGTCTGAGAGAATCGCTCTGAGCTCTTCAAGTCTGTCAAGGAAGCCTTGAATTGTATCTTCATTCCCGGCCAGCATCTCAAGGATAAAGAGCTTGTTGTCATCCATGTTATTATCTCTGAGGTAATCGCCGTAGCCCATGTACTTGTCAATCCTTGAAAGGGCTTTGGACGGGGTTTCCGAAGCCATATTCCTGAAATGGGTCCGAAGTGATCTCACATTCCCAAGTATGTGCCTGCTAATATTGATCTCTTCGGCGGCATCGAGGATACCCATGTGTCTCTCATCGGCTATGATACACATCCTCTCAGCATCAGGCTTTCTGAGGAACGTCTGGAACTTGAAATATATCTTCATGAAAAGTTCAGGATCCATAGGAGAAAGAGCAAACTTAAGTATGTTCGTCACATCCACAACTACTCTGTGGGTAAAAAACGCCATATCAGAGCTCTTGATCCTGTATGGTATGCCTTTTCTCTCTAGAAGGTCCGCAAGAGGCAGTATGCTCTCATTATCCCTGTAAAGAACAGCGGTCTGGCTCTTGCAGTTTCTGGCGATATCCAGAAGATACTTGTACTGTGTTTTTCGGCTGCCAAGGGTGACAACTTTAATATCGGTCTCCGCCCCCCTTGTGGGAGACATATGTTTCTCATGGCGGCTGAAGTTCTTTTGAATGAACTTATCAGCGATCTCAACAATCCTTGCGTCTGAGCGGTAGTTCTTGTCCATGATAAGAACTTTCGCTGCCCTGTGCTCTTTTTCAAAATTCAGAAGCGCCTCGGGATAAGCTGCCCGGAATCCGTAGATACTCTGATCCTCATCCCCCACCATGAAAAGATTGCCGCTCTCTCCTGAAAGAAGAGAGATTATCATATGCTGGATCCTTGATGTATCCTGTGCCTCATCCACACATATATATCTGTACCTGTCGCGGTAAAAATCAAGAAGCTGCTGCGAGCCCTTGAGCATGCGATATGCATAGATCATCTGGTCATCGTAGTCCATCAGGCTCCTTGACTTAAGGGCCTTGTTGTAACCATCGTAGATCTCCCAGAGCTTAATGCCTTCATCTTCGCCAAGCTGCCTTATCTCACTCTCCTCAAGGAGCATGTTCTTACAGTATGTTATAAGGGTTCTGATGCCCTTGATATCGCTCTCTGTAGGATACTCATCCATGTTTTTTACAAAGAGATCTGTGAGGATCTTGCCGGATACTTTCTCGTCAGTGAGAAGGTCAAAAGACTTCTTGCCGATCAGATTCCCATAGTGGCTTATTATCCTTGCGCATATCCCATTGATCGTGCGAAACTCCAGTTTACCGGCCATTTCGCTGCCAAAGAGCGCTTCAAATCTCCTTGACATATCTCTTGTCGCCGCAACCGTATAGGTGAGTGTGAGGATATTGTCCGGTGATATCCCGCCAACATATACCATGTAGCCAAGTCTGTTAACCAGAACCGTTGTCTTTCCGCTGCCGGGTACAGCAAGCAAAAGAACCGGTCCATTAATCGTCCTTACTGCCGTAAGCTGCTGGTCATTCAGCTTTGCGGCGTATTTATTGTAAAATTCATTTTCAGTCATCTATTTTCCTGCTATTTGGTGCTGCCGGGTCAGCAAAAGACTGCCCTGTCAATCTCCGCCCAGTCTAAGCATCTCGTATAATTTGCTCCCGGAAGCTCAGCTTCCCGGTTCCAGGGCCTGTCGATCACAAACACTTTGATCTCCGGAAGGTGATCAAAATATTTAAATGCTGCGGGTGAGTCCTCTATGGCAATATCAAAACTCATCCTGTAGTAGTCTTCCATCTCAA
>JAEEGF011866536.1_pt1 | contig 10375 bp, 9 predicted proteins | sample 9134171 | NCBI WGS metagenome assembly JAEEGF01 (sample SAMN16246542, study PRJNA631951) | gut metagenome | biome: gut microbiome; feature: rumen; material: AP-attached | host: Bos | place: Iran: Karaj | collected 2018-10 | reverse complement strand
GGTGTTGCCCTTACCGGGTTTGCGGTGAAGGAAGTCGATGCAGAAATAGAGCTTGCCGTCCATGCGGATGCAGGTGCCCTTCTTGATGTCCTGTGAGTTAATCATAAAATTAGCTTCTTTTATTATACGTTATTGTGATTTTGTGGGTGCAAAGGTAAGAAGAAAATAAGAAAATAAGAAAATAAGAGGAGAAAAAGTTGCCTAATCCTTGTGTAAATGAAAAAAAAGGCTTAATTTTGCACCCCGAATCATAATGCGCACATAATAATTAAGCAATAAAAAGATATGAAAAGAACATTTCAACCCCACAACCGTCGCCGCAACAACAAGCACGGTTTCCGTCAGAGAATGACAACTGCTAATGGCCGCCGTGTATTGGCTTCTCGTCGCGCTAAGGGCCGCAAGAAGCTCACCGTTTCCGACGAAAGGCACGGTAAGTAAAGACGATTTTCAACAAAAAGGGAAAAGAAGTAAGGGAAACTTTACTTCTTTTTCTTTTTTATTACTATCTTTGTCGCGTAATAATATAAAATGAGTAACGATTATGGCTCTGGAGAAACTCAGGAAGAAACTTTTCAGCCCTTATGTCTATTGGAACCTGATAGCGATGGTGCTTGTGGGTATAGCTCTCTTCATAGGGCTTTGGGTATGGATGGTACAATATACCAAGCACGGAGAAGGCGTGGATGTGCCCGACGTGAAAGGCATGCTGATAGGCGATGCTGAGTACGCCCTCGACGAAGCGGAACTTGTGACGGTTGTAGTCGATTCGGCTTATGTCCGCAAGTTGCCGGCTGGAATCGTTCTCGAGCAGAAGCCCTCGCCCGGAAGCAGAGTAAAGTCGGGCAGGGAAATCTATTTGACTATCAATCAGAAGCAGACGCCCACAAATACGATTCCCGATATCGCAGGAAACTGCTCTCGCCGTGAAGCGGAAGCACGCCTGAAAGCTCTCGGATTCAAGATAGGTCCGATGGAGTTCGTTCCCGGCGACCCCGATTGGGTGATTGCACTGAAAGTGAATGGCCGTGAGGTTTATACAGGCGAACGAGTGCCAAGTGATGTGCCGATTGTGCTTGTCGTTGGCAATAGCGAGATAGGTAGCGGCGAAGACGAGTTTGGTGACCTCTTCGGCGATTCGCTGGGTGGCGAAGTCGAGACCGAAGTCTTTGACGGCTACGAGGAGGTTCTCTGAAGATGACAGAACTGGAGGAAGACATACTTCTCGACGACGAGCTTCTGGAGGAACAGCCTGAAGAGCACGAGCATTGGCGCATCGAGGTCGATAAAGGGCAAAACCCTGTTCGTGTCGACAAGTTCCTCATGGACCACATGCCTGGCACGAGCCGCAACCGCATTCAGAAGGCTGCAGAGGCTGGAAGCATTCGTGCGAACGACAAACCCATCAAGAGCAACTACAAGGTCAAGGCTGGCGACGTCATTACACTTGTCCTTGACCATCCCAAGCGCGACTGGGAAATCATACCCGAGGATTTGCCGCTTGATGTCGTCTATGAAGATGAAGTCCTGCTCGTCATCAACAAGCCTGCAGGTCTCGTCGTGCATCCGGGTTGCGGCAACTATAGCGGAACGCTCGTAAACGCCCTTGCCTGGCATCTTCGTGACGATAAAGGTTTCGACCCGAACGACCCAACCGTCGGACTTGTGCATCGAATCGACAAGGACACAAGTGGCTTGCTTGTCATAGCAAAGACTGCCGAAGCAAAGACAGATTTGTGCAAGCAGTTCTTCTATCATACGACTCGTCGGGAGTATAATGCCCTCGTTTGGGGACCTTTCGCAGATGATGAAGGCACCATTACCGGCAACATAGGCCGTCATGCTAAGGACCGCTTGCAGATGGATGTCTATCCGATGGATGGAGAAGTGGGGAAGCCAGCCATCACGCACTATAAGGTGTTGGAGCGTTTTGGTCCTGTCACGCTTGTGGAGTGCCACCTCGAGACAGGCAGAACGCATCAGATTCGTGCACACATGCGGCACATCGGACATCCTCTCTTTGCAGACGAGCGGTATGGAGGTTGTCAAATCCTCAGAGGCGAGCAGACGGCTTCCTACAAGGCGTTCATCCATAATTGCATGGCTTTGTGCCCAAGGCAAGCGCTTCACGCAAAGACGCTCGGCTTCAAGCATCCCACGACAGGGGAGGAGATGTTCTTCTCGTCGGAACTGCCTGAAGACTTCGAGGCATTATTGAATAAATGGAGAGTTTATAGCAAGAATAAAAACTAAATAAAGCGTAATGAAAACAATAGCAATAGTTTGTGGCGGTGACAGTTCGGAGCATGACGTAAGTATGCGTAGTGCAGAAGGAATAGCTTCGTTCATCGATCCCGCGCGTTATATTATATATAAGGTAGAGATTCATGCTGGCAAATGGGAGGCTTTGCTTCCCGATGGCAGTCGCTCGAAGGTCAATAGAGATGACTTCAGTTTCATGCACGACGGCAAGGAGATTCATCCCGACTTCGCTTACATCACCATTCATGGTGCTCCAGGCGAGAACGGCGAACTGCAAGGTTACTTCGACCTCATCAAGATGCCTTACTCGACATGTAATGTCCTTATCGAAGCAATGACTTACGACAAGTTCGTTCTCAATAATTACATGCGGGCTTTTGGCGTTTCGGTTGCTGACAGTCTTCTCGTCAAGATAGGTCACGACAAAGAGGTGACGGACGAAGAGATAGTGTCTCGCATCGGTTTGCCATGCTTTGTGAAGCCTTCCAGAGGCGGTTCCTCCTTCGGTACAACAAAGGTCAAGACTCAGGAGCAACTTCGTCCCGCAATCGAACTTGCCTTGAAGGAGGGCGAGGACGTGATGGTAGAAGCTTTCATGGGAGGCACTGAGCTGACTTGTGGCTGCTATAAGACGAAGCAGAAGAGTGTGGTATTCCCCATCACAGAAGTTGTCTCAAAGAATGAGTTCTTCGACTATGCAGCCAAGTACAACAATGAGAGTGACGAGATAACACCTGCCAGAATCAGCGAACGCCTTGCAGAACGCGTCTCGAAACTGACCTCGATGATTTACGACTTGCTAGGTTGTCACGGCATTATCCGTATTGACTACATTATCACGGAAGGCGAGAAGATCAATCTCCTTGAGATAAACACCACACCAGGCATGACAACAACGAGCTTCATCCCGCAGCAAGTTCGTGCTGCAGGCTTGGATATTCGTGATGTAATGACAGATATCATAGAAGATACACTTGAAAATGCAAAGTGAATTTGACGAGATACGTCCCTTCGGAGAGGGTGAGGTAAAGCAGGCCGTCGAGAGTCTTCTTGCCGACAGGCAGTTCTCGCGATTGCTGAAAGGCTTTGTGCCTTGGATGCCAGGCTGGATGCGAAACGGCTTGATACGTTTGGCGTTTGTTGGCGTCAACACGCCTTTGCAGTTCCAATTGCGCTTCATCAAGCCTGTTTTGAGACGCATCTTGCGCAAATGCAGCACAGGTTATACCTTCGCCTATAGTGGAATAGAGCCAGGGCCGGAACGTTACACCTTCATAAGCAATCATCGAGATATTGTCCTCGATAGCGCAATCCTCGACTTGATGCTGCACGAGAACCATTTCCCCACGACTTGCGAGATAGCAATTGGCGACAATCTCCTCATCTATCCATGGATTAAAACGCTTGTCAAACTCAATAAAGCTTTCACGGTTAAAAGAGGTCTCAGTCCGAGGGAACTGCTCGAAAGCAGTCAGAGAATGAGCCGCTACATGCATTATGCCATTCAGGAGAAGCACGAAAACATCTGGATAGCACAACGTGAAGGACGTGCAAAGGACAGTAGCGACCAGACACAAGAGTCTCTGCTCAAGATGTTTGCGATGGCCGGAGAAGGCACAATCGTAGAGCGACTAAAGGAGCTCAACCTCGTGCCGCTCAGCATCAGCTACGAGTACGACCCTTGCGATTACCTGAAAGCGCAGGAGTTCCAAATGAAGCGCGACAATCCGTCGTTCAAGAAGAGCAAGCAGGACGACCTGGACAACATGAAGACCGGCATCTTCGGAAAGAAGGGACGCATCCACTACGAAGCCCGTCCCTGCATCAATACTTGGCTTGACGAACTCTCGGAACTGTCCAAGACGGAAATCTTTGCTGAGGTTGCCCGTCGAATCGACCAGCAGATTCATGCCGGATATCAGCTCTTCCCAGGCAATTATGTTGCCCTCGACATGCTGAACGGCACTTCGAACTATACAGACAAGTACACTGAAGAGGAGAAGAAGGCCTTCGAAACCTACTTGCAGAGCCGTATCGACTTGGTGAAAATAGAGAACAAGGATGAGGCTTTCCTCAGGGAACGCATCCTGACGATGTATGCTAACCCGGTCATTAACAAGCAGATAGCGATACAATGAAGCACTCGTGTTTTTGCATAATGGTCAGTTTGATTTGCCTCGTTTCCTGCAAAAATGGGGAAGAGGAGGACTTCTATCCGAATGTTGTGACTGAGTTTGCGACAATTCGGACTGATGCTGAAGGCACGATGAAGGAGCTCACGACTGATGACGAACGCACTTATGCCATCACGAATCCGCAGAAAGGATACAAGAAGGACTACAGCTATCGGGTTGTTTGCGGCTTTGTTCGTGAAGGTCAAGCCGTTACGCTCTATCAACTGATGGCAGCCTACCTGCTTGGCGACTCTACCGAACTTGCCCAAGAACCTGACCCAATCAAGGTGACAAGCATTTGGCAATCAGGCAAGTACATTAACATGCATCTCTCGCCACTCACGCAAGGTGGTACACAATACTGGGGCTATCGAATCGACGAGACCAGCGACGGAGCCACACATCTCAGCCTTCATCACAGACAGAATGGCGACCCTCAGTCTTACACGCAGAGTGTCTATGCCAGTCTTTCCTTGGATGGACTCGAGGCAATTCCAGCCGGAAACGATATCGTCCTGCACGTAAAGACCTACAACGGAGAGCAAGTCTGGACTTTCCGAAAGCCCTAAAAGACTCGCACCCTAAGTGCTTGAGAATCAGACGGCATGGGCGGATGAAAAACATAACGTGGTTAAAAGCCAAACGTAACGTTGTTAAATCGCAAACATCTAGTGTGACGATTGCATTTTACTAGTGTGACGTTGGCAATTTACTAGTGTGACGTTTGCGATCATCACGTGCCACGTTTGAAGGCGAGGTTAACCTAATTGAAAAACCAAACTTGACTAATCTATAAACGAAACTCAAAAACTATGAAAGAAATTGCTGTTATATTAGGCGTCATACTGTTTTCAATCGTTTTGATTGCCATAAAGCTCAAGTTCAACTCCTTCATCTTTGGCGAAGGTGGACTGCTGGGACCTGAAGACCATTCCCTCGGCCATGAGATAAAGAATCTGGTCAAGTTGCGTGATCAGGGATTCATAGATGCCACGAAGTACGAGGAGATGAAGGCGGAGTTGCTGCTGAAATACAATGAGTTAAGTCATTACGCAGACAGGGAAATCCAGAAGCTCGAGAAGTTGCAAAAGCAGGGCGTCATCACTCCAGAAGAGCTCGAAGACATAAAGAAAAGACTCAGTAAGGTGACGCAATAACCCTCGCGCTTCAAGATAATTCGCCTGAAAGGTGATGATATTTGAGTAAAAAAGTGTATCTTTGCAGAGCAAAGAGTTAGAGGAAAATGAATTTTGAATCGATAAAGGGCAGTATTGCCGTTCTCATTTCGGGTGGTGTTGATAGCGCAGTCGTTGTCCATCAGCTTTGCCAGGCAGGTTTGAAGCCCGACCTACACTATATTAAAATAGGTATGGACGGGGAGGACTCGTCATGCTCGGCTGAAGAGGACATCGAGCTCTCGCAGGCTACGGCTCGCAAGTACGGGCTGAAGCTCGAAGTGACCGACCTCCAAAAGGAATATTGGGAACAGGTCGTGGGCTATACTGTCGAGCGAATCAAACTAGGACTGACGCCCAACCCGGATGTGATGTGCAACCGTCTCATCAAGTTTGGCGCGTTCGAGCAAAGGGTTGGCTGTCATTACGATTATATCGCAACAGGCCATTATGCCACAAATGTCGAGCGAAACGGCAAGATGTGGCTCGGAACAGCTAAAGATCCGGTCAAGGACCAGACCGATTTCCTCGCTCAGTTAAGCTACGAGCAACTCAGTCATACACTCTTCCCGATAGGTCATCTCATGAAGGACGAAGTGCGACAGATTGCCCTCGAAGCAAAACTTCCAAGTGCCAAACGCAAGGACAGTCAGGGAATCTGCTTCCTCGGAAAGATCAATTACAACGACTTCATCCGCCGTTTCATGGGCGAACAGGAAGGCAAAGTCATTGATATCGAGACGGGTAAGGTCGTCGGAAAGCATCAAGGCTTCTGGTTCCACACCATCGGACAAAGGAAAGGATTGGGCTTGAGCGGCGGTCCGTGGTTTGTCGTGAAGAAGAATGTCAAGAAGAACATCATCTTTGTGGCGAACGGATGGGACACACAATTGCAGTACGGACACGACTTCCGTCTGGCCGATTTCCACTATATCACGGAACCTTTGCCTGTTCAAAAAGGCGAAGAACCCAAGCCGATTCAGTTCAAAGTCAGGCATGTGGACCACTTCATGCCAGGCCTCATCAGCCTTGATGACGAGGGCTATCACATCCATTCTGATGCTCCCATTCAAGGCATAGCACCAGGGCAGTTCGGTTGCATCTATGATGCCGCCGCGACTGTCTGTTACGGAAGTGGCGAGATAAGCATTTACAAGGAGAAATAAGACCAATATGAAATACGATTTCGACGAGATAACCCCTCGCAAAGGAACAGACGCGATAAAGATTGACCGCGTGAAAAATGAGTGTGGAACCGATGACCTCATCCCGATGTGGGTGGCCGATATGGACTTCCGAACACCCCCTTTCATCTTCGATGCCATACGTAAACGCCTGGAACAGGGCATCTTGGGCTACACTTGTCAGAACCCGCCTTACTACGAAAGCATTTGCCGATGGAACAAGGAGCAGCATGGAATGGACGTCACGAAAGAGATGATTTGCTACATTCCTGGGGTTGTGAGCGGCATCTTCCTTGCCGTGCAAGCCTTCACGGAAAAGGGTGACCGCATCCTCATACAGGAGCCCGTCTATCATCCCTTCTGCTTTGTGCCCGAAGCGTGCAAGCGAGTGGTCGTACAATCATCGCTTCGTCGAACGGAAACCTCCTTTGCGATGGACTTCGAGGCACTTCGTCGCGACATCAAAGGCTGCAAGATGATGATACTCTGCAACCCTCATAACCCTGCAGGAATATGCTGGAAGAAGGAAGATTTGCAGCAAGTCGCACAGATTTGTGCAGAGGAAGGGGTTGTCGTGGTGAGCGACGAGATTCATTGCGATATGGTCTTCAAGGGACACAAGCACATTCCCTTTGCCAGCGTGAGCGAGGAAGCTCGCCGAATCAGCATCACTCTGCAGGCTCCCACAAAGACTTTCAACATGCCGGGCATCGTGGCAAGTCAGGCTATTGTCTATGACAAGAAACTTCGCGACCAATACTTCAACTACATTTGGGGCACGGATCAGGACCTCGGCAATGTCTTTGCATGCGATTGCGTAATGGCTTGTTATAGCGACGAAGGCAGGGAATGGAAGCAGCAAATGCTCGACTATGTGCAGGGCAACATTGACCTTGTTGTGAAGCGTTTCGCAGAGGAATGTCCCAGCATCCGTCCCATCATACCCGATGCAAGCTTCCTCGTCTTCCTCGATTGCACGGCTCTCGACTTCAAGACACAAGGCGAGTTGGAGCATTTCTTTGCCTTCGATGCCAAAGTCGGCATGAACTCAGGAGCGATGTTCGGCAAAGGAGGCGTCGGTTTCATGCGTTTGAACGTCGGTTGTCCCCGCTCTGTCGTGAATGAAGCCCTCGACAGAATAATAAAAGCCATAAAGGATATGTGAAGATACAATATAGAATATGCCATTTGAAAAACATCTTAACAAACTATTATTAACCGCCGTCTTATGCCTCCTGCAACCTGTGCCATGCATGTATGCAGAGAGGCCGATTGACGAGGAATATAAGTTGTCGGGCACCGTGATAGGAACGGAGAAATGCTACAACTATGCCAGTCAGTCAGTCTCGTATGACATAAATATCGCAGCAAATGCCTTCGACGGAAACCTCTCCACCTTTGTTGCCACTTATGAGACGTCTCACACATGGGTAGGCTTGGATTTGGGTTATCCTCACATCATTACACGTGTGGGTTGGAGTCCTCGTAATGACAGCGAAGGCCCTAAGCATGTCGTCTTGGGAATCTTCGAAGGTTCCAATCGCGAGGATTTCATGGATGCCGTTCCCCTGTATATGATTACGGAGGAGGGAACTATAGGCGTCATGTCTTATGCAGCTGTGCAAGTTTCGCGTGGATTTCGCTATGTTCGTTGGTGTGGCCCGGCAGACAGCCGTTGCAATATTGCAGAATTGGAGTTCTACGGTTACGAGGGCGTGGGAAACGATTCCCGCTTCTATCAGTTGACTAATCTGCCAACGCTTTCCTATCACACTTATTCTGGGATAGAACCTTACGACAAAGTTCACGAACTGGAATCAGAGATGTGTCTGGTTTATGACGGAGGAACCCACATACAGGAATATCCAATCTTGGCACGTGAGCGCGGAAACGGCTCACGTTATGAACTCTTCAAGAAACGTCCCTATCGCATCAAGTTCAACGACGGACAGAGCCATCACATGCTCAAGGGTTCTCCGTTGGAGAGTCCTTCGAAAGCCAAGAAGTGGACGCTTCTGCCCAATTGGCGCGAGAAGACCTTGATGCGCAACAACATTGCCTTCGAGATGAGTCGTCGTCTTGGATTGCGCTATACACCTTGGATTCAGAATGTCGATGTCATCGTGAATGGAGAATACAAGGGGAATTACCAACTCTGTGATCAAGTTACTGTGGACCCAAATCGTGTGGACATCACAGAACTGCTTCCCAGCGACATCGATGACCCACTCATAACTGGCGGGTATCTGTTGGAGATAACCAACCCCGGTGAGCAATATCATTTCAGCAGCACTCATGGCATTCCCGTTGACATCAAGTCTCCCGATGAGAATGATATTGTTTCACAACAGTTCACATACATTCGAGACGCTTTCAACGAAATGGAGTCCAGACTGTGGGTTTCCTACTATACAGACCCTGACGAGGGCTATCGCAGCAGGCTGGATTTGGAAAGTTTCCTGCGCTATTTCCTGGTTGGCGAGTTCGCAGGCAACAACGATGCAATGTGGAGCCTCTATTTGTATAAGGAACGAGAAGATGACCTCTTCCATTTCGGTCCTGTGTGGGACTTTGACCTCAGCATGGATAACGACCAACGTACCTATCCCGCAAATGGGAAACCCGACTGGCTCTACAATTATGGTTCCGCTGTTTCAGGCATACGAAATTTCGTTAGCCGCATCCTTTCCGATCCCTATGCTGGTGAGATGCTTAGCTCCATTTGGGCAGATATGCGAAAGAGCAAGGCTTTTTCTGTCGATAGTCTTTGGGCATATGTGGACAGTTTGGGTGTAGTGATGGACGAATCCCAAACGTTGAACTTCACACGTTGGGACAATCTGGGACAACTCCTTACGCTTCAACAGTTCGCTCCTGGCACTTATCAGGGAGAACTTGATATCGTCAAGAACTATCTGAAAGAGCGTATCAATTGGATAGACAATAAGTTGGGATATGTGGACGTTGAGGACATAGATCCTTCCGACACACTCTATATCATCAATACGCCTGCCGACTTTATGGCATTCCAGCATGCTGTGAACGACCAAGGACTCACCAGCTTGAATGCTCGCCTGAATGCCGATCTGGATTTGGCTGTAATCAATTCAAAGCTGAAACCAATAGGAACAAAGCAGCATCCTTATGCTGGTGTATTCGATGGAGAGAATCACGTCCTGTCGGGACTCATCTTGGAGCGTGAAGAGGATAACGTAGGACTCTTTGGCACGTTGGCAGCAGGAGCTGTTATTCGCAGGGTCACTTTGGGCAGTTCATGCCAGATTAGTGGTGCTAACGGCGTAGGCCTTATTGGTTCTGTGCAGGGAGAGGGAACCGTCACTCTCGAAGCCTTGGGCAATGAAGGCAAAGTTATTGCTTCTGGCAAATGGGCTGCAGGAATCCTTGGCAGATGTGAGGATTTCGCTACTTCAGTCAATATCAGTCATTGTTATGTCTCAGGTTCTGTTAGCGGTCAGGATGAAAGTGCTGCTATATGTGGTTGGGTAGGCAAGAGTGTCAAGATTACAAGGTGTTACAGCATAGCTTCTGTCATCGGAGTAGCTGGTAAAAACAGCTTTGC
>JAEEGF010587915.1_pt1 | contig 10375 bp, 7 predicted proteins | sample 9134171 | NCBI WGS metagenome assembly JAEEGF01 (sample SAMN16246542, study PRJNA631951) | gut metagenome | biome: gut microbiome; feature: rumen; material: AP-attached | host: Bos | place: Iran: Karaj | collected 2018-10 | reverse complement strand
ACTGTTTCGATGTTCCCGCATTTGCCGTTGATACGCATGTTTCCAGGGTATCGAAAAGACTTGGCATTGCTGATGAGGATGATGATGTCGGAAAGATCGAAGAAAAACTGATGAATTATTTTCCCGAAGATCGATGGGGAAAACTTCATCATCAGTTCATTTTTTTCGGACGCTACAAGTGTAAGGCTGCCAAGCCTGATTGCCAGGATTGCCCGTTAAAAGGGATCTGCAATCACTTCGCGTGATAGAGTTTCTTGGTCTGATAGATCGGATCCATGGTTAGGTGCATACCTAACTTTTTAAATGTGTTGATATCGACCTGAGAAAGGATGACCGAAGAATGGACATCGCAGCCTTTGAGCTGTTCGAGAGCTTTCAGAGCTTTATCACAGATATCGGATGTGATGGAATCGACAGCCAGAGCGATCAACACTTCATCGGTGTGCAGTCTGGGATTGTGACCGTGCAGATACTTCGTCTTAAGTTCCTGTATCGGAGCAAGGACTTTTTCAGACAGCAGATGAACATCCGGGATGTCTCCTGCGATCTTTGCCGCATTCAGCAGAGCGGCTGCGGAGGCACCCATCAGTTTCGATGTCTTTCCGGTGATGATCTGGCCGTTGTATTCGATCGCAACTGCCGGCTCACCGGTCTTTTTAGCGAGTTTATTGGCTTTGACAGCGACTGCGCGGTCTGCTTTAGAGACTCCGACCTTGTTCATGATGGTCTCCATCTTGAAAAGGACATCTTCTGGAAGGACATCGCGTCGCACATCGATCTCCGTATCATAGTAACGGCGTATGATCTCATCTTTTGCCGCCTTCTGGCAGACTTCATCATCGCTGATACAGTTGCCGACCATATTGACACCCATATCGGTAGGGGATTTATAGATCTGTTTGCCCATGATCCTGACCAGAAGATCGTTCAGAACAGGGAAGACTTCTACATCACGGTTGTAATTGATGGCGATCTTTCTGTATGCTTCCAGATGGAAAGGATCGATCATATTGACATCGGCGAGATCGACGGTAGCAGCTTCGTATGCCAGATTCACCGGATGATTGAGGGGCAGGTTCCAGATCGGGAATGTCTCAAATTTCGCATAACCCGATTTTAGACCGTGCATATTGTCGTGGTACATCTGAGAAAGACAAGTCGCCATCTTTCCGGAGCCGGGACCCGGTGCGGTCACGACGATGATCTCCCTTGTCGTCTCCAGATATTCATTTTTACCGAAACCATTGTCCGATAGGATCTGGTCGACATTGTTGGGATAATTGTCTATCGTGTAGTGATAGGCGACCTTGATGCCTGATTTCTCGAGATTTTTTCTGAGCTTGATCGCTTCATCCTGCTTATTGAAATGGGTGATGACAACACCGCCGATCTGCAGTTCGACGAGTTCAAAGGAATCGATCAGACGCAAAAGATCCTGTGAATAGGTGATACCAAGATCGGAACGCATCTTGTTTTTCTCGATGTCGTTGGCATTGATGACCAGGACGATCTCAACTTTGTCTTTAAGCTTCAGCAGCATTTTGATCTTGGAATCCGGTTCGAAACCAGGCAAGACACGTGAAGCATGGTTGTCATCGAAGAGTTTACCTCCGAATTCAAGATAGAGTTTAGAGAACCTGGATACTCTTTTTTTGATGTTCTGAGACTGCAGTCTGATGTACTTTTTGTTGTCAAAACCTATATTTTTCATATTTAAAAGTATATAACAAAAAACTAATCGTTTGGGTACCCAGTTTCCGTTTTTTATCAAAATCTTTTCAATTGTAAAGATGATAGAATAATAACGTGGATAAATACGCATTCAAAGATCATTATCCTTTCAGAGAAAAGGATTCCAACAAGTATGACAACGGTGTCGTCGTCTTCCTGTCCGGCTCATACGGAATGGCCGGTGCGGCTTTATTCAACCTGATCGGAGCCAAAAGTGCGGGGGCATCCTATATCCATTCATATCTGCCTGCTTCGATCTATCAGATCGTCGCTGTCAATGAAATGTCGGCAGTCTATCATCCCTATGATGATTCAAGAAAAGACATCTTTGATGAAGCTTCGTTTCGAAAAGCAGGAGCAGTCTGTGCCGGTTCCGGCATCGATCGTTTGAAATATAAAAAAGAGTACCTGGAAGAAATGCTGAAAACGGTGAGCGTCCCATTTATCATCGATGCGGGAGGCCTTCGTCTGCTCGGTGAGGACAGGTCGCTTTATTCTCTGAATGATAAGCTGATCCTGACGCCTCATCTGGGAGAATTTTCAGCGTTGACACAGATGAGTATAGAAGAGATCCTCGCCGATAGGGAGAGGATCGCTTTCGCTTTTGCGAGAGATCATCATGTGATCCTGATCCTGAAAGGGCCGCAGACCCTGGTCGTTTCTCCTGAAGGAGAGGTCTATATGAATGATACAGGGAATCCGGCATTGGCGCAGGCAGGCAGCGGTGATGTGCTAAGTGGCATCATCTGCGCTCTATGTGCATTATATGATGATACCTATCAGGCTTGTATCGATGCTGTCTGGCTGCATGGCTATCTGGCCGATCTTGCCATAAATAAACATTCGGCTGAGACGTTTGATCTGAGGGAATACCCAGTGATCGCAGATTCCTTCTTTTTCGGTTTGAAATGTGACCTTTGATACATTATTTTAAGTATCATTAAAGGACCTTTGTTAGGCTTTACTAACTCTCATATTCCTATGGTATAATCTACTTGTAATTCGATATCAAAAACGAAAGTTTTTGTATGTGATTTATAAGCGTTAGGAGGACAAAATAATGGCTCATTTACAAGAGGCGGCTGTTAAACAGATCAATGAGATCTGTGATCGTTATGTCAACGAAGAGACACCGCTGATGATGATTTTGAGTGACATTCAAAAGGAATATGGCTATATTCCTCTGGAAGTTCAGGAACTCGTTTCTGAAAGAACAGGCATCAGTGTCGCCGAGATCTACGGTGTTGTCACGTTCTACTCATTCTTCTCTTTAAAGCCAAAAGGAAAGAATGTTGTTGGATGCTGCCTGGGTACGGCTTGTTACGTCAAAGGCGCACAGAACGTCATCGACAAATTCTCAGAGATCCTTGGCATCAAGCCTGGCGAGACTTCTGAAGACGGTCTGTTCACACTCGATGCATTGAGATGCATCGGTGCCTGCGGCATCGCTCCAGCAGTGCAGATCAACGGTACTGTTTATCCGAAGATGTCTGTCGATCAGGTCGCACCTTTGATCGAGAAGTATAAGAACGAAGGAGAGTAGTCAATGTCAGAACTGATTCGTAATTTTGAAGAATTGGAAGCTAAACAGGCTGTATGTACCAAGTGCTTGAATGACAAGTTTACGGGTAATGACGGTAAACGTCATGTCGTTCTTTGCGGTGGTACAGGCTGTCTGTCTTCACATTCTGCTGAGATCAGGGAAAAATTCGTAAAGGTCATTGAGGAAGCTGGTCTTGCTGACAAAGTCACTGTCAACCAGGTCGGCTGCTTTGGTTTCTGCTCACAGGGACCTTTCGTTAAGATCTTCCCGGAAGATACTCTTTACAGAATGGTCAAAATGGAAGATGTTGAAGAGATCGTTGAAAAAGACCTCATGAACAATGAGATCGTAGAACGTCTTCTCTACGTCGATCCGATCACGCACGAAAAGGTCACCAAGCAGGATGACATTGAATTCTATAAGAAGCAGATAAGGATCGCTCTGCACGGATGCGGTGCGATCGACCCTGAGAATATCGACGAGGCACTGGGAGCTGAAGCTTTCCAGGGCCTGGCTAAAGCTTTGAAGATGGACAGGAAAGCCGTCATTCAGGAAGTCCTGGATTCCGGACTCAGAGGAAGAGGCGGTGCCGGATTCCCGACTGGAAGAAAGTGGTCTTTCGTTCCGGATGTGGAAGGTCCTAAATATCTCGTATGTAACGGTGACGAAGGTGACCCGGGAGCTTTCATGGATCGTTCGATCCTTGAAGGAAATCCGTTCGCTGTAATCGAAGGCATGATGATCGGCGGTTATGCGATCGGGGCACAGAATGGTTATTTCTACGTCAGAGCTGAGTATCCTATCGCTGTCAATCGTCTGAAACTCGCGATCAAGGCCATGGAAGATGTCGGTTTGCTGGGTGACAACATCCTCGGAACTGATTTCTCTTTCAGAGTTCATATCAGGCTCGGTGCCGGCGCGTTCGTCTGTGGTGAAGAGACAGCTCTTCTGAACTCTATTGAAGGCAAACGTGGTATGCCAAGACCTAGACCTCCATTCCCGGCTGTCAAAGGTCTTTGGGGCTGCCCGACTTGCGTCAATAACGTTGAAACATTAGCAAACGTTCCTTATATCCTCAGAGAAGGTGCTGCCAAGTTTGCGAGCATCGGTACTGAGAAGTCAAAAGGAACGAAAGTCTTTGCTCTTGGCGGCAAGATCAACAACGTCGGTCTGGTCGAAGTTCCGATGGGCACGACACTGAAAGAACTGATCTATGATATAGGTGGCGGCATTCCGAATGGAAAAGAGTTCAAAGCCATTCAGACCGGTGGTCCTTCCGGTGGCTGTCTGACAGCGAAGAACCTGGACACACCGATCGATTATGACAACCTGATCGCTGCCGGCTCCATGATGGGTTCCGGTGGCGCGATCGTCATGGATGAAGACAACTGTATGGTCGACGTCGCAAAATTCTACATGGAATTCATCTGCGATGAATCATGCGGCAAATGTTCTCCATGCCGTATCGGTACCAAGAGGATGCTTGAGATCCTGACCAGGATCACTGAAGGCAAAGGCACGATGGAAGACCTCAATGCTTTAAACGAACTTGCACACAACGTCAAGACAAACTCTCTCTGCGGCCTTGGCCAGACTGCTCCAAACCCGATCCTCTCTACGATGGCATCCTTTATGGATGAATACATCGCTCATATCGTTGACAAGAAATGTCCGGCTCATGTCTGCAAGAAGCTCATGGTCTATGTCATCGACAAAGACAAGTGCTTTGGCTGCCAGATGTGTGCGAAAGGCTGTCCTGCTGATGCGATCCATCATATCACACCGCAGTATGTCGCTCCGGGTAAGAAATTACCGGCTATGTACATCGATACCGATAAGTGTGTCAAGTGCGGTGCTTGTATCGCTACATGTAAGTTCGGCGCGATTTCCAAGCAGTAGGAGGGAAAAAAGATGGAATTAGTAAATATCAGAATTGAAGGCCAGGAATATCAGGTCGAAAAAGGCCTTACGATCCTTGAAGCCGCAAAGAAATGCGGCTATGAGATCCCGTCCTTGTGCGCTTTCAATCACGGCGAATGCTCATTGGCTTCCTGCCGTGTCTGCTTGGTAGAAGCACAGGAAGGAAAAGGCCCTAACCGTTTAGTCGCTTCATGCGTCTATCCGGTTTCAGAAGGCATGAATATCACGATCGGTTCACCAAAGGCAACTGCAGCCAGAAGGACATCTGTCGAACTGCTGCTTTCCAACCATAACCGCAACTGTCAGGAATGTGACAAGAATGGCAAGTGTGAACTTCTCCATGTCGCTACGATCACAGGTGCAAGAGAGAACATGTATGTCGGTGAGAAGACTCCGACGACTGTCGATATGCTCACACCTTCGATCAAACGCGATACTTCAAAATGTATCCTCTGTGGCAGATGCATCGCCAGATGCGGTTCTGCGCATGGTCTGTCTGTCTTGGGCTTTGAAAGACGTGGCTTCAATACGATCGTTGCTCCGGCTGAAAACAGATCGTTCAAGGATTCTCCTTGTATCCTCTGTGGCCAGTGCACGACTGTATGTCCGACCGGCGCTCTGATGGAAGTTTCTGAGATCGACAAGGTCGATGCTGCATTTGCGGCCGGCAAACATGTCGTTGTTCAGGTCGCTCCTGCTGTCAGAGCATCCTTAGGTGAAGAATTCGGTCTCAAGATCGGTACTCCGGTTACCGGCAAGATGATCGCCGCTTTGAGAAGGCTCGGTTTCGAAAGATGCTATGACGTCAACTTCGGTGCCGACCTCACGATCATGGAAGAAGGTACGGAACTGCTGCACAGGATCACTGAAGGCGGTACGTTACCGATGATCACGTCATGTTCACCTGGTTGGGTCAACTACGCAGAATACTATTACGGAGATCTGCTCGATCATCTTTCATCCTGCAAGTCTCCTCATCAGATGCAGGGTGCCATCCTTAAGTCTTACTGGGCTAAGCAGAAAGGTTACGATCCGAAGGATATCTTCGTCGTATCGGTCATGCCTTGTACAGCTAAGAAATTTGAAAAGGAACGTCCTGAAATGGAAGTTGAAGGCATCAGAGATGTCGATGCAGTCCTCACGACGAGAGAATTGGGCAGACTGATCAAGAGATCCGGTATCAACTTCAACAAACTCCCTGAAGAAGACTGGGATCAGGATATCATGGGCGAATACTCCGGCGCAGGCGTTATCTTCGGTGTCACCGGCGGTGTCATGGAAGCAGCGTTGCGTACGGTATACTACAAACTCACCGGCAATGAATACGGCAAGATCGAATTCACCGAGATCCGCGGCAACGATGCCGGTATCAGAGAAGCTTCTCTGGATATCAATGGTACGACCGTCAATATCGCGATCGCTTCCGGCATGAGATCGGCCAAGGTATTGCTTGATCAGATCAGAGAAGGTACTTCCAAATATCATTTCATCGAGATCATGGGATGCCCGGGCGGTTGCATCAATGGCGGCGGTCAGCCGTATGTCAAACCATGCTTCCTGCCGAACGAAGAGGACGACATCCTCGATACCTACAAGGCGAAACGTGCCAATGCGCTTTATACGGAAGACGAAAGACAAGTCATCCGTCAATCGCACAACAACACCCAGATCAAGGAACTCTATGACAGATTCTTAGGCGAACCGAATTCCCATCTGGCGCACGAATTGCTCCATACGACCTACAACAAGGATCGCGAACGTTTCGATTGATCAACGAAACAAGACCTGTCTAGTCTTAAGACCCCGACAGGTCTTTTTTATTTGGCTTTTCGATTCTGTTATACTGATAAAGATGAATTACTACGATGAGATGATCGAAAAGATCCAAGGATTGCTGGAAGAAAAGAACTATGACCTTGCAGAGAAGATGATTTCCGATGAACTGTCGGTCGCCTATGTACCTAGAGACATCGAAATAAAGCTTCACTCCCTTCAGGAACAGATCATCAAAGATACGATACGCAAGCAGATCAGCGATGAGGAACTGGAAAAGTATCTCTTTGAAGGTGATCCGGATCATCAGTTGTTTGCAGTCAATGAGCTGAATGGAAAGAATCTGCGTCAGTATCTTCCGTTATGCCAGAAATATTTCAACAGTAATGGATATGCGAATGCGAAAGCATTGCTGATCGATTCGCTGATCCGTCAGGAAATCGATCATGTATTCCATTATCACAGAAACGATGAGATCATATCTTTCAATCCGTCTTCATATGAAATCATTGAAGAATCTACGCCGTTTTTAGCCGCATACAGGCAGCTTACCGACGACTACATGAAGGAACCTTCGAAACTTCAGCTGGCCGGTCAGCTTCTTTACAAAGAGTTCATGATGAAACTGCCTGACCTGTTTACGGAAGAGGAGGCGCTATCCCTTGAAAAAGACATCATCGGATACATCGACAAAGCATTCGACAGTGCTGAATAAGTGCTTAAAACAGGTGTAATTCTAGAAATATGACAGTATTAATGTTAAAATAAATCAGTATGGGAGAAAGAAAATGTCTGAATATAAGAAAATAGAAAATGCAAAAGCTGAACTTGTATGTACATTGGAAGGGGAAGACTGGGAGAAAGCCAAGAAGACCGCTTTCCGTAAGCTTGCCAGCAAGGTAGAAATCAAAGGTTTCCGTAAAGGACAGGCTCCGAAGAACCTGGTAAACAAATACATCAACAATCAGGAAGTCCTGCTGGATGCCGCTGAAAGTCTGGCGCAGAAAACGCTGGATGAAGCGATCAAGGAACACGACCTTACGCTGATTGACCGTCCGGAACTGAAAGTCGATGAGATGCAGGATGACAAATGCGTATTGACGTTTACATGTCCGGTGCTTCCTGATGTCAAACTCGGCGACTACAAGAAACTGAAATACAAAGTAGAAAAAGTCAAAGTAGAAGATAAAGAGGTCAACGACGAAGTCGCAAAGTCTCTTGACCGCAAAGCCGATCTCGAACTGAAAGAAGAAGGCGAAGTCGAAGATGGCGATACCGTCGTGATCGATTTCGAAGGATTCATCGACGACGTGCCATTTGAAGGAGGAAAAGCGGATAACCACGAACTGGTGATCGGTTCCAATACATTCATTCCTGGTTTTGAGGATCAGCTTATCGGCATGAAGACGGAAGAGGAAAAGGACATCATGGTCGATTTCCCGGAAGATTATCATGCGGAAGAACTTAAGGGAAAACCTGCCCGTTTCCATGTAACGGTACATGAGATCAAGAAAAAGGTTTTGCCTGAATACAATGATGAGTTCGTAAAAGAACTGAAGATCGATGATGTAGAAACGGTGGAAGCGTACGAAAGCTACATCAGAAAGAATATCGAACAGCGCAAACAGGATCAGGCGACCCAGGATGCGGAAAACAAACTGATCGATGATCTTGCGGGAATCGTCGAAGTCGACATACCTGAAGTCATGGTCGAATCCGAACTGCAGTCCATGGTGCAGAACTATGAGACGAGACTGATGCAGCAGGGCATCTCATTGAGCCAGTTCCTGCAGCTTACCGGACAGACAGTCGACGGACTGAAGGACAGCATGAGAGAAGATGCGATCAAGCGGGTCAAGATCAATCTGGGACTCGCCGAAATCGTAAAGCAGGAAAATGTCGAAGTGACTGCGGATGACGTATCTGCCGAATATGACAGGATGGCGGAACTCTACGGTCTGACTTCCGAAGAGCTGCATAAATATGTACCGGAAGATACCTTGCTCGATGATCTCAAGCTGCAGAAAGCGCTGGATCTGCTGAAAAACCTGAAATAAATAAAGACGCTTTGCGTCTTTTCTATAAGAAAAGGAGGTAATCAATGAGCATATATTCTTATCCTTTGCTTTGTACCAGGGGAGCGGTGATCTTCCCTATGCAGGATCTGGCTGTGGAAGTTGGCAGACAGGTTTCGATAGATGCCGTCAACTACAGCAATGCCTATAATACGAATATCGTACTGGTCTCGCAGAAAGATCTCACCATCGACGTCCCGGGACCGGATGATGTCTATGATCACGGCACGATCTGCCGCATAAAAACTTCAAGGGAACGCGATGATCATCTGAAAGTGATATTTTCAGGCATCAGCCGATGCCGGATCACGAAGCATTTCATCAAAGATGACGTGAATTTCGTCGAAGTAGAAGAAATACAGGATACGGTAACGAATGAAAGCGAGATCGAAGAACTGACGAAACGCGCCTTGGCTGAATTCAATGCGGTCGCCCAGAAATACAACCGTCCGGGATTCCCGATCCGGCAGCTGAACGTTTTCGATTCGCAGCTGGCTTCTGTACTGGTCGATACATTTGCTCAGATCTATATCCAGGACATCAGCATCAAACAGCTTTTCCTGGAAGAACCGAATGTGAACAACCGGTTGGAAATGATGCTGGAACATATCGTAAAAGAACGGAATATGGAAATGATCGAGCAGGAGATCAATGAGCGCGTCAAAGACAGCATCGAAGATTCCCAGAGAGATTATTATCTGAGAGAGAAACTGAAAGCGATCAAGGATGAACTCGGTGGTTCCGATAGCGGTTCCGATATCGATGACCTTCGCGAACTGGTTGAAAACAATCCGTATCCGGAAAATGTCAAAGAAAAAGCCAGAGAAGAGTTTAAACGCTATGAAATGCTACCTCCGACGACAGGAGAAACCGGCGTCATACGTACTTATCTGGAATGGCTTCTGAATGTGCCTTGGTACCAGAAATCGCAGGACAACGAAGACCTGGAAGCCGCTTCGAGGATCCTGGAAGAAGATCATTACGGACTTACGAAAGTCAAGGAGAGGATCCTGGAATATCTGGCAGTGAAACAGATGACGAACTCTTTGAAATCGCCGATCATCTGCCTGGTCGGCCCTCCTGGAGTAGGTAAGACATCCTTGGCGAAATCAGTCGCACGAGCTTTGGACCGTAAATTCGTCAAGATCTCGTTAGGCGGCGTACGCGATGAAGCGGAGATCCGCGGACATCGCAGAACATACCTGGGTGCTTTGCCTGGACGCATCATTCAAGGGATGAAACGCGCCGGTACGCTCAATCCCGTCTTCCTGATCGATGAGATCGACAAGATGTCCTCCGACTACAAGGGCGATCCTTCGAGCGCCATGCTGGA
>JAEEGF011848553.1_pt1 | contig 10376 bp, 10 predicted proteins | sample 9134171 | NCBI WGS metagenome assembly JAEEGF01 (sample SAMN16246542, study PRJNA631951) | gut metagenome | biome: gut microbiome; feature: rumen; material: AP-attached | host: Bos | place: Iran: Karaj | collected 2018-10 | reverse complement strand
TTCCCACCTCATCCTCTTTTATCTTCTCTTCTACTTTCTTCTCTTTTACCTTTTTTTTTCACTTTCAATTCTCCATGAACTTTCTCACATTCTTCATCATTAATATCTTCATAATAATCATTTTCATTTCCATATTTTTTCATTAAATTATCAAAAAAATTATTATTTCCTCTTTTTTTATGATTTAACATAATTTGTTGCTTTAAATCATTTAAAGTATCTTCAGCTTCTTTTTTTTCATCTTCATCTTCAATTAATAATTTAATATGTTCTTTACTTTCAAAAAATAAATCACTTTTTTTTATTTTTTTCTTTTTAATTAATCGTTCATAAATTTTAATAAATCTTCCAATATCTTCATTTTTAGAAAGTGGAATAGCTTCTAATAATAAAGTAATATCACCATTATTGTCATTATAAAAATCAATTAAATCTTCTTCTTCCATTTCACTTCCTCTATATTTTAAAGAAAAATTTTCAATATCTTCTAACTTTAATTTAGGATAAATTTCTCTATAATATTGATATGTATTTTCTAAATCTATTTTTTCATCTTCATTTTCATCATACTCTCCTGTTTCATCATATAATTTTCTTTTTTCATCATTCATTAATATTTTATACGCTTTATTTAAATTTCTAAAATTTTCATTTGCATTTGGATCATTAGGATTTTTATCAGGATGAACTATATATACCATTTTCTTATAAGCTTTTCTTATTTCGTTTTCAGTTGCTTTTTCATTAACTCCTAAAAGCATATATAATGTAATTTTATCCGCCTTTTTTTCTTTATCCATAAATTAAAAATAATTTTTTGAATTTAAAAATAAATAATTAAATTGAATAAAAATTATTATTTTATTTTATTCAATATTTATTTATTTAAATAAATAAATTACGTAATATGAATGCTAATTATGATGAAAAAGTTCAATTATTAATAATTGGTGACATGACTGTTGGAAAAACTTCTATTTTAACAAGATTTACTGAAAATAAATTTAGTCAAAATTATCTTGCAACAGTTGGATTAGATTTTTTTACTAAAGATGTAGATTTTAAAAATCTTAATAGAAGAGTAAGAATAAAAATTTGGGATAGCGCAGGACAAGAAAGATTTAGATCATTAACTCAAAGTTTTTTTAGAAATGCAAATGGGATAATAATTGTTTATGATATATCTAATATTGAAACTTTTGAAAATTTAAAATATTGGATTCAATCTATAAATACACAATTAGGTGACACTGAAATACATATTATAGTAATAGGAAATAAAGAAGATTTAAAAAGAGAGGTTAAAAAAGAAGATGCTGAAAATTTTTGTAAAGAAAAAGGTTATAAATATTTTGAAGTTTCTGCAAAAGAAGGAAATGGAATTCAAGAAGCAATTAATTATTTAGTTGAAATGATAATAAAATCGAATTCAAAAAATAATAAACAGAATAATACAATTAAATTAGAGAAGGAAAAATCAAAAAAAAATAATAATAAAGAAAAAGGGGATAAAAAAAAAGGTGATTGTTGTTGATTTATAAATAATTAAATAATAATGTTTATATTATTATATATAGTATTGTATTTATATTATTTTATACAAAATATTAATTATTATATTAATAATACTTTTAATTTTTAAATTTAAATATTAATTATGGGATGTTGCGAAGGAAAAAATGATTTAAAAATGAATAAACAATCAGAATTAGTAACAAAAAAAGATGTTAATAATATTAATAATAATATTTTTATAAAATCTCAAACAAGTAATTCATATGGTTTTCAAAATGAAAATATTATGAAAGAAAATTATGATAGTTTAAATGATTTTTCTCCAATAAAAGATAATTCATATAATGATATTCCAATAACAAAAGAAGTTTTAGTTCCTCAATTAAAAGTTCCAAATGATATAATTCAAAATAAAAAACAATTACAATTAAAAATATTTGAAAGTAAATATTTATCTGAAGGTAAAATATTAATAATAAATCCTGGCGGCTTAATTGGTTCTGAAAGAAATGCTCAAGATGGTATTACATATTTTGGAGTTAATAATGTAAAATATTTAATAATATAAATAAATATTTAATATAGATGGATTTTTTAAATGATTTTAATTTTCCTGAAGATGAAACAAATATTGGAAAACGTCATTTTGAAATAAAATATGATTTATCAACTGATGAATATAAAATTAAAAATTTATCAGGAAGTGGATTATATATAAAAATTGAAAATAAAATATTATTAAGAAATAATTCGATTTTTTCTTTTAGTAATATAATATTTAATTGCTATATTGATATATCAAATGATAATAATATATCAAGTTCGACAATAACTTTAAAAATTATTCATGGAATTAATGAAAAAAAAGAATATGTTTTTAATTCAAATTCAAAAAAAATTATTAAAATAGGGAGATTAAATCATCCTGAAATTGATATTGATATCAATGATGAAAGTACTTCAAGAATACAATCAACTATATTTTATGAAAAAAATAATTGGTATATTATTGATGGAGATGGTAAAAAATTTAGTTTAAATGGAACTTGGTATTTTGCAGAAGAATATATAACAATTACTGAAGGAATGATATTTAGAGCTGGAACAACTTCTTTTAAATCTCATTTAATTTCTTCTTCTTCAAATTAATAATTAATTAATTTTTTACATTTGTTATATTTATTTAATTTATATATTTATATACATATATTGTTTAAAAAATAATAAATATTTATATCTTTTTACATTATAAATTGTCTATTATCATTATTATTAGATGATTCATTATTTATTTTATTTCTTTTATAATTTAAAAATTCTTCTCTTTTTCTATTATTTTTTCTTCTACTTGAATTTGTTGAAAATTTTATATTTAAATGTACAAAAGGAGGACTTAATAATCCAAAACTTTTACATAACTTAATTAAATCTAATTTTTCAATATTAAAATTATCTTTATCATTATTTGTATTATAAGCATGTAAATATGCTCTATATGCTTCAGTTGCTAAATTAAGTAAATAATGATCTTTTTTATTAACTAATTTTTCAAATTGTTCTTGAATTTTAGCAAGTTTATTTTCAGGAAATTCAAATTCTTCAATTTTAATTTTATATAATTGTAAAAGTCTAATAAATCCAATTTCATTTGGTAATATCATTAATAAAGCTTTTCCAATTTTATTAGCTCCTCTCGCTGTTCTTCCAACTCTATGTAAATATTCTTCTGGGTCATGAGGGGGATCATATTGAATAACCCAATCTATATCTGGTATATCTAATCCTCTTTGAGCAACATCAGTACATAATAAAACTCCTTTTTCTAAAGAACAAAATTCTATAAATGTAGTTGATCTTTTTTGTTGTTTATAATCTCCTGAAATTGATAAAACTGGAACATCAACATAATTTAATAAATTTGAAAAAAATTCTACTTCTTTACAAGTTGAAAAAAATATTATTATTTTTCGATTTAAATTTTTTTTAATAAATGTAAATAAAAATAAAAATTTTTTATCTGCTTCTATATTTATAAATCCTTGTTCTAATGTACTTACACTTGGATCATCTGTATTTTTAATATGAATATTTTTATATTCTTTTACAGATAAAGTAATTAAATCTTCAACTTTTGGTGTGATTGTTGCAGAAAATAATAAAGTTTGTCTATTTTTTGGAATTTTTTTAATAATTTCTTTAATTTCTTCTTCAAATCCAATTTTTAATATTTTATCAGCTTCATCAATAATTAGCATATTTATTTTTGAATAATCAAAATTTTTTGTATTTTCCATATGATCTAATAACCTTCCTGGAGTAGCAACAATTATTCTTATGTTTCCTGATAATAATTTTAATGCTTCTTTTTTTCTATTTTCTCCTCCTATTAATAAAGCTATTATTTCACTGTTTCCTGTTAATAAATCTTTTGCCAAATCATATAATTGAAGAGCTAATTCTCTTGTTGGTGTTATTATTAAAATTTCTATTTCTTTTTTTTTAGGTTCTTCATAAATTTTTTGAATTGCGGGTATTAAAAATGCTAATGATTTTCCACTTCCTGTTTTTGCTTGTCCTATTATATCTTTTGAATCTAATATTTGGGGAATTGATTCATTCTGTATTTTTGTTGCTGTTATATATCCTAGAGATTCTAATGTTGATATTAATTTTGGATTAAGAGGAAAAGATGTAAATTTTTTCTCTGAAAAATATTCTGATGATGATTTTTTAATTGAGTTTTTTTCTTCATTTTTCTCCGGGGTTTTTGCCTTCTTTGGACTATCTATTTTTTTGGAATTTAATGATGATTTTAATTCTGATTTTCCTTTTTTTTCTTTTTTATCCATTTTTTTTGGAATGATATAAAATTTTTTCTATTTTGTTAAGGAAAAAAAATTAAGTATAAAATTTAATGGAATATTTATTTCATTCTATTTATGAATGTCCTAATTGTGAAAAACATGCACCTTCATCAGCTTACTTTTTTATTCCTAGTGAAAAAGATGAATATTATAAATCAAATTCAGGGAAAATTATAAGGTATATTTTTGAGAAAAAAAATAAGAAAAATTATTTTGAATATGAAGAAAACATGTTTAAAAATTTTCAAAAATTTTTTAAAACAAAAACCTTAATTTTACCGAAATATTGGGAAGATAGTGATACAAGAAGATTTCTTCAAGCATGTTATTTTGATATAGAAAAAACATATGAAAAAATAAAATCAAGTATAAATTATAAAATACCAAATTTACCTTTAAGTTCATATGAAAAGATTTTATCAAGTAGATTTTTATATATGCATGGTTTAGATATTAATTATTGTCCTATTTTAGTTTGCAATGTTAAAATCTTTATGGATATAATTGATAAATATCCAATTGAAAATTTTATTTGTTCAATTGATAAAATTATTTCTTATTTAATGGATCATTTTTTTATTCCTGGTCAAATTGAAAATTGGGTTGTTATTACAGATTTAAAAGATGTTTCTATTTGGGATCCTCCTTTAAAATTATTAAAAATTTTTGAGTTTTTACAAACTAAATATATTTTTAGATTGAAATATCTTTATATTTATAATATGGATACAATATTAAATTTCTGTTTTAATATTATTAAAAATTTAATTGATGAAAGAACTTCTAATAAAATTAGATTTATTAGAAATCAAAATGATATTAATGATATTGTATTAACTAATATTCATTCTTCACAAATTGAAAGAAAATATGGAGGTGATGCTAATAATTTAATTAATGATTTGGAATTTCCTTTTATTTTACCAAGTAATGAATATCAAATTCAAGAAAATAGAAAAGAAATAATAAGTGAAGAAGAATATATTAAAAGATTTAAAAATAATGAAATTTGTGTTCTTTCACCTTATTTAAAATATAAAATTAAATTATCTGAAATTAGTGATAAAAAACCTGTTATTTATGAAGGAATTGAATTTTACGAAGTTCAAAGTTTTCAATCAAGTAGAAAGAGTAATTTTGAAAAAGATGGATATTTTACTATTCATGAAGTAAAACCTGATGAAAATGAAAATAATAATTCCAAAAATGAAAATAATAATATCATAAATGATAATCATTTTAAAAATAAAAATATGATTAATACAAATAATAATATAACACATAATTATAATAATTCAATGAATGATATATTATTTATTGATAATTTTATAAAAAACAAAGATAATATAGAAAATATATCATATTCTCAAATAAAAAATGAAAGTTCAGAAAATAGAGAAACAAGCTCTTTGAATTTAACTTGTAATAAATTTAAAGAAATCAATAAAAAATATTTAAATTTTAATAATAAATGCGATTCATCGAATGAAACAATGAATATATTAGTAGAAAAAGAAAATAAAAATAAAGATTGTTGTAAAGAAGAATGTATAATTATGTAAAAAAATCAAATAAAAAGTATTGTATTTTAGTTATAAATCAATTAAAATAATTAATTAATTAATTTTTCCAAAACTTAATAAAAAAATGAATAAATATGTAATAAGAGAGGCTCCATTATTCTATTATGATGGAGTTCCAGGATATAAAGCAGGAGAATGGCCAGGAATAAGACCGAATAAATTTGAAAATACAAGAAAGATGATTCAACCTATTTCAAATGATATATTTAATTTTTCAAGTAAATTATAAATATTTAAAAAATATTAGAAACTGAATCTTTAAATCTAAATCGTAGAAAATTATTAGGCTTAAGACATTCTGAAGAATTAAAATTTAAACCCAGTATTAAAATTGTCAATTTTATTGAAGAAAGAAAACAAAAACCAATTATTCCAACTGAACCTCAAGGTATAAGATTTTTTCCTAAAAAATATTATTTTGAAAAAATAAATGAATATCATGATTTTAAGGAAGAAGAACATAATAAATTAATTAGACATAATCAATTTATGAATAGGATTAAACCTAATACATTTCGTTCTACTAATTTAAAAAGTGGATATCCAAAAGAATTTTATGATAATATATCAAGAAATAGATTACTAGGTGTTTCTTTTACAAAAGAAACTTTTGATTCATTCCAAAAATATGATACTCTTCCAAAATTAAAGAATACTAATGAATTTTTAGAAAATAATAAAAATATGTTAAAAGCACTTGAAGAACAAAAAATGTATATTTTAAAGAATAAAAACGAAATAAGAAAAAAAGATATTAATTATGTTGAAAGTTTAGGTAATTGGGAAACTGAAAATCAAAAAAAAACAGAATAAATAAATAGAAACTAACACTGTTAATATAAATTAAGTAATTTATAAATGATATTCTTGAAATTTTAAAAGAAACAGATAATATAATAAAAATATTTTTTTTTCTTTTAAATTAAAATAACAATTAAATATATAATAAAATGGCAGAAATAAAATATGAAATGAATAATGGATTATTATTTAATTTTATAAGAGTATGTGCAATATTATCAGGAATATGTTTAATAACAGTATTAAAACCACATAGATTATATAAAAAACTTTTAACTTCCTTTTTAGATTATTCTTTCAAATTTCATGGAGGAGATTGGAAAATTTATAATGTATTAATTTTAATTATTTCTTTCTTTGTAATATTATATTGCTTTCTTCAAATGCAAATTTCACAATATATTCCTGATGCTACTGATACTTATCAATCAAAATTAGCTAAATTAGATAAAAAATGGTTAACTGAAATGGAAGCTTGGTTAACATTTTTTATTATTGTTTGTTATATCTCAGTTTATAGATGCGCTATGATTTTTAGTTATGAAAGTAAACTTGAAAAAGAAAAAAATGATATTCAAAAACAAATTGAAGAAGCTAAAAGTCATTAAATAAATTTATTAAAAGATTTTATTTATTTAAATTAAAAAAATTAAGGAAATAAACTATTAAATAAATAAACACGTAAAAAAAAACAAAAAAAAAAGAAATTCTATAAAGAGTTAATTATTAAATTATATAAGGATAATTTTATAAAATCTTATTTATTTAACTAATATTATAGTTATATATGGATATAAATAGTTAATGTTTTAAAAGATATAGAGAAATAAAAGCTGAAAAAAAGAATTAAAAAATTCATGACTAAATAAAAAAACTTAACAAAATATCATAAAACTTTATTTAGACATTTAAATAAAAATATTTAATTCAATATTTTCATTTATTCTTTTTTATAAAATATTTTTTTTCATTTTTCCTCTTTTTTATCTTCATTATTTATTACCTCTTCAATTTCTTTAACTTCTTTTTCAAAATTAATTTGATTATTCTTTTTTTCTTCTTCTTGTTCAACAAAAATTTGATAAGAATCTTCTTCATTTTGTTTAGATTCATCTTCATCATGATGTAAATTCCAAATAGTATTAATTAAGCTTTTTTCTATATTGAATTGATTACAAAGTATTTCACTTAATTCTTTAACTAAATTTAAAGGTACATGAAATTGTTTCATATTATATAATATAGTGGAAACTTTAGCATCTGCGACGCTTTTAATTTTACTTTTATTTTCTTCATCTAATTCTTCTATACAACCAGTAATACCTTTATCTTGTTCATGATAATTTTCTTGAATATAATAACTTGCTAAATCAAACCAAAATTCTTTTTTTTTAAAAATATTATGATTTTCAATATTTTTTTCTATATATTCTTTACCTTTTTCATTATATTTAAAATATGTTAAACTTAATATTATTATTAAACCACATATTTCATAATCACATATCTCATTATCATTTAAATCTAAAAGATTAATCATACAAGTTATTAAAGCATCATAAGTTTTATTATCTATTCCAAATCGTCCAGTTGTTCTTTTTTTATTGAAATAATTTAAAAAATAAAAACATACTTTTTTATCCATTATTTTCTCTTTTCCTTTTTCTTCTATTGAAAAACTATTAATTAATTTATTTAAATCATCTTCACTAATATTTCCATTCCAAATATTTTCACAATATTTTTTTGTAATTTGAATAATTTCTTCTTGTTCATCTAAAAATTTAAATTTTTCCTCTAAAAAATTTTTCATAACAGAAGTTAATAAATTTTTTTCTTGAACAGTTCCAGTTATAGGAAAATCTGGAGCATATTCAACAAAAGAAACTTCAATAGGTTGAGAACCAAGACTTCTATTATTTTCAACAAATTTTTGTATATCATATTCTGAATTTATTTTTTCAAAATTTTCTTCTAATTTCTTTTTAATTTCTTTAGATATTTCTTCTAAACTTTTCATTTTATCATTGCAATATTTAATTAATTGTTTTTTAGTTTCATCAATTATATTTTTTTCTCTTTTTTCAAAAATTTTCATAGCATCAGAAGATCTATTAATATAATCTATTCTATTATTATTACAATTAATTAAACTTAATTTATATTCTTCTCTAGATTTAATAGCTTCTTTAACTAATTTTCCTAATTCTTTATTGTCTTTTCCTTTTTTTTTAGTAATTTCCAATTTTTTTTGAATAGCCTTACCAACTCTAATATGATATTCTCTTTTCATTGAATCATTTATATATAAGGAATTAATAAATGAATTAAGTGAATCAGATCTTCCTGAAATAATATCTTTATTTGTAGAAGCTAAATTTTCTATTTGAGTACTAATATCCATCATTATTAAATCTAAAGTATTTTTAGTAAAATTTAATATTGTTTCTGATTCATATTTAATTAATTCTATAAACATTTTCATTGATGAACCAAAGGTTGATTTAGTATCAAAATCAAATGGATATGCTGATATGAAATTTAAACCATTTGAAAAATCAGAAAGAATATTTGAGAGTTTGTTAAATATATAAAATATATTCGTCATTTCTTTTTGTTTATTCATGAAATGTTGATATATTACTTTATAATTTTGCCAAAAACTTTTTTGGTAATGGAAATTATTTTTATCTGACATTTGAATTTTAATATTATTAATTGGTTTTTTCAAAAAACATTTTTTTATATTTAAATAAAATAAAAAATATTAAATATTTTTTTTCATATTTACATTCTTTCTTATTAAAGTAATAATTAACTTATCAAAATAATACTTATTATCAAACCCAATTATAAGTATATACAAAAAGTACATATTAAATTTTACATAATTTTATTAATTTTTCACTTTTCTGACTTGTAAATAATTTTTTAGAAAAAATTGATTTATCATCAAAAGAATTTAAACTTAAATTATTTTTACTTTCATTAAAATATAAACTATCATATTGAAGAATATCAACAAAAATATTAGATTTTGAATTTCTTGATTTAATCATTTTATTTACATAAATATCACCTTTTGATTTTGGCTTAAAATTTAATGAATTACTTTTCTTCTTATATAAACTTCCAACTATGATTTTTAACATTTTTTCATTTTCTTTGTCTTTATTAATTTTTTTAGGAGATTCAATTGTAGTTTTAATTCCTGAAAAAAAACTGTTGAAATTTCTTTGAAAATAATTTCTACTATTAAATGAAGTTGAATCAGTATTAATTGCATAACTTAAACTTTTAGGAAGATGATAATTATTTTTTTTTTCAAAAGTTTGAATGTTATTCTTATTTGGTATTGACTCATAATATTGTTTAAAATTTATTACTTTATTATTAGAAGAATTATTATCATTTATTAATAATTTAATTTTTTTTTCTTTTTCATTTTTTAAATTAAAATTAGAAGCATGTTTCTTAAATAAATTTTTATTATTTTTCAAACTTAATTTTTTATTTTTTGGATTTGCAGAAAATAATCTATATTTATTTAAAACTTTTGTCTCATCAGTATTATTTTTCAATGAATTATTAATACTGTCAAATAAATTTTCTT
>JAEEGF011518260.1_pt1 | contig 10376 bp, 7 predicted proteins | sample 9134171 | NCBI WGS metagenome assembly JAEEGF01 (sample SAMN16246542, study PRJNA631951) | gut metagenome | biome: gut microbiome; feature: rumen; material: AP-attached | host: Bos | place: Iran: Karaj | collected 2018-10 | reverse complement strand
AGGGGCCGCCTCGAGCTGCGTAAAGTGCGGAAGCTGCGCGCAGAACTGCCCGCAGCACATAGATATCCCCTCGTTCATCGCGGAGGCAGCCGCGTGCTTCGAGAAATAGGCCCCGCAGCGAGGCGCGAAGAAACACGACCCGCCCGCAAGGCCCCAGGAAACGAAAACGATCCCCTGCCCGTTCCCGGACAGGGGATCGATCTTATTATGCTTCGGATTGCGCGGGCGACGGGCGGCAGAACCCGCTAACAGTCCTTCGCGCGGGTGGCGCGAGGAGGGGCATCCCCGCGTCCGAGGAGCGCCCGCACCGCAGGACGTGGGGATACCGAGCGGCAGACCCGCTCTAACACTTCAGAAAAACCGCATGAAAAGACCGCCCTTTGCGGGGCGGTCTTGCTTTGCGTTTTTACGCCGTGCGGCGCGGGATCGGGCTCTATCCGAAGAACGGCCAGACCCTGGGGATGACCAGGATGCAGATCACGTATCCAATGAGGACGAGCGGGGTACCGATCTTGAGGTACTCGTTGAACTTGATCTTGCCGGGGCCCATGACGAGGGTGTTCGGAGGAGTCGCCATCGGGGTCATGAAGGCGCAGGAGGAGGCGATTCCGATGGCCATGAGCACGCCCGCCGGGGAGGCTCCGAGAGCCTCGGCGATCTGCAGGCCGATGGGGGCGAGCAGGGCGCAGCTGGCGGTGTTGGACATGACCTGGGTGAGGCCGCCCGCGATGAGGAAGAGCACGCTGATGGCGACGAATTCGGAGGGGCTTCCGCCCATGATCCTGACCGCGGCGTTGGCAATCATCTTGCCGGCGCCGGTCCTGTCGAGCGCGGAGGACATCGGGAGCATTCCCGCGAAGAGGAAGATCGTCGTCCAGTCGACGTCCTCGAGGGCTTCGCTGCTGCTGATCAGCCTCTTGGCCCTGCAGAAGATGGCGCCCATCACGGCCGCGACGGAGATCGGAATGATCTCGGTGGCCATCGCGATGACTACGACCACGAGCACGGCGAGGGAGAGCTTCTGGTTTGTGGTCAGGGGCTCTACGATGATCTCGTACTGCTCGGCGTCAGCCGTCTTGGTGTCCTTGCCGTAGATGATGACGAGGAAGAGGCCGCCGATGATGGCGAGGGGAATGCCGATCCAGGCGTACTCAAAGAACGCGAACCTGCCGAGACCGGACTGCTGGTATACGGTGTTGACGGTGATGTTCGGAGGGGTTCCGACCATCGTTATGGTGCCGCCCAGGGACGCCATCATGGCGAGCGGCATGAGGAGCTTCTTTCTCTCCATGCGGGCCGCGTCCGCGATGCCGATGCACACTGGCATCATTACGGCGACGGCGCCGGTGTTGCTCATTACGGAGGAGAACACGCCGACGAGGATCATCAGGTAGGTGACGAGCCTGCGGGTGTTGGTGCCCGCCTTGGAGAGCACCCACTTGCCGACGGTCTCGGCGGCTCCGGTCCTGAACATCGCGCCGCCTATGACGAACATCGCGGCGAAGAGTACTACGCTGTCGTTGGAGAGTCCTGCCCAGCCCTGCGCGGCGGTCGCGCACTCGCAGAGCACCAGCATGACCGGAACGGAGCAGGCGGTATAGGCGAGCGGAATGAGCTCAGTCACGAAGAGGATGCACGCCATAGCGAGGATGAGAAGCGTGGCGACGGCCTTGTCCATCCCGGAGAGTCTGACCACGAGCACGAGTATTATCGCTATGGCCAGAGTCACCGCAGTCGCGGGCAGCTTTTTCTTGTTCATAAAGAATTGCTCCTTTTTAGTGCATATGTGTTATGATATATGTATCTTTTGCCTTTGGGAGAGCTTCCGTCCGGCGCGCATTCATCATTTTTGTTGATGGTTGCTATGAAATTTTATTATAAGGGCGTCGGGCGTGTCAATCACAATTTAAGCAAAACTTGTATATAATATCAATCAAATTTGTGATACTATATAAACAGGTATCTTGAAATACAATAGGAGGTATCGTCATGAAGAAATGCATAATCACGATAGGCAGAGAATTCGGCAGCGGCGGAAGAGAGATCGGCCTCAGGCTCGCTGAGACTCTGGGCATCCCCTTCTATGACAAGGAGATCCTCAAGAGAGTCTCCGAGAAGGGAGATCTTCACGAGACCTTCCTCGAGCAGAACGAAGAGCGAGCGCCCCAGATGCTCGTATCCTCGTTCGAGAGGTTCATGGTCGACACCTACTATCAGCCGACCCTCTCGGATACCATCTTCGTGGAGCAGTCCAAGGTCATCAGGGAGATCGCCGACGAGGGACCCTGCGTCATCGTAGGCCGCTGCGCGGACTACATCCTCGACGACCGCGACGTGCTCAGGCTATTCATCAGCGCCGGCATGGAGTACAAGATCTCCAGGAAGCACTCCGTCGCGCCCGAGAAGGACGACTACACCGACGCCCAGATGGAGAAGTACATCAAGGACCTCGAGAAGCAGCGCAGGAAGTACTACGAGCACTACACCGGCCGCAAGTGGGGTGACGTGAACAACTACGACCTCTGCATCAGGACCGACAAGATCGGCACCGAGGGCGCGGTCAAGCTCGTGCTCGCGTATCTGGAGAACCTGAAGTAAAACTATCGGAATAAATGAAAGCCCCGCGCTCGGCGCGGGGCTTTTTCACGTTCTTGATATCGCCTAGATGATCGCTCCCAGCACGTAGTACCAGATGAAGCCGCCTATGATATAGGCGAGGCAGGGGATCACCGTCTTTCTCAGAAGGCCGCCCATGTTGGAGTTGCAGCCCTCGGCGGCGAACACCAGGCAGATGTGGATGGGGGAGAGCAGGCTCGCGGCGTGCTGCATGGCCATGTAGAGCAGCATGAGCGGCAGCCCGGCTCGCGGGACGGCGGCGAAGGCCACCGGGGTCACCAGGGCGATGATGCCGGTCGAGAAGCCCGTGAAGCCTCCGACGAGGTAGATCAGCCCGAACGCCAGGAAGGCGGGGATGGGGAGCTTCGTCACCATGTCGGGGATCTTCCCGAGTATGCCGGAGTAGTCGATGAACTCCTTGAGCAGGAGCACGAGCACGGTGTTGGCGAGCTGCTTGATCTGGAAGGCGTCCTTAGCCATTACGAGCATGTCGGCGGGCTTGAAGCGGTAGACCAGCGCGCAGACGGCGATCATGATCGGGGTCGCGAAGGCCACGTGCAGGTCGAAGGCGAGGATGATGAAGACGGTCCCGATGATAGGCAGCATGTGGAAGAGCAGTGATCTCAGCGATTCGCCCTTGCCGCGCTCGCTCCTGGAGATGGGCTCCTTGGGGATCTTCCTCAGGTAGAGCGCGTAGACTATGCCGAGCTGCAGGAAGAACATCGGAAGGCTCGCCAGAGTGACCGACGAGATGCTGATGCCCGCGAGTCCGGCGAAGAGTATCGTGTTGGAGTAGGTCGGGAGGAAACTCTCGGGCGCGTGCTTGAACCAGCTGGTCAGAGCGGCCTTGGTGTCCGGATCGAGGTAGCCCTCGGTCTGGCGCTTGATGATGTCGGCGCAGATGAAGGCGCTGGTGCTGCTGGGCAGCATTCCGACCATGGTCGGGGCCAGGGCGGTGTTGATCCTGCGGTTTGAGATGACGCCGTTGAGGTCGTCGACTGACTTGTTGATGAGGTCGCGCCTTGCCATCTCCTGCTGGAGGTACATTACGAAGTACATCGCGAGGATCAGGTAGAGGTTGGTCTTGTTCGTGACCAGGGCCGCTGTGCGGGAGAGTATCTCCGCGGGCGGGATCCTGTAGAGTATGACGGACAACAAAAGACCGCCTGCGACAGCCTCGTAGAACGGCCTTTTGAAGTGCATTATGATCATTATCGCGGCGAAGATGATGATGAGGAACAGAAGGTCCATGAAACTAGGTACTCCTTTCTCACGGCTGCCGCGAAGGCCGGAGCGCCCCTGCGGGGCCGGAGCCGGACCTTCCGGATGACCGACTAGTCGATGAATTCGAAGTCTATGCCATCAAAGAGCGGTCCCACTGCTTCCTTGTCTTCGATGAACTCTATGAAGGCCTTTGCCTCCTCCTGATACTTGCTCGACTTGACGAGGGCGACGCTGAAGGTGCGCTCCTCGTAGGTCGGCTGCTTCTCGATGAGATTGTCGTTCTCGTCGTACTCCGGAGTGGGGTCGGGCGGGATCTCGACGGTGCCCTTGAAGATGTCCTTCCTGGTGGAGCCGTCGATCTTGTCGTTCTTGTTGGGGTTGGCCTCCTCGCCCGCGGCGGCGTCGAGCCAGTCCATGTGGGCGGCGTTGTCCGCGATGTAGACGTCGGCGTAGTAGCCGGCCTCGATGAGGGCGGCGAGCATGGCGCTGTCCTCATAGATGACGCGGATGCCTATTGTCTCGTTCTGCTGGGTGAAGCGGTCGGTCAGATTGCTTACCACGAGCACCGAATCGGAGGGAGCGTAGAGCTCGAGGACCACCTTCTGGAGGTTCTCAATGCCCTTTTTCTCCCCGCATCCCGCGAGGGACAGCAGCATGACTGCCGCTAAGACTGCCGCGATAAGTTTTCTGATCCTGCGATCCATTTTCGATAAATTCTCCTGAAATATATTTAAGATCGGCGATCTCCCTCCGGCGCCGTCCGCGCCGGGCCCGAAGGCCTTGGTGGAAATCACTCAATCTACATTTGCCTAATATAGACCCTTGCTGTAAAATAGTCAAATCAATATATCACATTTGACGAGAGGCATACAAGTTAAATGATAAAAAAACTGGCATCGTGCATAAGGGAATACAGGTGGTTCGCCGCGGTCACTCCCCTGCTCATGCTCGGCGAGGTCTACTTCGAGATAATGATACCGTACTACATGGCGGATCTGATCGATCTGGGCATCGAGGCGGGAAACATGGCTGAGATCGAGTCCATAGGGCTCAGGCTCGCGGTCATGGCCGTCTGCAGCATGGCCTGCGGGAGCCTCGCCGCCGTGACGGCGGCCAGGGCGTCGGCCGGCTTCGCCTCCAACCTCAGGAGCGACATGTTCAGCCGCATTCAGCGCTTCTCCTTCGCGAACATAGACCATATCTCCGGCAGCGGCCTCGTCACCAGGCTCACGACTGACGTGACCAACGTACAGATGGCCTTCGGCATGCTGCTGAGGATGGCCTTCAGGGCGCCCGCGACCATGATATTCGCGGGAATGATGGTCTACAGGATCAACAGGCAGCTCGCGGGCGTCATACTCGCGGCGCTTCCCGTGCTCGCCGTGGGCATGGTACTGATCATCACCGGGGCCTTCAAGTGGTTCAGGAGGATGTTCGACCTCTACGACAAGCTCAACAGCGTCGTGCAGGAGAACATACGCGGCATCAAGGTCGTCAAGGCCTTCGTGCGCGAGAGGGACGAGATCGGCAAGTTCACCGGAGTCGCGAACGACGTCTACAACACGAACATGAAGGCGGAGACCATCATGGCCTTCATGAGCCCGCTGATGAACACCGTGCTCTACGGCTGCATGCTGGTGATCTCCTGGCTCGGAGCGAAGCTCATCGTCTCCGGAGCCCTAACCACCGGCCTTCTCATGAGCTTCATCAACTATGTGATGCAGGTCCTGATGAGCCTCATGATGCTCTCCGGGATCATAGTCATGATCACGATGTCGGGCGCCGCGGCCAAGAGGATCGCCGAGGTCTTCGACGAGGTCCCCGAGATCGTCGACTGCGAGGATCCTGTCTTCGAGATCGCCGACGGAAGCGTGCGCTTCGAGGACGTCTCCTTCGGCTACGGGAGCGGAGCTGACTGCCTGAGCGATATAAACCTCGACATCCCCGCGGGCTCCACCGTGGGCATCATAGGCGGCACGGGCTCCGGCAAGACCAGCCTCGTGCAGCTCATACCCAGGCTCTACGACGCGCGCTCCGGAAGAGTGCTCGTCGGCGGCACGGACGTGCGCGAGCTCGACCTCACAGCGCTCAGGAAGAGCGCTGCCATGGTCCTTCAGAAGAACGTGCTCTTCAGCGGCACGGTGGAGGATAACCTCCGCTGGGGCAGGGAGGACGCGACCGAGGAGGAGATGTGGGAGGCGCTGGACGCCGCGCAGGCGGGCTTCGTCCGCGGCTTCGAGGGCGGCCTCGACTACTGGATAGAGCAGGGCGGCGGCAACGTCTCCGGCGGCCAGAGGCAGAGGCTGTGCATAGCGCGCGCCCTGATCGCTCAGCCTAAGATACTCATACTCGACGACTCGACCTCGGCCGTTGATACCCACACCGAGTCCCTCATCAGGGAGAAGCTCTCCTCGCTCAGCGGTATGACAAAGATCATCATCGCGCAGCGCATCAGCTCGGTGCAGGACGCCGACATGATAGTCGTGCTCGACGACGGAAAGATCAACGGCGTGGGCACCCACGAGGAGCTGCTCGCCGGCAACGAGATATACAGGGAAGTTTACGAGTCCCAGAATAAGGGAGGTGACTTCGATGAGCCTCACTAAAGAGAGAATCGGCGCCGCGCCGCAGGCGGGCATGTCCCGCGCCGAGCAGAACGTCGAGAAGAGGAGGCTGCGCGGAAAAGCCAAGGCCCCCGAGATGCGCGGGCGGGGAAGGGGAGCCGCGGGCGGCAGGGTCAGGCTCAACGCCGACACCATACCCATCCTCAAGAGGCTCTTCGCCTATCTGGGCAGCGGCTACATGGGGATGTTCGTCCTCGCGGTCGTGCTCATGGCGGTGGATGCGCTCCTGACGGTGAGGATCACGCTCTTCATCAGGGAGCTCATCGACGAATACATCAAGCCGATACTGCTCATGGACCAGCCCTACTTCGGCGACCTGCTCAAGGCGCTGATCAGGACCGGGATCATGGCGTTCTTCGTCGCGGTGACGGTCTTCACGAACGCGCTGCTGATGAGGAAGATCTCTCAGGGCGTCATCAGGAAGATACGTCTCGAGATGTTCTCGAAGCTGCAGAAGCTTCCCGTGAGTTACTTCGACACCCACCCCTACGGGGATATAATGTCGCGCTTCACCAACGACGTCGACTCCATGCGCCAGGTGCTCTCGCAGAGCATCCCGCAGGTGCTCTCGTCTGTCGTGACTATCATTTCGGTCTTTGTGGCGATGATCTCCCTGAGCTTGCCGCTCACGGGCATAGTGATGGTCTTCGTGGTGCTGACCTACTTCCTCGCCATAGCCATAGGCGGCAAGTCCGCGGCCTTCTTCAAGCAGCGCCAGAGCGCGCTGGGCGAGATGAACGCCTTCATCGAGGAGACCATGAACGGCCAGAAGGCAGTTAAGGTGTTCTGCCACGAGGACGAGGCGGAGGCCGAGTTCGGTATACTGAACCGCACCCTCCGCGAGAAGACCACCAGCGCCAACATCTACGGCTCCATCATCGGACCCGTGATGGCCAACCTCGGCAACGTGCAGTACGTGGTCGTCGCGGTCTTCGGCGGCTGGCTCGCGATCAGCGGCAGGGCGGGGCTCTCGCTCGGCGACATCGCCGCCTTCCTGACCCTCTCGAGGAGCTTCAACAGGCCGGTGAGCCAGATCTCCCAGCAGATCAACTCCGTGGTCATGGCCCTCGCCGGAGCGGGCAGGGTCTTCGCTCTGATGGACGAGAAGCCCGAGATCGACGAGGGGCAGACAGTGCTCGTTCCCGTAGAGGAAAAGGACGGAGCGCTCAGCGAGTGCACCTCCAGGACCGGCTCCTGGGCCTGGAAGAAGGCTGACGGCGAGCTCATCCCGCTCAGGGGCGACGTGCGCTTCGAGGACGTGGACTTCAGCTACGTCCCGGACAAGCAGATACTCTACGACATCAAGCTCTACGCCAAGCCCGGCCAGAAGATAGCCTTCGTAGGCTCGACCGGCGCGGGCAAGACGACCATCACCAACCTGCTGAACCGCTTCTACGAGCTGCAGGACGGCAGGATACTCTACGACGGCCTGGACATCAAGGATATAAAGAAGGACGACCTGAGGCGCTCGCTCGGCATGGTGCTGCAGGACGTCAACCTCTTCACGGGGACCATCGCGGACAACATCCGCTACGGAAGACCCGACGCCACCGACGAGGAGGTCGTCGCCGCGGCGAAGCTCGCCAACGCGCACTCCTTCATCGAGAAGCTGCCCGAGGGCTACGACACCGTCATCTCGGGCACCGGAAGCCAGCTCTCGCAGGGACAATGCCAGCTGCTCTCGATAGCGCGCTGCGCGGTCGCGGATCCCCCGGTGATGATACTCGACGAGGCGACCAGCAGCGTCGACACCCGCACCGAGAGCCTCATTCAGAGCGCCATGGACGGCATAATGGGCGGAAGGACGACGCTCGTCATAGCCCACAGGCTCTCCACGGTAATGAACGCGAACGCGATCATGGTGCTCGAGAACGGGCACATCATAGAGCGCGGGGACCACGACGATCTTCTGGAGCAGAAGGGTCGCTACTATCAGCTCTACACGGGGAACGCGGCGTCGGAGTAGAGCCGCGGGATGCCACTCCTCGCGTCACACGCATGAGGGACTTTTAGCGGGTCCTGCCGCTTGGTATCCCCGCGTCCTTACGCAAAACAGATCCCCTGTCCGGGAACGGGCAGGGGATCATTTTCGTTTCTGGCGCCTCGCGGCGGGGCGTATTTTCGGAAGCCCGCGGAGTGCCTTATTTCTCGAAGCTCGCGGCGGCCTCGGCGATGAAGTCAGGTATGGCTATGTGCTGCGGGCAGTTCAGGGCGCAGTTTCCGCACTTTATGCAGCTCGAGGCGGCGCCTCCGTTTTTCGTGAGCTGGGCGTAGCTCGGCTGTATCTTCCAGCTCTCGGCCGGCCAGCGGTGCAGCTCGTTGAGCATCTTGAAGATATCCGGGATCTGTATCCCCATGGGGCAATGGCTCACGCAGTAGCGGCAGCCGGTGCAGGGGACCTTCGTGTCGCGCTCTATGATGCCGCGGACCTTCGCGAGCAGGGCGATGTCGTCCTCCGTCAGGGGCTCGAACTGCTCCATGTTCTCGCGGACCTGGGCGATGTCGTTCATGCCGGAGAGGCAGATCTCGACCCCGGGCAGTGACTGAACGAAGCGCAGCGCCCATGCGGCGGGGCTCCAGTCGGGATGCGCGGCCCTCAGCAGGGCTTCGGCCTCCCCGGGAAGCGAGGCGAGCGAGCCTCCCTTGACGGGCTCCATGACGTAGACCTTCTTGCCGTGCTTTACTATGGTCTCGTAGCACTTCCGCGACTCAATTCCGGCGGTCTCCCAGTCCAGGTAGTTTAGCTGGATCTGGACGAGATCGACCTCGGGGTGGGCGGTGAGTATCTCGTCGAGCAGGGAGGCGCTGTCGTGGTAGGAGAAGCCTATGCGCCTGGCGAGGCCCTTCTCCTTGAGCTCCCGCAGGAACTCGAACTCGCCGTATCTCTCGGCCTTCTCGTAGTTGCGGGCATTGAGCCAGTGCAGCATGTAGACGTCGAAGTAATCTACGCCGCAGCGCTCGAGCTGCTCCCCGAAGAATCTGCCGCAGTCCTCGCGGCTCTTGCACTTGTAGCCGGGGAGCTTGTCGCAGATCTGCACGGATACGCGGGGCTTGCGCCTGACGACGCATTCCCTGATGCCGTACTCGCTGAAGCCGTTCAGGTAGGTGTAGGCCGTGTCGAAGTAGTATCCTCCGCGGCTGATGAATTCGTCTACCTGCTCGTTGACGGCGTTCCAGTCGAAATCGTTCTCTCCGCCGCCTTCAAGCCTCTTCAGCCTCAGAAAGCCGAAGCCGAGTTTGTTCATAGTTCTGTTCCTTCCTTGTTTTTTCTGTCCTTCGAGTCGAAGTATTCCCTCACCCTCTCGGCGACCTTCATGTTCATACCGGGGGCCGCGGCGAGGGTCTCGACGCTTGCCTCCCTTATGGCGTCGACGCTTCCGAACTGCTTGAGCAGCTCCATGCGGCGCTTCTCGCCCACGCCCGGGATGTTGTCGAGCACGGAGCGGGTCATGTTCTTCCCGCGCAGGCGGTGATGGTAATCGATCGCGAAGCGGTGGACCTCTTCCTGTATGGCGCCCATGAAGGCGAAGAGGTCACTGCTCCCACGCAGGGGATGCTCTGCGTCAAGATAGATCAGGGCGCGGGTGCGGTGCTTGTCGTCCTTGGCGAGGCCGCAGACCGGCACGTCGAGCTTGAGGGCTTTTACGACCGCCTCGGCCGCGTGTATCTGCCCCAGGCCTCCGTCCATGACTATGAGGTCGGGGAGCTCCTCGAAGCCGGGGACTCCGTCCTTCGCGTCCCTGAGCCTCCTGAAGAGCACCTCCTGGAGGCTTCCGGTGTCGTCCGGTCCCTCGACCGTCTTTATCTTGAAGCGGCGGTAGGCCTTGGGGAGCGGACGGCCGTCGTAGAAGACGACCATGGCTCCGACCGAGTCGACGCCGTTGATGTTCGATATGTCGTAGGATTCTATGC
>JAEEGF011101235.1_pt1 | contig 10376 bp, 8 predicted proteins | sample 9134171 | NCBI WGS metagenome assembly JAEEGF01 (sample SAMN16246542, study PRJNA631951) | gut metagenome | biome: gut microbiome; feature: rumen; material: AP-attached | host: Bos | place: Iran: Karaj | collected 2018-10 | reverse complement strand
ATAATACTCATATCTTCACTCATACATTAGCTATGTTATATGATGAAAGAGATAAATGTATCGCTGTTATTAACAAGAATAAAGATACAATAAAGTTATTAGATAGTTTATTTAATGAAGTATCAGTAATGATAGATGAAGTAGATCATTTAAATAATTCATATGATGTAATTCTTAATAGAGCTAAAGAAAGAAAAACCATTGAAGATGAAAAAAAGAAAGAAGAAAAAGTCATTAATGAACAAAGATTAGAAGCCTTAAGAGAAGAAAATCGTAATGAAATAATTGAGAAGATTAAAAAAGAAGTTATTGAACAAATGACAAGAGAAGGTATAAGACCTAGACCATATAATTATGATGGTGAAACATATCAAGAAGATTATACAGAATTTAATAAAATCTTTAGAGAAAGATTAATTGATGCATTAAATGAAAAAGCTGTTTTATACAAAGAATATGATTTAGGTAATCCGTATGATACAAGTATTACTAAAACAAAACCAAAATTAGAGAAAGAAGAAATGGGTAGGTATAGAATTACTGAAGAAAGTTATTTAATTCTTTATGACTTGTTTAAAGAAGAATTAGATATTAAAGGTGATGAATATGACTATGATGATGTTCTTGATAAGATAAAAAAATATTTAGATAGTAATTTTGGACTAGATAATATCTCAAATAAAGATGAACTTAAAGAAATAATTAAAAATCATAGAAAATCTACTGAAGATAGTCGTTCTAGATAAAATATAGATATAATTGTAAAAAGACTAGAAAATAGTCTTTTTTTTGTGGTAAAATATAAGAGATACAAAGGAGTGGATAAAATGGGTTTTTTAAAGAGATTATTAGATCATGAATATAAAGAAATGAAAAGGTTTAAGAAATTAGCTGATGCTATAGTAGCAAAGGAAGAAGAATATAGTAATAAGAGTGATAAAGAATTACTAAAAATGACTTCTCTATTTAAAGAAAGACTAGCAAATGGTGAAACTCTTGATGATATATTAGTAGATGCTTATGCAGTAGCTCGTGAAGTTGCATGGAGAAAACTAGGAGAAAAAGCTTTCTATGTACAACTTTTAGGTGCTATAGCAATTCACTATGGAAATATAGCAGAACTACGTACTGGTGAAGGTAAAACATTAGTTACTATCTTCCCAGCTTATCTAAATGCATTAGAGGGAAAAGGTGTTCATGTAATTACAGTTAACGAATATCTAACAGTACGTAATGCAGAATGGATGGGACCAGTATATGAAGGATTAGGTGTAACAGTTGGTATTAACAAAAGAGAGTTGAGTCCTCAAGAAAAAAAAGAAGCTTATGATTGTGATATTTTATATACTACTAATAATGAGTTAGGATTCGATTATCTAAGAGATAATATGGTTATTAAAAAAGAGAATAGAGTTCAACGTGGACTTAATTATGCTATTATCGACGAGGCTGACTCAATTCTAATCGATGAAGCTAGAACACCATTAATTATTTCTGGCGGAGAACTTAAAAGTGCTAATCTATATCAATCAGCTGATCACTTTGTAAAAGGTCTTAAAAATGAAGTGGAATATAATTATGATGAAAAAACTAGAAATGTTACTTTAACTGATGATGGTGTTACTAAAGCAGAAAGTTATTTTAAAGTAAAGAATTTATATAGTTTAGAGAATAATAGTTTAGTTCATTATATTAATCAAGCTTTAAAAGCAAATTATGGAATGAAAAAAGATGTTGATTATGTAGTTCAAGAAGGTGAAGTATTAATCGTTGATCCATTTACAGGACGTATTATGAAAGGTCGTCAATGGAGTGATGGACTACATCAAGCTGTAGAAGCTAAAGAAGGCGTTAAGATTAATGAAGAAACTAAGACAGTAGCAACTATTACATTCCAGAATTTATTTAGAATGTATGAGAAACTATCTGGTATGACAGGAACAGCTAAAACTGAAGAAGAAGAGTTTAGAAATATTTATAACATGTATGTTATAGTTATTCCAACCAATAAACCAATAGCTAGAATAGATTATGCAGATTTAGTTTATCCAACTTTAAAAGGTAAATATAAAGCAATTGTTGAAGCAATAGCTGAAATTCATAAAACAGGACAACCTATCCTAGTTGGTACAGTAGCTATTGAAAATAGTGAATTAATTAGTGATATGTTAACTAAAAAAGGTATTAAACATGAAGTATTAAATGCTAAAAATCATGCTCGTGAAGCTGAAATAATCTCTCATGCAGGAGAAAAGAATGCAGTAACTATTGCAACTAACATGGCTGGTCGTGGTACCGATATTAAGTTAACTGATGAAACTAAAGCTTTAGGTGGATTATATGTTATAGGTACTGAACGACATGAATCACGTCGTATTGATAATCAGTTAAGAGGTCGTTCTGGACGTCAAGGAGACCCAGGAGCAAGTCAATTCTATGTATCAATGGAAGATGACTTAATGGTTAGATTTGGCACTGATAGAATTAAAAATATGTTACAAGCAATAGGTATGGCTGAAGATCAAGCTATTCGTAGTAAAACATTTACTAAATCTATTGGTTCAGCCCAAGCTAAAGTTGAGGGTAATAACTTTGATATTCGTAAACAATTACTAGAATATGATGATGTTATGAATCAACAAAGAGAAGATATTTATAGAAGACGAAATGAAATACTTGATAATGAATCTATTCATGAAACAGTATTAAATAATATGTATAATCATATTTCTGATATAGTAAATGATCATATACCACCAGAGAATTATTTAACAGAAAATGATTTATCAGAAATAGTTAATTATGTAAATCAAAATTTACTTCGTAAACATATTAAATTTGATGATGTTAAAGATAAACAAGCAGATGATGTAATTGAATTTATTTATAAAAAAGTAACTGATGAATATGAAAAGAAATTAAAAGATCTACCAAAAGAAATTCAAGATGAATTTGAAAAAGCCGTTAGTCTAAATGTTATCGATAAATATTGGACAGAAAATATTAATGCATTAGCTCATCTAAGAGAAGCAGTAATGATGCGTGGATATGGTGGACAAGATCCACTAAGAGCATATTCTATGGATGGTGTAGAAATGTATGATAATATGTTAATCAATATCGATCGTGATATAACATTATTCTTACTAAAAGCTGAAGTAAAACAAAATATTGAAAGAAAAGAAGTAGTTAAAAATAAGATGACTAATGATTCAGATGATACTGCTTCTAAAACACAAGCTAAAAGCAAAAAAGTAGGTAGAAATGATCCATGTCCATGTGGCTCAGGGAAAAAGTATAAACAATGCTGTGGTAGATAGTAGTAATATCAACGGTTTGCGAAGACTTTGTCCACGAAAAAAATGGTTAAAAATAGCCATTTGTCCACATTTTGTCCACAAAACTTAAATTATGTGGACAAGAGACCAAAAGTGTTGTGGTATTTTGTATAAGATTTTGTGGTCAATTTAATGAAGATAAATGTCATCGAAAGGTGGCATTTTTTGTTTACCAATTTTTAAAAGAAGGAGAGTATAAAAATGGTAAGCGTAAGAAAACGAGGAAAGGTGTACGAATATCGATTTGAAACATCATCGATTAACGGAACAAGAAAATGGATAACTAGATCAGGTTTTCCAACAAGACAAGCAGCTTTAGAACAAGGAGCATTAGATTATAATGAATTCTATCGGATAGGTAGAGTAAGAAAGAATAAGGAAATGTCTTATTCAGACTTTTTAGATTATTGGATAGATACATATTGCAATTTCAATTTAAAATATTCAACAATAGTTACTTATCTTAATATTATTAAAATCTATTTAAAACCAAGATTAGGGATGTATTCACTATCTCAAATTAATGCTCAATTATTACAAGAGTTCATTAATAAGATTTATGTAGAGAGAAATCTATCTAAATGGTATTTAAAAGGTATTATGAAAGTAGTTAAAGGTTCTTTGAAATATGCGTGTTATGATGTTAATTTTATTAATGAGAATCCAGCTGAAAGAGTGCATATACCAAGATATGAAGTAGTATCAGGAGATCCAGTTCATATTTTTACTCAAGAAGAGATAGAAAAGATATTGGATAGGTTTAAAGATGTTCATTGTATCTACTATGCATTTCTAACAGCATATTACACTGGTTTAAGAACATCCGAAGTGTTTGGATTAACCTGGGATAACATTGATTTTGAGAAAAAGACATTAACAGTTAATAAGAACATTATTAAGAAGAATCGTTTTGGTAAACCTAAAAGATATGAAATTACAAAAGGACATTCTGTTGAAGTATGGTTTTATGGTTCATGCAAAACACCACAAAGTAGAAGAACAATAACAATTGGAGATACTTTAGTTAAAGCATTGAAAGAGTTTAAGAAAGAACAAGAAGAAAATAAAGCATTCTATGGAAATTCATATTTAAAACATTATGAAATGCCGGTATTAAATGAATATACCAATAGACAAGAAATTAAGATAGTAGATGCCACTGCTGAATTAAAACTGGATTTAAAAGAAGCTCCTTTAATATTTGTAAGATCAAATGGTGATTATCGAGGAACTGAAACAACTAGACATGCCTTTAAAGTAATTAATTATGAACTAGGAATACCTTGTAGATTTCATGATTTTAGAGATACACATGCCACAAGGTTAATAGAACAAGGTGCTGATATTAAAGCTGTTTCTAAAAGATTAGGTCATTCAACAATAATGACTACATATAATATATATGTTAGAGTGACTAATAAAATGGAATATGATACAGTAGATAAGTTTGAAGACTATACAAATACATTAGATATACCTAATCCTGTTGATATTCCAGAGCAAGACTAACTATTCCACGAAGTGGGAATTGACAAACAAATAAAATGTGTTATTATAAATAACTAAGAAAGAGGTACTTTCTGGAATGGGGGTACATCTATGAGAATACAGTTGTTTATTGGTGAATTATTAAATAATGTTAGTTTAAAGGCGTCATTAGTATTAAATGATTAATACTTTTGTTGCCTTTTTTTGTTATCTTGAAAGAGGGTGGTTTTATGATAAAATATGATGAAAAAGGTAATATTAATTATCCATCATTAGAAAGAAAAGGAACTTTACCAGAAAGTGTTATTAATCAATATAATTATGTAGATATGAAAAATGACTTTGAATTAGTCGTTGAATTGTTGGCAACCAATAAGCTGGTTCATTCAATGTATAAAGAATTATTAAAGTATGAGATAACTGATGATTTGGAATTCAAAATATTTACTAATGATAAAGTTAAAGACTATATGATAACATCAAATATGGCTACAGGATATGCATATATTTCTGAAACAGATACAAGCATAATAACATTAGATCGAGAAACTTATGATACTTCTATAGAAATGTGTATGTATTTGCTTAAAAGAGTTAAGTTATCTTATGATAATTTAAACGAAGTAGAAAGGTTTATTATCAAGTCTTTAGAATTCGATGAACCACCACTAACTGATGAAGAATTAATTGATTTATTGAAACTATATAAAAATGGGTATTATTTATCCAAGAAAAGTGCATTTATAAAAATGGTATTACAACTTAATATTCGTAATGTTAGAAAGATGACTCCCGAGGATTTATTAAAGAAATTATTGATAGAACAAGAGAAGAAAATAATATCCGTTAGTAATAATAAAAAAGACCTCGTATAAGCCATTTTAAGCCATTTTAAGGCTCATTTTACAATGATTTTAAAACTCCACTAATAAGTAGAAATATCTGAATCTAGGGCATTTCTGTGCGAATTCATCCAGATACGGATTTCCAACCCTGGATAAGAAAAAAGAATAATGTTTGCTATAAAAAGCATTCAATATTCTTTTATTTTATATTTTTCTTATTTGATCTACCAACTATATAATCCATTGAAATATTATATTTTTTGCATATTGAATAAAGAGTAAGTGTATTAATTAAGTATTGGCCTCTTTCGTAAGAACTATATGTTGATTGAGAGATACCACATTCTTTGGAAAGTGTTGTTTGTGTAATCTTTAATTCATCTCTCAATTCTTTTAATTTTTTACCAATTTTGTTTTTATTAGTTTTGATTTTATCATACTTAATATTTCTACGAATAAATCCAACTACATAATCTAACGAGTAATCATATAAATTGCAAAATCTTATTAATTTGTTGAATGGCATTGTATCATGTCCATTCTCCCAGCCTGAAACAGTATTTTTTGTAACACCAAAAACATAACCTAATTCCTTTTGTGTCATTTCAAGTTCTTCTCTACAATCTTTTAGATTATTATCTATCATACATCTACCACCAATAATAATTTTGACATTTATTAAAGAAATATTGATAAAAGTGTGGGTGTATTGTTAGATGTGTGCTATAATTAATTTAGTGAGGAACTTAATATGCGTAATAAAGAAATAACTGAAAAATATGAAGCAAATATTCATTTAAATTCATTATACGATGTTTTAGTATCATTACAAAGTAATGGGAAGTATTGGTATCCAGAAGATATAAATAGAGATATTAATAACCTTATTTCAAAGATTAACAGATATATTTATCATAATCATAAAGGATATGATGTTATTAATGAAACATGGTATTCTGAATTTATTTTTAAAAGAAACGAATAATATTGAAGTGTGATATAATTAAAAGAGAGGTGTTTATTTATGACAAAGAAAAAAATAATACTTATTATTATAGTTGTTGTTTTAATACTATTATTAATTCCATATAGAAAAGATATGTTATGGGATGGTGGAAGTGTTGAATACAAATCAGTTTTATGCAAATATACTAAAGTCCATAAATTAGCTCAAGGTAACAGTGACTATTATGAAGGTTTAGAAATTTATTTTCTTGGATTAAAAATATTTGATAATACTAAAAGAGTTCATACAGAGATATTATATAATTGTGATCCACAATTAAGTCTAAAATTTATTAATGATAAAATAACCGAATATTTTGCAGATAACAAAAAAGATGGATCTAATATGGCATATTGGCATGTTGATGAAATAAATAGCAAGGTTGTTGTTGGAATGATTGATGTTGGAAAAGAAAAGCAAGAATATTTTATTAATTCTGTTTTTGAAAGTTGTGGAACAGAGTATGTAAAACAAATTAAGGATAATAAAATAATTGAGTTTAAGGAATCAAAAGGTATTTTTACTGGTGAGATAATTGAGTTCAAAAATGATTCTATGCTAGTAAAAATACTAAGTGAAGAAGTTGGTTCAATAGGTAGTGATAAAGTTTATGTTCAGGGTAAGGATGTTAATAGCTATAAAGTTGGAAATAAAGTTAAAGTTATATATAATGGACAAATTCTAACATCTTATCCACCACAAGTAGGTGGTTCTAAAATTGAACTTATTAAATAATTATAGAGAAGACGAAAAATCTTCTCTTTTTGTGGTAAACTAATTATAGGAAATGAAACTAAACTAACAGTCGGTTTACTATTTTGTCTTTTTATTTTATTATTTTTTTGAGAGGTGAATAATGGATTTATTTAAAAGTGGAAAAATTATTTCAAATGCAAGAAAGAAGAAAAATATGACACAGAAAGAATTGGCAGAAATTTTATGTGTGTCTGATAAGGCTGTAAGTAAATGGGAGAGAGGACTAAGTTTTCCAGATATTTCTATTCTTATTCCTTTATCAGAAAAATTAGATTTAAATTTACATGATTTAATTAATGGTGAAGAGTTAAAAGAAAAAAAAGATGATGAAATACTGAAAGAAACAATTAACATGTCTGCAAATGAAATAAATAAAAACAAAAAAAGAAGTATTGTAATAAGTGCATTTGTGATTATAATCATTTCTTTAATTATGTGTTTTATTTTGTTTATCCTAAATAATAATGACAATGAATTTGTTGGGGAAATTATTAAAAAAGGCGAGAAATTTACTGAAAAGAATTATGTTGGAGCATATAGAATAGCAACTAAAGAATATGATGATGGTTGGTTTTGTCAATTTAAAATATCAAACCCACCACAAATAGCCAAGAATAATAGAAAAGAATATGTTTATACCTGTTTTAATTTAAAGTATAAAGAACTAAAAGGATTTAACTATTATAATTATAATGACAGACTGAATAAGTATTATATTAGTGATGAAAATTATCCAGGTTATGTTCATAATATTAATTATTTAAATGAAATAAGAGAAATAGAAAAATTCTTTATTATCAAACAATTTGATAAACAAATATCGATTAATGAGTTAAATGATTTAAAACTAGAATATATTAATAAGAATGATGTTTTAGAATTATTTAATATTGCAATTAAATCATCATTAATTGATAGATATGGGAATCATCCTATGCATTTAGCTAATACATATATTTATGAATATTCATCTTTTGAAACAAGTGAAACATATGTTACAGGGTATTATTTAGATTCAGAGGGCTACATAAGAGATTTTTATATTGATATAAAATATGGAAATGAGTATTTAAGTGATAGAATAAAAAATATGAAGTTGAATAGTAATTATCTATCTGAAGAAGATAAAGCTTTATATAGTGACTATGAAAAGCAATATGACAAATTACAAATAATTAAAGAGAATATTTTAAAAGAACAAGATTTTTCTGTCCCAAAAGAATTAAAAAATGATATAGATGTTATTGAGATAGAAAAAAACAATTTAAATGTTTTAAATTTATTAACAAGTAAAAATATTGGACACTTTGGAAATGATTTAAGATATGTTGAAGATGAGAAAGAAATGAAAAATCAAGTTAAAGAAATTACCGAAAAGCAAATATTAGCCAGAACAAAAACACTAGCTTATTATTTTAGAGGTAAATCATATGAGAAATTTGAAAATGGTGATATTATCATGGTTGTATCAAATGATTTAATACCTCTAGGAAGTGAAGGTAAGACCAAAAATGAGGTTTCTAAATATGTACTAGAGAATTTTGGTATTAGAAATTTTGTTATTAAACCTGGACAATATAAAAATACGAATGATTCCGAGAAAAATATTCTTCCTTATATTGAAATCAAAGAAAAAAATGGTCTTTTCACTTCAAATAATGGTGGAAGAAGTGGTGGACAAAATGAACTTCAAAATATTTATCAATCTTTTGAAACTAAAGATGATCAAGTAATCGTTCACTATTTATATGCTAGAAAAGTTGAAGATATCAATAATAATAAAATAGAAATTCAAGATAAAACTGCTAATGTTGATTTTTATTTAAAAATTGTTGATGGCAATCTAATTCTAGAAAAAATAATGTATAATCCATTATAAAAAAAGACATTGAAAATCAGGTGAATATAATTCTGATTTTTAAATTTATTTATTTCATATTTACATTTTTTTGTGGCAAAATAATAGTAGAAATTAAAACTAAACTAACAGTCGGTTTACTATTTTGTATTTTTATTTTATGATTGTATAATGAAAGGAGAAGTTATGAAGAAAATATTATTTGTATTTATCATGCTATTGACACTAGTTGGATTAACTGGATGTGGAAAAAAATATACTGAAGAACAAATCCAAGAACGAACAAAAACACCAGCATATTATTATGTAGGAAAATCATATGATAAGTTTGAAACAAGCGACATTATCATGGTTGTATCAAATGATTTAATTCCTTTAGGAAGTGAAGGCAAGACTAAAGACGAAATAGCTAAATTTGTATTAGAGCGTTTTGGTATTAGTAATTTTTCTATTCAAGCTGGACAATATACAAATACGAATGTTTATGAAAAAAATATTCTTCCTTATATTGAAATCAAAGAAGAAAATGGTCTTTTCACTTCAAATAATGGTGGAAGAAGTAGTGTACCAAATGTACTTCAAAATATCTACCAATCTTTTGAAACTAAAGATGATCAAGTAATCGTTCACTATTTATATGCTAGAAAAGTTGAAGACATCAATAATAATAAAATAGAAATTCAAGATAAAACTGCTAATGTTGATTTTTATTTAAAAGATGTTGATGGTAATCTAATTCTAGAAAAAATAATGTATAATCCATTATAAAAAACACATTGAAAATCAGGTTATCCTGATTTTTAATTTTTTTATTTCATAATTACCTTCTTCTTTTTTTATTTTTTATGTAATGATATAATATTACTGATATGTAAAAGAATTTTTACATAATGTTAATTGAATTTGATTTTATAAAGGAAGATATTGTTATATTCTATAATCGGAGGTGCTAATGAATATTGGAGAAAAGCTAATAAAATTAAGAAAGGAAAAAAATATTTCTCAAGAGAAGTTATCTGAAATGATTGGTGTTACTAGACAAACTCTTTCAAATTGGGAGAGTAATATTACATCACCTGATTTAA
>JAEEGF012096626.1_pt1 | contig 10377 bp, 7 predicted proteins | sample 9134171 | NCBI WGS metagenome assembly JAEEGF01 (sample SAMN16246542, study PRJNA631951) | gut metagenome | biome: gut microbiome; feature: rumen; material: AP-attached | host: Bos | place: Iran: Karaj | collected 2018-10 | reverse complement strand
GCAAACCACAAGAACTATTGGATAATGAGTATGAATAGACCTCATCAACGGATAAAGCATCTTTTTTAAGCATGTGAACCCATATCAACACGCTTTGTATCAATATAAGCAAGGTAAAAATAAATATATATCTTTTATTCTTTTTTACAGACATTTCAATGCTTTCTTTCTATTTCATACTATCATAATAGAGGTTAGTATAGCAAACAATCATGGTGTCAGAGCTTATATAACAATAATGATGGATTTTTGAATGCTAATTATTTACTAAAACAATTATTATTAGTATAATAATTTCTAATGAATCAAACGACCTGAGCTAATTTCTAAATGTTTATACTTGCTAAATAAAGAAAGGCAGAAAAATGGAAAATTTCATTCCTTACGGACACCAGAATATTACAGAAGAAGATATAGAAGCCGTATCAAAAGTATTAAAGGCTAATTATATTACTCAGGGACCTGTTGTTGAAGAATTTGAAAAGGCTGTTTGTGAAAAGACAGGTTCTAATTATGGTGTTTGTTGCACAAATGGAACATCTGCCCTTCATTTAGCAATGATAGCTGCTGGTGTAAACAAGAACGATAGAATTATAGCTCCAGCAATAACCTTTTGCGCCAGTGCCAACTGTGCCAGATTCTTAGGTGCAGAAGTATTGTTTGCTGATATAGACGATAGTATTACCATGTCTGTAGAAAGCTGCCGAGCTTTGTTAGAAAAATCAAAAGCCGAAGGCAAGCCTGTAAAGGCCGTCGTTACAGTAGATATGGCCGGTTATATATGCGATATGGAAGCTTTTGCCAAGTTAAAAGAAGAATTTGGCTTTGTTTGGGTTGAAGATTCTTGTCATGCAATAGGCGGTTCCTGGACAGCATCTGATGGCAAAGTCTATAAAGTTGGCGAATACAAGAAAGTAGATATGACAGTATTCAGTTTTCATCCTGTAAAGCATATTACAACAGGTGAAGGCGGAATGATTATAACCCACTCTGAAAAATATGCTAAATCTCTTAGATTTTATAGAAGTCACGGAATGACAAAGGTTCCAGAATTCTTTCAGTGCAAAGAAGAAGCCTTTGATAAGAATGGTCTGGTTAACCCCTGGTATTATGAAATGCAGGATTTAGGCTTTAACTATCGTATGACTGAAATACAGGCTGCTTTGGGATTGAGTCAGCTTAAACGCTTAGAAAGCGGTATTGCAAAACGCAGAGAAATTGCTGATTATTACAGAAAAGAATTTGCAGATTGTCCTCTAATTTCTTTCCCTGTTGTAGATAAAGAAAAAACAGGTCATGCTTATCATCTGGCTATTGTTTTGATAGATTTTGAAAAAGCCGGCATGACTCGTGCTGCTTTTATGACAGAATTGAATAAATTAGGAATAGGCTCTCAGGTTCATTATATTCCTGTGCCAATGCTTCCATATTATCTAGATAAACTCCACGGAGAAAAATTCCCGAATGCTATAGCTTATTACAGAAAATGTTTGTCTCTGCCATGTTTCCCAACACTTAGTGATGACGACCTTCAAAGGGTTGTTCGTGGCATAAAGCAAGTATTAAATAGAGCTTAGAGCAAAACATAAATGACAAACAGCTTAACATTGAGACCTTGGCAGGAATCAGACTGTCGAATGATTTATGATTGGCGGATGAGTCCTGAAGTCAGAGCTAAGAGTTTTAATAATAAAGAATTCTCTTATGAAGACCATAAGAAATGGTTTGAAAGTTTTATGAAAAACAACCTTTCTTTTGGCTTTATTTTGGAAAACTCTGGCAAACCTGTTGCTCAGATAAGATTTGATAAGACTAAGATTGAAGGGTACTATAATATTTCTATTTTTACAGCACCAAATCTATCTGGAAAAGGCTATGGTAGCAAAGTGCTTGAAATGGCTTGTCTGGACAAGAATCTGCTGGCTAAAGCGAAATTCTTTGTAGCAGAAGTTTTCGATGACAATATTCCATCTAAAAAATTATTTTTAAAGAATGGCTTTGAAATAACTGGCGAAACAGATGTAGATGAGCACCATGTGCTATTGTTTAAGAAAAAGGCAATTTAGAGGGAAGAGGGAAGAGGGAAGAGAGATGAGGGGATTGTTTTAGGTTCACTACAAGTCTTCGGACTTAACTTTCTATTAATTTGCAAAATTCTCAAAAATCCACCTGTCACCGATTGCTTCGCAATCAGCCCCTTCAGTCTCGCTTTTACTCGACAGCTTCCCCACCATTCGTGGGGCAGCATCTGCCTGACATCCCCATTTAAGAAAGGGGATAGTTTTTTGCTACGCTGTCGCTAAACAAGGTATGCTCTAGTTATGTCACCTCTCCGTCAGACATTCGTCTGACACCTCCCCTCAAGTAGGGGCTTTAGGACAACCCTTCTAACACTTCCTACCCTTCCTACACTTCCAACAATTACCACAGTGAAACCTCCCACAACGAAGTGTTCCACAGCGAAGCGTCCCACAGCGAAGCGTCCCACAACTCGAACAACTCGAACAATTCGAACAATTCGAACTATTCAAACCCTTTGAACCTTGAACGGTTCGAACCATTAGAACACTGCCACTTAATAAAACAACAGTATGTAGTCATAAGCATCTGATGCTGAGTCAATAGGCTTATAAACAAACCTGCTTGCTTTATATTTATCAGAAAACATGTTCTGTAAAGGTTCTACCAGTTTCCGCTGATATATATTGGGTGAAATACCTATTCCCGACCAGCAAAAAGCAGAAATTTTTGCTTTATCTGTAATTTTCTTATAAAAAGTATAATTTTTTAAATTTCCTAATTCAAAAATATACTGTTTCAAAGCAGAACTAAAGTTGCGCCTGGATTCTTCAATATCAGTATAACCGCCCATCCAGGCATTATAAACAAGAAGGGCCTCATCTTCCAAATAATCTTCATCATCAAAAGTTAGATTAAAAACAGCAATATCACATTCCTTGGCTTCTATATCATCTAAAGCCTGTTCGGTAATCTTAAACTTTGCAGTATGCTCTCTAAAGGCCCTAAACCTTTTATAATAGTAAGCTAAAATCTCATCTGGCGGGAAAGCATTTTCTATGCCTGACTTATTGTTATCAAGCCAATAGCTGATTACTTGAAAGACAATCGCCAAAAAGCTGTCTCTGATAGCCTCATTGGTCAATTCATTTGCCGCCTCACGCCAATAAAGCAAATAATCAAGCTGCTGTTTTGTAAAATACACATCTACCCATTGCTTAAATGGATTTATATTTATATCAATGTTTCTCATTAAAATCTGGTTAAAAGCCTTCATCACTTCTTCCTGAGGGAAAGCATCACTATTAGAAAACCAGCTTTTAAACAATACTGCCTGACTATGAACCGGAACATTTATTAGAATTGAAGCATTCCGATGAGCCAGCCATTCTAATGGCATAAATTTGCATAGGCTGGGGAAAAACCATACCGGCTCTGCGCCTGTAACAGTTATATTGTCGAGTATGGTTTCTACTAGCCAGGAAGCTTGAAAGCGCAGCATAAATAATCAATCCTTATTATTGTCGTTTTCTTCGAGAATAGATATGGCTATTTTAACCAATGCTGGGTCAAACTGTAAACCAGACTGTCGTTTAAGCTCATCGATTATTTCCTTATCTGATTTATAGCTTCTTTTACGATAACTTCTAGTACTTCTCATAGAGGAAATAGAATCAGCAATAGACAATATCCTAGAAAGAACAGGAATTTGTTCGCCTCTGAGACTGTCTGGGTAACCAAAACCATCCCAACGTTCATGATGCCATCTTATTATGGTAGGAATATCATCATTCACAGAAACTTCCTGCTTTAAATAATGTTCAGCAAGCAAAGTATGGTTTTTCATAATAAAATCATTGTCTTCACTAAGCTTTCGACGGCTTTTTATTATATCGCTAGATATCATAAGCATTCCAACGTCATGCAATTTTGCTGCTGTTTCAAGACTGGAAATCTGCTCTGGAGTTTTGGAAATACGCTTGGCTATCTTTACTGCTAATTCTGCGACTTCTTTGGCATGAGCCTTATCGTAACCCTCAACGCGGTCAACAATTGAAGCAAGAGCGTCAACCAATTCAGAATAGCGTTTTTCTGTTGGTTTTAAAGTCTTTTTTAAATCAAAATACTTGCAGGTCAGCCATATCAGCAAAGCTGCAAGTATTATATTCAAGAAAGTCAGCAAAGTATCAATAACCTTCTAAGTCTTTTAACTTATTTCTAATAGCCGGTGCATCATTATGCTGAGGAAATTCCTTTATAAAACGTTCGTATTCAGCTTTAGCTTCAGAATATTCTTTAAGGTCTTCATAGATTTTACCTTTACGTATAAAAGCTTCTGCAGCTACCTGAGAATCAGGATATCTATCTGTAACTGAATTGTAGTAATCAATAGCTTTTCGAGAACTTTCATCGCTCTTTCTATAGCGAACTTTACCGTTCTCAACCTTTTTTACCATTGAATCCATATCATTTTCATAAATCTGGCCAAGCTTATAAATCATATCTTCATTGCCTCTGGCATTTGGATAAGCTTCAAGCATTTCTTCAATAGCAGCGGCGGCAGCTTTATAATCTTTCTGTTTTTCATCAAGCATACTGACAAGTTTACGATAGGCTTCAACACCTTCTTCTTGAGAGTTAGCATCTCTGATTGCTTTTCTATAGGAAGCGGCTGCCTGTTTGTATTTACCAGCATCAGCCTGCATATCACCTAAATCAAGATTTGCTTTTCCGCCTTCTTCTGTATAAGATTTATTGTCAGCAATCTGTTCCTGAGTTTCTATTGCAGATTCGGCAACACTTGTTCCACTTGAAATAGACTTCAGTTTTTCCTGTGCAGCAGAAAAATATGTGCTGTATGCATAATCGCTAACCACTTTCTGATAATGAACAGCCGCCTGTTCTTTCATTCCCATTAATTCTTCACAGGCCGCAAGGTTATAATAAACCTTATCTATTGCCATATAGGTCGGATAATCATCAACTATTTTTGAAAGTAACTCATGAGCTTGAACATAGTTTTTTAATTTATCATTATAAATCATGGCCAAATCAAACATTACTTTTGGAATTTCAGAACCACTTACCCCATTATCAGCAATACCACCATTCATAAATTCTGCTGCTTCATTATAATGAGAAAGTGCAAGACTCATTTCAGACTCAGCCTGCTTCAACCTGATTCTGCCCATTTCTACCAAGGCAGAACCTCTAGTCCTGCTATCCTGTATCATAGGAGCCAATGAATCATATGCATCCTGATATCTAGATTCTGCTAAAGCCTGCATTGCTGCCTGATACTCTGCCGTTCCTCGGATTGATTGTGCAAAACTATCAACAGAGCAACCGCAAAGGAACAAACTACAACAAAAAGAGACAAGCACTTTTTTATTCATATAAATTCCTATTCTTTATTATTAAAAATAATTGTCATTAATCTTAATTGATGATAACATATTTATTCATGTAAGGTATAGTTAGAAATTGTAAATCTTGTATTAAATAATAGATACTCCTAAAGAGTTGTCTTAAAGGTTTTGCATATATCTAAGCATAACTTTAATTCTGGAATAAAAAAATAGTATGAATAATCTAAATTGTCTTTCGAATTCGGTCGATATAGAAACTGAAAACAAAGTTGGTAATAATCAAGAAACCCAGATAGACTTCAAAATGTTGCCTATTGATAAGGTTTTCCCAAATAAAAACCAACCACGTAAGTTATTTGATAAAAGTACCTTGGAAGAATTAGCTCAGTCTATTCGTGAGAATGGTGTATTGCAACCGATTTTAGTTAGACAAATTGGAGACAATTACCAGATCGTTTCTGGCGAAAGACGCTATAGAGCCAGCAAGTTGGCAGGCATGAAAAGCATTCCTGCAGTTGTTCGACGCTTAAGCGAAGAAAAAACAATGCTTGCTGCCTTAATAGAAAACATTCAACGACAAGATCTTAATCCTGTTGAAGAAGCCAGAACACTTAGAGACAGAATTCGTAACTATGACCTTACCCATGATCAGCTTGCTGAAAAAGTTGGGAAAAGCAGATCAGCTCTTACTAATCGATTAAGACTTCTTCAGCTTCCGACAGAAGTTCAACTAATGGTTGCTGATGGAAGAATATCTGCCGGTCATGCAAAAATGCTTGCAGGTCTGAAAGATAACGACACCATCAGGTTTTGGGCTAAGAAAATAATTAGCGAACAGCTATCTGTTTACGAAACTGAAAAGCAGATTGGACAAAGCAAGGCAGAAGAACAAGTTACTTTTAAAAAGAAGTTAAAAGCTTCAGGAACATCAGACTTGCATATCAGAGCTTTAGAAGATACTCTTCAAGAGCTTTGGGGTGCAAAAGTCCGCATACGTCAGGGCAAGTCAAAAGGGCGTATTGAAATTGAATTCTATAACACAGAAGACCTGGAACGTGTAGTAGATTCAATAATGTCTAACAAGTTTTAAAGTAGTAAAGTGAAAGGTGTAATCCGTAAGTGATTGTAAGATTTTGGGGAGTACGAGGTTCAATACCGGTACCTGGAAAAGAAACAATAAAATATGGTGGAAACACCACTTGCCTTGAAGTTTTAACAACTGAAGGCAACTTGATTATTATTGATGCAGGCACAGGAATTAGAGTTCTAGGTCAGCAGTTAATGAAAGAAGATTTTGGCCAGGGCAAAGGTGTTGCTCACATCTTTTTCACTCACTCTCACTGGGATCACATTCAGGGGTTCCCTTTCTTTGCACCAATTTTCATCGGTAAACGCAATAAAGACGGGAAAGTAGTAAAAAGTTCTGCAAATAAACTTCATATCTACGGGTCTGCAGAATCAAGCCGCTCTATAGAAGATTCTCTCTGTGGTCAGATGTCTGACTGCTATTTCCCAGTAAGTTTAAACGATCTTTCAGCTACAATTTCTTTTACTTATCTAACTGGCAAACCTATAAAAATAGGTAAAACCAAAATCAGCACTCTACCACTTCGTCACCCGAACGGTTGTTTAGGTTTCAGAATAGAAGATAACGGCAAAGTTTTAACCATAGCCACAGACTGCGAACATCCTGAAAACGGAGAATGCGATCCAAATATTCTAGCTCTTGCAGATAATTCAGACCTTTTCATTTACGACGGCCAATATACTCCAGAAGAATATGAACCAAGCAAATTCAATATCTGCATGCCAGCCAAAAAAGGGTTTGGTCATTCCACCGCCGAAGAAGGAATTAAGGCAGCGATAAAAGCCCACGCAAAACGTCTTGTAATAACTCATCATGAACCTTTGCACAACGATAAAATGCTTGATTCTATGGAGAAAAAAGCAAAAGTTTTGATGCCAAGTATAGTTTTTGCAAGAGAAGGAATGGAAATAGTTTTATAAATGTGCTACCATGTTTGGTATGCAACGGGGCTTTACTAATTTAACACCCATATACTTTTTCAGCTCAATTAGAGCAGATTCGGGCAAGTCTACAATTGTCTCGAATCTTTCTGTCTACTTAAGCAGTCTCAGTTATAAAGTAGCTGTTCTTGATTTTGACTACAGTTCCCCAGAAAAGTTACGAAATTCATTCCCGTCAGCAATCGAAATAAAAGACTATCAAGAAATTTCCTCACTAATATCTGCCACTGACCCTCGTTTTCAGCAAAACTTCTATTTTACAGATACAAACAAGCTTTCTTTTTTCCCTGCGCACAAGCTGAAAACACCATATGAATTAGTTACAGATACAGCTTTCAGAGATTTTTTTCTACAGTTAAGTTCCACTTTTGACTACGTATTAATTAATCTGACTTCTGGAGTAAAGGAATGTGCTTCCGTTTCTGACCTTCTTTCTAAATCATACTTATTCAGAGGCTGTAAACCCTCGTCTATAATCATTTCTCTACCAGATGAAAGAAATCTCATTAGCCTGGACAACTTTATTCAGAGCAATCAGGCAGTCAGTTATCAAGCAGAAGAAAACACTTATTTTCTATTTAACAAGGTTCCAGGCCCAACTGATGTTCTTGAACTGGAAGACACTTCTTTAACAGCTTCTGATATCCGCAGTATTTTTACTTATCCGCTGACTTACATCATTCCGTTTATAGATGAAATATTAGAACAGAAAAACAGATCAATAGCCTATGTATTGCAAAACAATTCAATTATAAATCAACATATAGTCGGTTTATTCAGACTTTTAAACGGCGCCGCTTCAATAAGCTATTTGATGAAAGAGGCAAATAGTTATCAGTCCTGCATAAGCGGAACTCTTTTAAGTAAAATTTATCCATACCTTGAAAAACTTCAGAAGAAAGTTGCTGCAAAATTATTCATCAATCCAGCTGATGTAAACATCTATATAGAACAAAATGAAGAAAATTTCAGAATTAGAATAAGATTAACATCGCTAGGACAGAAGCTTCTTGGAATAAGAACAGATATACCAGATTACCATTCTATACAGACAGTAAAGTCAGAACACCCTTCAAAATTAGAAGTAAGAAGTCTTAGAAACAGTCTCAGAACCGTTAAACAAATAGATAGAGAAGCTCCATACACATTAAGCTTTAAATCTATTTTTACTTTTGACGACAGTTTCTACTCAAATCCGGTTTCAAAATTAAATAAGCATATTCCAATTGAGCCAGCAAAAGAAAACTACCCATCCCCTATACTATTTCCTCAAAGACATGAAATTTCTGAAATACCTACCCTAACAAATATTTTAGGTCTAATTGGACAGAAACGTAACATTATTTTCAATGAATACCCTGATGATGTCAACAAACAAGGAGTCAGTCAGGTATATATTCCTACAGAGTTTTCACTGTTTTTCACATTGGATGCCAAACTGAAAACAAGATATGATTCAAACAACAGATATCTAACTTTGCCGCCAATAATAAAAAGCAAGATACAGCTGACACCTAACTACGATTATCTTTTTAGAAAATTTGAACCATACTCTATTTTCGATATATTTGCCAGAAATAAAAAGTTTGAATTTATCTCAGATTTTGGTCTTAGAGAAGCTTATTACGGCTTTAATTCAGAAGGTCTTATTCAATTGCCGGCAGGCAGATTCTCACTGATTAATGACAATCTTTTTAGCAATAAAATTGCCCCGATTATTCCTAAGGAAGATACCAGCAGAATTTCAAGCATTGCAGTTGCCAAATTTAAACTTAATTTCGACAATTATTTCTCTATTGATTTATCCTCTGAATGGGCAAGTAACACAAAAAAACAAAGGACAGAATCACCCAAGTCCTATGCTCAGAGCATAATTAATCTTTTTAAGCCAGAGTATTTTTCAAAACAAGCAGAATGGAATCTGTATTCAACTAATCCAATTTTTGGAATATTTGATAAGACAGAACATAGCAAAATTCTGCTTTCTCATGTAATATACGTAGAAACAGATAGAAAAGGCATAGAAACACCTAAGAAATACGAACTTAATGTTAATAAACAAGCCTTTAAATCGGGGTTCTTAAGTAAGAATTTCAGGCCCTTACCCTCTAGTATGAACCTGGAGGATGTAATGCTTGAATACTGTTACAGAATCCAGGTTAAAGAAGATGAGCCAGACTTTGTTTTCGTTGAAAAGCGTGTGAAAACGGAAGAATACAAACCAAAATTCAGGATTAAATTTGAACATAAATATATGGAACCAGACTTATTAATAAGAAGAAGATCAACATATCTGAAACCAGTAATGTATCAGATATTCAGACTGGACAAACTAAAAGTCTCCAGTAAAGTAAAGATAAATAATGTTGAATATAAAGTTGCTTACAACGAAATATTCCCTGTTATTTATTTTCCAAAAGCCATAGAAATTCCAGTAACCAGGAAGTTAAGACAGCCTACTTGGGCTAGTGAATCTATGAAAAACATGAATGAACTAGTTCCATTTAAGCTGCAAATTTCACCCCTAAAACTTTTAAACGAAACGTCTAGTCCATACAATACTCATATTTCTCCTGTTAATTATCATTTTACGAAATATTTTGAATCAGATTTTGACAATTTGAAAGTAAATATATTAGTAAGTGCACCTAAAAAGCCTGCTTTTGCTAAAGACTATCTGAAATATCAATCATTACCTCTTATAGGAGCAGAAAGAGTTCAAAGAATATGTATTGATAATGATATTGATATTACTGATGATTTGAATTTAACAATAGATTCAACATTTAATTCAGAATTGGCAGCACCCGACATCTTCGTTGAAAAAATGAGATTCAGATCTGACAAATTCTTCAGTTATGATTGGAAATTGCCTTCAACAGATATTATAACTTTTGATACAAGTATATCATTAAAGAGTCCTTTGAAAATACAAATGATGATTCATCATATTTATGAACTC
>JAEEGF011607564.1_pt1 | contig 10377 bp, 10 predicted proteins | sample 9134171 | NCBI WGS metagenome assembly JAEEGF01 (sample SAMN16246542, study PRJNA631951) | gut metagenome | biome: gut microbiome; feature: rumen; material: AP-attached | host: Bos | place: Iran: Karaj | collected 2018-10 | reverse complement strand
GAGGTATGCAATAATACATTCGTTCATAAACAGAACAGCAATGCAAATACAAATATATATACCTCATTTTTTCGATAGGTATAGAGAACGTTATCTAAAAGATAAATCGATAAAGATGACAGATGTGATTCACAAATTTCTTATGGATAATCTGAAAAGTGTAGATATGAAAAAAGAGATTCCTAGTGAAAAACATCCCAATGAATATTGGAAGGCCTGTCATGATGGTTTGTGCTTATGTGAAAAAATAGATTCCATTTTCACTCTCAATAAAACTTTCATTCCATGGGATATGACAAGAAAGGACCAGAAAGAATTTGCTATTGCTGGAAAAGATTTTATAAAAGATTTGGGATTTGATGTAGATTACCCGTTTGAAAACTTTGATGAATTTGAAGCAGAATAAAACCTTACTTAGGTTTACTTAATTGTTAAAGTTTTTTAGATTTTCTGATAATAGATGAATAGAATTGTACTCATAGGGAATGGCTTTGATGTGGCACATGGGCTCAACACCAAATATGAACATTTCATTGATTGGTATTGGGATCAGAGACTGCATAATATTGTATCAGAGAGAAGTGCAGAATCAAAAGATATTTTATGTAGTTTGAAAATACTATCCAATAGTGATTTTAATAGTTGGGCTTCTTTATCATTTCAAAATTCTTACTTTAAAACGTATAATAATGAATGGAAACTGTCTGGTAAAGAGTTTATAAATGAACTTAGAGATAAACCGGATTGCTTTGAAGTATCTTGTTCTCCTTTTTTTGATAATATCTGTAAAAGTATTAAAACCAAAAAGTGGGTAGATATAGAGAATGAGTATTACCGTTTGTTGACAGAATATGCATTAGATAATTATTCTGAAGAAAACATCATATCATTAAATAAACAACTTCATTTTTTGCAGGAAGTATTAATTGATTATTTGAACATAGAAAATCAGCAAGACATTTCAATTAATGACAAAGTCAGAAAGAAGATTTATGCTCCAATAAAATTAGACGATATTTCTGTCTCTGCTAAGAATATCTTAAAAGAGAATGTGGATTCATGGGTAGAACAGAATGAATTGATTGTTCAAGACAAAATATTGAGATATGGGTACAGTAAAATCTGTTTTACAGATGTAAGTGAGTTCTGCAAAAAATACAAGGAAGGTAAAGCTCGTTTTACTGACGTCCCCTTTTCATATATGCTTCCAGATGCGGTAATGCTGTTAAGCTTTAATTATACAAAGACTTCACAATTGTATCATAATGATGATTTAGGTTTTATTGATTATATTCATGGGAGAGTCGAAGAACCTCAGAGTATTATCTTTGGTTATGGGGATGAAATAGATGAAAATTACAAGAGGCTTAAAAAACTTGGTAATAATGATTGCCTTAATAATGTAAAGACTATAAAATACTTGGAATCTGATAATTATAAAAGATTATTGTCATTTGCAGAGTCTGCTCCTTTTCAGGTTTATATCATGGGACATTCATGTGGTAATTCTGACAGGACTCTGTTGAATACCCTTTTCGAACATAAGAATTGTATATCTATCAAACCTTATTATTATATAAAGGATAATGGAACAGATAATTATATAGAATTAATTCAAAATATCAGTAGAAATTTTACTGATATGAAACTGATGCGAGATAGAGTCGTGAATAAAACATATTGTGAACCACTTACTAAGTAGAATTGAGCTATTTGCTAAGGACTCTACTTGAACAAATAAAGAAAGACCTGGACATCATTTAGTGAGCAGGGAAATACCATGAAAGGTTTCTTATGAGACTTTGGACAATACAAGGAATAGAAATATATGAGCAACTGAAGCGTGAGGGCATTGCTTATTGCACAAAACCTGAATGGGGGGATGATGACCTATTTGTCTATGCTTATCACTGGATGGCGAACCAGATGAGACAACGTATAGGGGAGCCTCCTATTAATGATATTGAATATCCGATGTGGGCTTGGTATCAGTATGATTCGGCAAAAAGGAACAAACCTCCTCGTAGTCCTTTAGAAGTTTCGGAAGGTTTGTCTGCATATATGGAGATTGAGTTGCCAGATAGTGAGGTGCTGCTCTCTGACTTTTCTGCTTGGCATCATGTGCTGAATCAATTGCCTCTTGATGATTATGATGCAATTAGTAAGGAAACTGGCAGATTGGTTGATGCAGCTGGCTATCATCTGCAATTTGCTGATTATGATAGGTCTCTTCAAGAGCGTATAGAAAAGAGTTGGGAAGCTGTATTTGACATAAACCGTCGTGATTATGTGCTTGGCAAGTGGCATAGGAGAAATCGTAGTATTCAGGCAACGTTCTGGGTTCTAAAACAAGAGAACCTTATTACTGTAGAGTTTCTAAAACGGAAAGGAAACAGTATTAAAAGGATTTTAGAAATCAATTCACTGAAGATGAGTTAGAAGAGTTTTCAGTTGTCTGGAAATCCTTGACTACTGTTATTTCTATGTGCCAACGTGCCATCGTGCCATCGTGCCATTAAAAAGTTAAGTAGTTGTTTGGATAATAAGATTATAGTTGTATCTTTGCAATCAGTATGAATTTTAAAAGCATTTATAACAATGAAACCAACTTTGAATCAAGGTGCAATGGACTGCACAAAAGGCGAGATTGTGATGTACCAACCAGATGAAACTATCAAGCTGGAGGTAAGGGTAGAGAACGATAGTGTTTGGCTTAATCGTCAGCAAATTGCTTTGTTGTTTGACAGAGATGTGAAAACGATAGGCAAGCATATCAATAACGCATTACGTGAAGAACTGGCAAATGTCCCAACTGTCGCAAAATTTGCGATAGTTCAAAATGAAGGTGGTAGAATGGTAAATAGAGATAGTGGTGTGCCGTCATAACCATGACCGTTTCCTGATTATTGACGATGTGCCATACTTGTTTGGTGCCAGCCTGAAGGATGCAGGAAAGAAGCTTTTTGCTTTCATCAAGATGCAAGAGACTTCTGCTTCAGAGTTGCTCGGCATAATACGATGATGGGGATAGTACCCACGTGCCATTTGTGTTTTTCATGATCAATGCTTTTTTTCATTTTTATGTGGCGTTTTAGTATAAATACCTTATCTTTGTAACGATAATTGTCTGTTCTTTACAAAGCATGAATGTTCTCAAGACCATATTGAAATTAGTGGCAATGGCTTTTGTTGCTATATTGATTGTAGTGTTGACTTGCGACTACCTGGTTACAAGTAATGCCAAGGGGAAAATTTATGATGATGTAGAGGAGATACCCTATAGAGAGGTGGGATTGTTGTTGGGTACAACTCCACAGACAAGGATAGGGAGGCTGGTAAACAGGTTCTTTGTTTTTAGGATTGATGCTACAGAGAAGCTCTACAAATCTGGGAAGGTTTCTACCATCTTGATCAGTGGTGACGAAGATAGCTTGGATGGGGTGAATGAGGTGGAGAGTATGAAGGAGGCACTGATGGCAAGGGGTGTTCCCGGGTCGGCCATCATACTGGATGGTCAGGGCTTTCGAACTCTGGCTTCCATCGAGAGGGCTAACAAGGTTTATGGTCTGAAGACCTTTACCGTGATTTCTCAGAAGTTCCACAACGAGAGGGCTTTGTATCAAGCTGAGCATATTGACATAGACATCAATGACCCCATTGCTTTCAATGCTGAATCTCCACGTTCTGCGATGGCGCTCATTACTTATGCCCGTGAGTATTTGGCAAGGGTGAAGCTGTTTATGGATATTCTTTTTTAGGGTTTGTTTTGTTTTGTTTCCGTTTTGCACTATCTTTGTACCAATGAACTTGAGTATCATATTGGTGAATTAGGTAAAAGTGTAACCATAAATATAAACAGAGCGAAACATTATGAAAAGAAGGATGGTTTTAGCGGCTTTGACAGCCCTCGTGACAATGAGTGCCACCGCCCAGTGGCAGTATGAGTGGCAGAATCCGACATTGCAGACCACACAGCGAGTGGAGAGCCTGCTGGGTATGCTTACACCAGAGGAGAAAGTAGGACTGATGATGAATAAGAGTATCAGTATTGACCGATTGGGTATTCCTTCTTATAACTGGTGGAGCGAGGCGTGTCATGGCGTGCGCCAGGATGGCTATACGGTATATCCGCAGCCGATAGGTATGGCTGCAGCCTTCAACGACCAACTGGTGTATGATGTCTTTTCTCAGGTGAGCGACGAGGCGCGTGCCAACTGGAACCGTTCCGATCATCATGTCTTCAATGTGCCGATGGGTGTGATTTACTATCCTGGTAATCCGGAACTTACTTTCTGGTGCCCGAATGTGAATATCTTCCGAGATCCTCGGTGGGGAAGAGGACAGGAGACTTATGGAGAGGACCCTTATCTTACTTCTGTGTTGGGTGTGATGAATGTGCAGGGCATGCAGGGCAACGACTCGCGTTACTTCAAGACTCATGCCTGTGCGAAGCATTATGCTGTGCATAGCGGGCCTGAGCCCCTGCGTCATTCGATGAATGTGGAGCCCACCAACCGTGATTTGTGGGAGACTTATCTCCCTGCTTTCAAGGCTTTAGTGATGAAGGGCAATGTGCAGGAGGTGATGTGTGCTTATCAGCGTTTTGAAGGGACTCCCTGCTGTACCAGCGACCGTCTGCTGATTGATATCCTGCGCAATAAGTGGGGCTATAAGGGCATTATACTGACTGACTGCGATGCCATCAATAATTTCTTTACCCCTGGTCAGCATGAGACGCATCCTGATGGATTGTCGGCTTCTGTGGATGCTGTATTGAACGGCACTGACCTGGAATGTGGCAAGGTGTTTATGAGTCTGACAGAAGGTCTTCAGAAAGGAATGATCAAGGAGAGCGACCTGGACGGCCACCTGCGCAAGACGCTGGCTGGACGCTTCGACTTGGGTATGTTTGACCCTGCAGAACTGTTGCCTTGGGCCAACATTGGACCAGAGAACATCAGCAGTGAGATGCATAATGACTTGGCAGTGCAAGCAGCCCGTGAGTCGATGGTGCTGCTGGAGAACAAGGGTGGTGTGTTGCCTCTCTCAAAGAGCATCAAGGGCATTGCAGTGTTGGGACCTAACGCCGATAATGCGGATATGCTGAACGGCAATTATGGCGGTACTCCTACAGCAGCCCATAAGCATTCGTTGCTCGAAGGTATCAAGGCTGCTTTGCCTGGTGTTAACATCTTCTACGATAAGGCTTGTGAGTTGGACGATGAATACCAGACTGTGCATCATCTGCAGGATTTCAATGAGGGCAAGGGCATCAAGGCTGAGTTCTTCAACAACAGTCAGTTGCAGGGTGAGCCTGTGGTGACGGACTATTACAATGAGCTCAATTTCTCTACGTTTGGTGCATGGGGTTTTGCACAGGGAGTGAGTCGTGATACGCTGTCAGTGAGGCTGAGCGGACGCTATATTGCTACCTTTACGGGTGAGATGAAATATACGCTGACTACTGACAATGGCTATGTGCTGAAGGTAAACGGAGTGGTGGTAGAGGAAAATGCTACTCCTGGACGTAGAGGCTTTGGCTTTAACCGCCATGTGGAATATAAGTCGTTCAACGTGGAGAAGGGTAAGACTTATGATGTGGAGATTACCTATCATCATGACAAAGGACAGTATGCTATGTTGCGTGGCGACATCTGCGAGCGCAACTTGATTGATTTCACTCAGCTGGCTATGCAAGTGAAAGATATGGATGCCATCATCATCATTGGTGGCATCACGGCACAGATGGAAGGCGAGGGTGGAGATAAGCAGGATATTGAGTTGCCAAAGGTGCAGCAGAATTTGCTGAGGGCCATGCATGCCACTGGCAAGCCTGTGGTCTTTGTCAACTGCTCAGGCTCTGCCATCGCATTTGGCAGTGTGGAAGGGCAGTATGATGCCCTGCTGCAGGCTTGGTATGCGGGACAGGGTGGGGCGCAGGCGCTGGCTGAGGTGCTGGTGGGCGATTACAATCCTGGTGGCAAACTGCCAGTCACTTTCTATCGTTCTACCAACGATCTGCCTGATTTTCTGGACTATTCGATGGAGAACCGTACTTACCGCTATTTCAAGGGATTGCCTCAGTATGCTTTCGGTTATGGCTTGAGCTACACTACCTTCAATGTGGGTAAGGGCAGGTTGTCTGGCAATTCGATGAGTAAAGACGGCAAGGTGGAGCTGACTGTGCCTGTGACCAATACAGGAAAGCGTGAGGGCACTGAGACGGTGCAGGTGTATGTGAAGTCATTGGACGATGCCGGAGCACCCATCAAGGCTTTGAAGGGTTTCAAGAAGGTACAGCTGAAGGCTGGTGAGACTCGCCAGGTGACTATCCCTTTGGATGGCGAGGCATTTGAATATTACGATGCCATGATTGACGAGCTCAGCACGCATGCTGGCCATTATCGCATTCTGTACGGCACATCATCAAGAGACGAAGATCTGCAGTCGCTGGACTTTGAGGTGATATAAGATAAGGTTATAAAGAAACAAGTATCATAGTTATGAATCGTAGTCAAGAGATCATTCGTACCAGTTGGATTGGCATTGCCGCAAACGTGCTGCTGGCTGGTTTCAAGGCAGTTGTGGGTGTTTTGGCCAGCAGTGTGGCCATTGTGATGGATGCCGTTAACAATCTGAGTGACGCATTGTCAAGCGTCATCACCATTGTGGGAACCAAGTTGTCGCAACGTCCTGCCGACCGCAAGCATCCCTTCGGCTTTGGGCGTATTGAGTATTTCAGTGCCATTATCATCGCAGTCATTGTATTGTCGGCAGGTATTACATCTTTGGTTGAATCGGTAAAGAAGATTTTCGACCCCACTGAGCCATCCTATACCACCACCACGCTTGTGGTCATTGTGGTGGCTATTGTGGTAAAGCTTCTGCTGGGGCAATATGTCAAACGAGTGGGAGAGAAGTTGAAAAGTGATGCCCTGATAGCCTCTGGCTCTGATGCGCTGTTTGATGCTGTCATCACTTTGGCTACGCTTATTTCGGCAGGTGTCATGCTACTGTGGAATGTGTCGCTCGATGGCATTCTGGGTGCGTTGATCTCCCTTGTCATCATCAAGGCTGGCGTCGAGATGTTGGCTTCACCTATCAACGAACTGCTGGGCACCAGCATATCAGCCGAGTTTGCCTGTCAGATTATGAAAGAAGTATCTGATTTCGAGGGTGTGCATGGGGTGTATGACCTTATACTGCACAACTATGGTCCGGATGTAAAGATTGGTTCGCTGCACATCAATGTGTATGATACAATGCCTGTCTATGAGATACATGGACTGACGCGGAAGATATCCAATTATATGTTTGAAAAGCATGGCATCATCATGACTGTTGGCATCTATGCAGTTGCCACAGGCGAGAATCGTCGTGCAGACTTGCAGTTTAAAGTCATGCAAACTCTAGCTGCCCACAAGGACATTGTTCAGGTGCATGGCTTCTATTATTCAGAGAAAGATAACCTGCTTTCTGTGGATGTTGTTCCTGAAATCTCAGTGCATGATGATGCAGCCCTTGTCAGTCAGCTCACCAGCGAAATCCAGCCATTGGTTCCTGGTGTACAGGTAACAATTGTAATTGACCATAATTATATCGAATAAACATGAAAGTATTATTGATTAACGGCAGTGCCCGCAAGAAGGGCAACACATTTACAGCGCTTAACGAGATAGCAAAGACCTTGGAGGCGCAGGGCATAGAGACTGAAATCGTGCAGATTGGCACTAAGCCTGTGCGAGGCTGCATAGCCTGTAACCAATGTAAGATGCAGCAGTTGAACCGCTGTATATTTGGCGATGATATTTGCAACGAGGTAGCTGGGAAGTTGGCAGCTTCCGATGCCTTGATTGTGGGTTCTCCTACCTATTACGGCCAACCTAATGGCACTTTGCTTTCACTCATCCAGCGCATGTTCTATTCCAACCCTATGGGAGCTCAGAACAAGCCCGCAGCAGCTGTAGCGGTGTGTCGTCGAGGTGGCAGTACGGCAGTGTTCCAAACGCTGAATATGCCTTTCCAGATGATGAATATGCCCGTGGTGACCTCGCAGTATTGGAATGTGGTGTATGGTCGTGAAGAGGGTGATGCTATGCTTGATGCCGAGGGCTTGCAGACCATGCGTACCCTTGCCAATAATATGGCTTGGCTACTGAAAAAGATTCATGCCAGCGGTAACCCTGACTATCCTGTGCGTGAAGACTGGCAGCCCACACATTTCATCAGATAAGTCGTTGTGGTTAAGACCAGTGTGACTAATTGTTATTATTTCGCTGTGCTAATCTGTTCAGTAGAGTAGTCGTACTCAGAGCCGTATGAGCTGTGAGGGATGGTAAAGATGGCTATCATGAACAGCACTGCCAAGGTCACCAGCCACTTGTTGTACTTCCATTTCAAGGTAGCTAAAGCTATTACAAAGAACAGGAAAGAAATGAGTGTCTTGTTGTCGGTAAGGTCGGTACCAAAGGGGAAGCCTGTCCACCATGAACCGAAAGCTACATATTGTACCAATGGACCAAAGATGAATCCACCAATGAACAATGTCGCTACTGTGATTTTGAGCCACTTGACATAAGGTTTGTGTCCCATAATCAGCAAGAGCGTATAGACAGCAAAGAGCATGGCTGCAAACATAAACAGGATGTGTGGCACTAGGATACCAGCAGGTACATCGTTGCGAAAACGTATTACCAAGGGCTCATCGGCAGGATAGTCCTTGCCATCCACGGTGATGTAATATTGCAGTTTGCCAGCTACTGGCTGAACAGGCAAAGCAGCCTGCCACTGGTTATTCTCCCAAGTGAAATCAACGGTGGTGTAGGCATCAGCTGTGGGGTAGCGACGATAATGCAATTGTGCCTCTGCATTAGAAGGAACTCCTTTCAGTGACAAGATTTCATCTTGCTGCACACCACTTCTAGGCAATCTCTGCTTAAAGCTTTCCCCATTCAATTCTATGGTCACTCGCTTGGGATTAGTAGGCCCGGTAATACGTTGGTAAACGCTCAATACCAATGTGATGACAATGGCTAACAGCCAATATATAAACTTCTTCATGGCTTCTCAGGATTTAGTTCAACTTGCAGGATGATGGTCTCTTCGCCTCGAAGCACTTTCACAGGAATAGTGGTACCAGCCTTCAGCTCCGACAAGCGCTCCATGTATTCATTGATGTCATTCACTGGCTTGCCATCAATCTCTTGAATGATGTCACCACTCTTCATGCCAGCCTTGTGAGCAGGCTTACCAGCCACCACAATGTCGGCACGAAGTCCTGGGATGGTGCTGGCACCTGTCACATCAGGCATCAAACCCATAGTTACCTTGAATGATGCATGACTCATGGTGGTGCTGCTGGGCACATTGATGAAGTCTGGTGCGTCAGGCAAGTTAGCCAGTTGTGTCACTAGCTCCTTTGTATAATTCAATGTCTGTTGCATACCATCATAATTGATGGTGGAAGGCACATCGGCAGGGGTGTGGTATTCCATGTGACCTCCTGTAGTTAGGTAGAGTACAGGTATGTCAGCTGCCACGAACGATGCTTGGTCGCTGGGGCCATATCCATCAGCTGTGCAAGAGATATTCACGCTGGTTTTCTCAGCTACTTGCTCAGCCAAAGCCTTGAAATTACTGCTGGTTCCTGTACCTGAAACACTTAGAGAGTTGTCTCGCATTCGTCCCACCATATCCAGGTTTACCATAGCAACAATACCTTTTATATTGTTAGGAAGGTGCTTGCGTCCAGTATCTTCTTTTTTCATCCATTCCACAAACTGCTTGGAACCAATCAGACCTTGTTCCTCGGCACCAAAGAAAGCAAAGATAATGCTGCGTGACTGACGAGCTTTCTTGAAATGCTTTGCCAGTTCCAATACCACAGCATCACCACTGGCATTGTCGTCAGCACCTGGATGCACAGCTAAGGTATCAGGACGTCGAGAACCGGAGTCTTTACCCCCCAAACCTAAGTGGTCGTAATGAGAGCCAACCAGGATGTACTCATGCTTCAGCTTCTTGTCTTTGCCAGGCAGTACTGCGATGATGTTATGGGTGTGCCTTTGCTCCGTCTTGCCATAGGTGAAGTTATGGAAGTAACCCAATTTCTTCTTTCCCTTGACAATGCGTTTCAGTTTCAAGCCACGAAGTTGGTACTTGATGAATTCAGAGGCGAGGGTATCCCCTGCAGAGCCAGGATATCTGCCCCCTAACTCCTGCGAAGCCAAGTATTCCACTGTTTGCCTCATGTCATCCTGCTTCTGCGCATAAGTTCGCAACATAAACGCAAAAGTTAAGGAGAGTATCAATATTAGTTTTCTCATTTTATTATTCCCGATTTGATTTTGGTGACAAAGGTACAAAATACAATTTATA
>JAEEGF011288335.1_pt1 | contig 10377 bp, 9 predicted proteins | sample 9134171 | NCBI WGS metagenome assembly JAEEGF01 (sample SAMN16246542, study PRJNA631951) | gut metagenome | biome: gut microbiome; feature: rumen; material: AP-attached | host: Bos | place: Iran: Karaj | collected 2018-10 | reverse complement strand
TCTCCCTGGGAGGCTATGCGGTAGCGCATAAGGATGTCTGATTTCTCCTTGTCCGATGCGGACGCCCACTTCTCAGGAGTTACGCCATCGTATCCGGTGGTGGTGAACTTCTCAATGAGCTCGCTTATAGGGCGGGCCTTGTCCTGTGCCGGGTCATACCAGCTGTCGAACATCTTGAGGAAAGCCCACTGGGTCCATTTGTAGTACTTGGGGTCGCAGGTGCGCACTTCCCTGTCCCAATCAAATGAAAAGCCTATCCTGTCCAACTGCTGGCGGTAGCGGTTGATATTGTTGGTGGTGGTTATCTCCGGGTGCTGGCCTGTCTGGATGGCGTACTGCTCGGCCGGAAGGCCAAAGGCATCGTATCCCATAGGGTGCAGGACGTTGAATCCCTTGAGGCGCTTGTATCTGGAGAAAATGTCACTTGCAATATATCCCAGGGGGTGGCCTACGTGAAGGCCCGCTCCGGACGGATACGGGAACATATCCAGGACATAGAATTTAGGTTTGGATTCGTCCACGACGGCTTTGAAGGTCTTTTGTGAGGCCCAGTAAGCCTGCCACTTCTTTTCAATTGATTTAAAATCGTACTCCATATATTAATCTTTATCTTTTTTCAAGTCTGAATTCCACGTAGAGGCTCATAGAAGCCTTGATCTTCTTTCCATTGAGGGTACCGGGCTTCCAGGTTGGAGACGCCGCAATTACCCTGACGGCCTCCTGGTCAAGCAACTCGTCCACGCCCTTGAGCACCTGGACGTCCGTTATCTTGCCTTTCTCGTCAATGACGAATCCCACAAGCACCTGGCCCTGTATACCGTTGTTTACGGCCTCGTCTGGATATTTGAGGTATTTGTAAACCCACTGCTCAAGGAAGACCTTGGGGTCATAGCTGTTAAGGAAAGACGGCTTTGTGGTGCAGTCATAATATGGTATTACCGTTGGCGCAAGCGACTTTCCAGGGTTCGCTTCCGGGCGGAAAAGCAGCTTTGGTCCGTTGATCAGGGATACGGAGAAATTGTATATGTACTCCAGCTCCCTTTCCATATTGTCATAGTCCAGCAGCGACGGGACGTCGCGCACGGAACTCCACTCAGGATATCTTCCCGTAGTGAAGTAGACTGAGGGGATTTCCTTGTCGTAGAAGGCCCTGTGGTCCGATGCGAACGGCTCCGCGGATGTCAGTTCCGGCACTATAGGGTGGAGTGCAGTGTTGACGCTCTGGAGCAGGGCGTTCATATCGGCATTTGAACTTGTATAGGCGTAGAACCCACGGTTGCCGGTGCCAAGCATATCCAGGTTGATCATTGCGTCTATCTTGTCAGTAGCGGTGAAGGCGCGGTTGAGGAAGTACCACGCGCCGGCGTAGGACTGCGTGGAGGCTCCGAAGCCTACTAGCAGTATGGAGCGGCGCATCAGCAATGCGTTGGTACTCAGCCTCTTGGCCAACTCCGCCAGGATAGCCACGCCGGAGGCGTTGCCGTTGGCTCCGTAATAGATGTTCCTGCGCGACTCCCCGTCCACTGTCATCATTGAAGTCCCTATGTTGTCCAGACGGGCGCCAATCACAATGTAATTGTTCCTGAGGTTGGCGTCATAACCGGGGATGTAGGCGATTACGTTGCGGGAGGTGAGGGTGTCCCCTGATTCCTGCATCACGCCAAATTCATCGCCCTCAGGGCCGGAAAGGACGTCCAGACCGTATTTGTCAAATATCTCCGTAAGATAGACGGCTGCCTCAAGTTCTCCCTCCGAGCCGGGAGCCCGGCCCTCCAGGAAAGTGGAGGACAGGAAAGCCACGTGCTCTTTGAGCGCGGATACAGTTTCGCTGTCTTCAAGGTCTTTATACGAACCGCCCATATACTGGGCGTTGAGGGGAATTGTCAGGGCTAAGGCAAGAATTGCTAACAGGATCCTTTTCATAATATCATTCATTTACAAGCACCCAGGCATCCGCCGGGCAGAATTTTTCTTCCCGGAGTTTAGCAAAAGACTTGCCCAATTCTACATAACTGTCCGAGCTGCAGGCAACAACCCCCGTCTTCCCGTTCCTATACTGATACGGCGATGCGTTGTAACCGGCCGCCTTGACCGTACTGACAAGGTTCTGTGCGTTTTCTGCGCTTGAGAAAGCGCCCAGCACAACGTTGTACCTGGCAGGCAACTCGCTGACTATACGGACATTAAGTTCAGTGAGTTTATGGAAATCTATCTCCGCGAGAGCCTGTACCGCAGCAAGGGAATCCGCCTGGTAAGCCCTCTGGCGCTCCTGCTCCGCACGCAGTTCCGCTTCCTGCCTTGCCCTTGCCTCGCTCTCCTCCTTTTCTGCCAGCATTTGCTGCAGCTGGGCGGACGTGGGGCGTCCCGCAACCGTGCGCATAAAATCACAGCTGACGGCCACGCAGAGGGCGGAAAGGAATGCCAGGAAACGTAATACTCTCATAACTTGCAAAGTTAATTATTTTGCGTGAGAAAAAAACTCTATATTTGCCTGCGTATGAAGAAGACCATTAAACTGGAAGACATAGAGCCTATAGAATTATACGGCGCCGGAAACAAGATCCTTGAAGAGTTCTGCAGCTATTTCCCAGGCCTCAAAGTAACGGCAAGGGGAACCGACATCATCCTGGACGGAAATCCGTCCCAGATAGAAGAGTTCGGGATGAAACTGTACGAACTCATCCGCCTGTGCCACATCAAGAAAAGCCTCACCATCTATGACGTGGAAGACATCTTTGACGGGGAGAACTCCCCGGAAAAGTTCCTCCTTAACGGAGACGCCGTAATAGTGCACTCAACTGACGGAAGGGCAATCAGGGCCAGGAACGCCAACCAGCAGAAAATGGTCAAGGCGTATTTCGAGAACGACCTTATCTTTGCGATAGGCCCCGCAGGAACCGGCAAGACCTACGTTGCCATAGCCCTTGCGGTCAGGGCCCTCAAGAACAGGGAAATCAAGCGAATAATACTCACCCGCCCCGCCGTGGAAGCGGGCGAACGCCTGGGCTTCCTCCCCGGAGACCTCAAGGACAAGCTTGATCCCTATCTCCAGCCACTGTATGACGCCCTTGGTGACATGATCCCTCCAAAAAGGCTTCAGGATTTCATGGATGAGGGTATCATCCAGATCGCCCCGCTCGCCTACATGAGGGGAAGGACACTGGACAGGGCCTGCGTCATCCTGGACGAGGCCCAGAACACCAATATGGCGCAGTTGAAGATGTTCCTCACCAGGATGGGAGTCAATGCAAAATTCATTGTAACCGGAGACGCCACTCAGGTCGATCTCCCGAAGAGGGAGGATTCAGGCCTTCTGAAAGGCATCTCACTCCTCAAGGGCATCAAGGGGATCAGTACCATATTCTTTACCAATGAGGACATAGTCCGTCATCCTCTCGTCACCAAGATTGTAAGGGCTTTTGACCGGAAGGAATCCGAAGAGAGCGGGGAAGAAAGGTAGGGACTATTTCTTTCTTCTTGTGGGATGGGCCAGGATCTGGATGTCAAGCCCGTCCACCTTGAATCCCTTGAAACGCTTGGAAAGAAGCATGTCCTCGATGTTCTTGTAGAGAATGTCGTCTGAGATCTCCATGTGGACATGGTTTACCGTGTCATAGAGATGCATGTGCTTCCGGTTGTTGACATCGAAATACATCTTGTTGTTGGAACTCATCCGGTGCTGGTACAGATCAAGGGAGGCCAGTTGGGTAAGGATGTTATAGACAGAGGCCACGGTCACTTTCGTTTTTCCTTCCCGCAGGATTTCTTCAGTGACCATATCAGCGCTGGCATGGCCGAGTTTCAGCATGGCTTCATGGACGGCCGTTCTCTGGGCAGTCACCTTCAGTCCGAGCTTCTTTAGGCGGGAACGGAATTCCGCCATCCGTCTTTCAATGTCGGTTTTTTCCATACTGTCACAAATTTATACAAAAGCAATTTAAGTCCATCAAAAAAATTATGCCTATCTTTGTAAGTTAAGACAATTATCAATTGGAATGGAGAATATAAAGTGTCTGATCATAGGTGGCGGGCCTGCGGGCTATACAGCTGCCATCTACGCCTCCAGGGCAGGTTTGAATCCGGTTTTGTACGAAGGCATGGAGCCCGGTGGCCAACTGACCACCACGACGGTAGTGGAGAATTTCCCTGGCTTCCCCGAAGGGGTGGATGCCAATCAGCTGATGACCGACATGCGTGCCCAGGCTGCACGTTTCGGCGCCGACATCAGGAGGGGTACCGTTACAGCCGTTGATTTCTCTTCGAGGCCATTCAAGCTTACTATAGATTCCGAGACTCTGATCGAGGCACAGGCCGTGATAATTGCTACCGGAGCTACCGCCAGGTATCTCGGGCTTCCTTCCGAGCAGGAGTTCAGGGGCATGGGTGTAAGTGCCTGTGCGACCTGCGACGGCTTCTTCTATCGCAGGAAGGATGTCGCCGTGGTTGGTGGTGGAGACACTGCTTGTGAAGAGGCTACCTATCTGGCCAACCTCTGCAACAAGGTCTATATGATCGTACGTCGTGATGTATTCAGGGCTTCCCTGGCGATGCAGGAAAAGGTCAGGAACACCCCCAACATAGAGGTTCTCTGGAACTGCAACACCCGTGAGGTCCTTGGAGATGCCTCTGGAGTTACGGGAGCGAGGCTCGAGAGGAAGGATGGTAAGGTTTTTGATATCTCCATCGACGGGTTTTTCCTGGCTATCGGCCATCATCCGAATTCCGACGTGTTCAAGGAATTCATCCAGACCGATGAGAACGGCTACATCGTCACTTCAGGCAAGTCATGCATGACAAACGTTGAGGGAGTCTTTGCCGCAGGTGATGTGCAGGATCCGAGTTTCAGGCAGGCGATAACCGCCGCTGCTTCCGGATGCAAGGCCGCCCTCGAAGTTGAGAAATTCCTGCTGTCGCATTGATGTTTATGGAAATGTTCAAGACAATCCTGAAAATCGCCGCCCTCGGGTTGGTGGCGGCTCTTTCCCTTCAGGGGTGCAAGTCCGAGTATGACGCACTCCTAAGCAGCAGTGACGTGGATGCCAAATATGCTGCGGCTTTCGATTATTTCAATAACGGTAAATACAGCAAGGCTGCCCGCCTGTTCGAGAACATGGCGGTCCAGACCAGCGGAACCGACAAGGACGACACCGTTCAGTTCTACTGGGGACTCAGCAACTACCGGTTCAAGGATTACTACACTGCCGAAACCAATTTCTCGAAGTTCCTAACGGTCTTCCCGCTCAGTCCTTTTGCAGACGAGGCCGCATTCCTGAGGATAGACTGCCTTTACCGCTCTACTTACCGGTCTGAACTTGACCAGAAACCAACCTATACGGCTCTAAGCATCATCTCCCAGTACATGATCGAGAATCCCAACAGTTCCCACTTTGCGACCTGCCAGAGGATGGTCCATGAGCTCAATGAAAGGCTTGACAAGAAGGCTTATGACAATGCAAAGTTATACTTCAAGATGGAGGATTACAAGGCTGCCAGGGTAGCATTTAAGAACATCCTAAAGGATGACTCCGACAATGTCTATCGCGAAGACATTCTCTACTATGTCGCAAAGTCTTCCTACAAATTTGCGCAGCTTAGCGTCGAGGCGAAGCAGAAGGAGCGTTACCTTACCTTCGTGGACGACTATTACAACTTTGTCGGGGAAGTTCCAGAGTCTCCATATCGCAGGGAGCTGGACGTGCTTTACAAGCGTGCCCAGAGGGCTCTCGGCCGTTATTCCGGTCCTGAGGATGATCCCGACGTGGATGACAAGGACTTCGAGAAGGAGAGAAAGAAAATATTGAAACAATCCGACTCGGAGGGATAGTAATATAATTGGATAATAATTAATCATCGATATGGAAGTAAAGAAGAAGACCCCGGTGAACACTATCACCAGGGATGTAAAGTATCTCGCCGAACCTACCGGCAACATCTATGAATCAGTGGTCCTTCTGTACAAGAGGGCCAACCAGATAGCACTTGAGGAGAAGAAGGAACTCGCAAAGAAGCTCGAGGATTTCCGTTCCGACCGTGACACCATGGATGAGGTGTTCGAGAACAGGGAGCAGATTGAAATCTCCAAGTACTACGAGAAGCTTCCCAAGCCGGACCTTATCGCCATCACCGAATTCGAAGATGGTGAACTTTACTACAGGATGGCCGGAAAGGAGGAATAATCCGGGGCTATGCTAAGGTCCCTTCAGATCAGGAATTACGTATTGATAGACTCTCTGGATGTCGATTTTCCGGAGGGTCTAGTCATTATTACGGGCCAGACCGGAGCCGGAAAGTCCATTATCCTGGGAGCACTTTCGATGCTTCTTGGGGCCAAGGCGGATGCTTCGGTGATCGGCCACGGCCAGGATACCTGCGTGGTAGAGGCTGAATTCCAGGTACCTGCCGATGACATGCAGATCCTTGGCGTCTTGGAGGACAATGAGATCGAAACGGATGGCGGACTCCTCCTGATACGAAGGGTTATTTCCAGGTCTGGACGTTCCCGTTCCTTCATCAACGACTGCCCGGTCAACGTGCAGGTCCTGCAGGCCGTGTCTTCAAGGCTCCTGGACATCCATTCCCAGCACCAGACACTTCTCCTTACCGACCGCTCGTTCCAACTCGGTCTCCTGGATCATTTCAGCGGAAATATCGGTCTTCTTGAGGAGTGCTCGTCACACTACTCGAGCCTGAAGTCCCTGGAAAAGGAACTCTTTGAAGTTTCCTCAAAGCTTGAAAAGATCAATTCCGATCGGGAATATGTCCAAGCCCGTTGGAAGCGTCTGGATGAAGCTGCCCTGAGAGAGGGCGAACTGGAGGAATTGGAGGCTGAGCAGAAACAGCTTGCCAATGCGGAGACCATCAAGGAGAATCTCTACGGAGTTGAGGAGATCCTGGATGGTCTGGACCTTAAAGAAGTACGCAAGAAACTGGAGAAAGCGGGCAATTACCTCCCTGAAGTAATGAATCTGGCAGAGAGGGTGGAATCTTCCCGTACTGAGTTGAAGGACATCCTGGAAGAGGTAATGTCGATCAATTCCAGGACTGAGCTGTCGCAGGGGAGGCTTGATGCCGTCGAGAGCCGGATGGCGCTTCTCTATGACCTGATGAACAAATATTCAGTATCCTCCGTTGAGGCGCTGATCGAAGAGAGGGATCGGCTTTCGGGAGAACTTTTTGACTCCGACGCCCTTGAGGCCAGGAAGGAAGAGCTTGCCCGCAGGTTATCTGCCCTCAAGAAGGAGACTGAAGGAATATGTGCCCGTCTCCATGAGGCCAGGGCTGCTTCCTGCAAGGCATTTGCGGATGCCGTCTCCGCTGACCTCAAATCCCTTGAACTCGAAAGAGCTGTTTTCGAAGTCAGACTTGAGGAAGTCCCTTTGACTTCCACAGGAACAGATTCCGTGCGATTCCTGTTCTCTGCAACCGGCGGGGAACCGGTGGACGTGGCCAAGTGTGCTTCCGGTGGTGAATTGTCCCGCCTGATGCTCTGCCTAAAGGCGATGATGAGCCGTTTCATGAACATGCCGACCCTGATCTTCGACGAGATCGATACCGGAGTGTCCGGAAGCGCCGCCGACAAGATGGGGCAGATGATCTGTTCGATGGGAAAGGAGATGCAGGTTTTTGCAATAACTCACCTTCCCCAGGTAGCCGCCAAGGGAAAGGCCCACTATCTCGTTGAGAAAGGTTTCGACGGTGATGACCAGGCAAAGACCACTATCCGTCCCATCTCAGGGGAGGAAAGGGTTATGGAGATAGCAAGAATGCTAAGCGGCAGCCGTGTCACGGCCGCCGCTATAGAAAATGCCCGGGTCCTTCTATCTGACTAGGGAAACTGAATAATCCTGATTGTATATCACCCTTCTGACGGCAGTATTGACAAAACTGCCGCTGGGAGTCCTTTCCAGTTTGAAATCGCTCTGCAGACCTGTAAAGTCCACCTTGTCGAGAGCCCTGTGCCACCTCTTTCCGTATTTGGCCGCGAGGGTTGAGAAATACTTCATCAGGTCGTAGCCTGAATAGGCTGAGCGGCTTGGTTCTGCCTTGAAGAGGGCCCTGTACTGAAGCAGGAAGTCCTTGACATCCTTTGACTCGTAATCCACGAAGTAGGTAACGCTGGTGTGCAGGTTCAGTTTGTGGAGCTGTTCGATGTCAATCTGGTCATAGGTCCTGATCCTGGAAGTGCTGTACAGTACTATTCCAGGCCTTCTGCTTGCCATCATGTAGAGGTTCCTGACTGCTTCTATCAGGAAGACGGTGCTCCTGTCGGTGTAGTCGCAGGCGAGGATTATCCTGTTGGTGCCGCCCGATACCATCAAAGATGAGGCGGAACCCAGGGTTGTGGTAGAGTGGGGGAGTCCGGATCCTTCAAGTTCCTTCTCCACCTGGTCGGCATAGGCAGATTTCTGTCCAGAAGGAGTGATGACTATCACCTTGTCACCGGACTTGTAATCAGACCGGATCCATCTGACCATGTCCTTGATCTGGACGGCAGTCGGAGTGGGAGCCTGAACTATGTTTGACAGTGTGTCGGCCATGGATTCCACCTGCATGTCGAGAGGCGATACTATCCATGTCGCACCATCACTGACCGAAGCGACCTTAATTATGTCTGTCCTCGAAACTGGACCGATGGTAAAATCGCTTTCTGAAAGCCCTGCACGATTGACCGGAAGGCTGCTCTGGGCAATATCATAGGTATGGAGGTCGATGCTTGTGCCTTCGTTTCCCATTTTACGGGCAGCCAGAAGTGCACCGCAGTAGAAATCCATGAACGAGACCTTGTCTCCTGATCGAGGTGAAGAGAAAGGCAGCAGCATCGTGATGTCCACGTCGTGCTTTCCTTCCCTTATAAAGAGGTCATCGAGGATTCCGCCCTCTTCTTTCTCCTCTTCGACGGCGACCGTGTCGGGAAATTCGGCGACTATCACCTCTTGTTCTTTCTCAATATCAGGTTGCGGGATTACACTTCGTCCTTCCCAGACTTCCGGATGGCGGGGAATCTTGAGTTCCTGCCTGCGTTTGACCTTGTCGGAAGTCATTCCGTTGATGTTGATGATGGATTCCTTAGAGACCCCATATTTCCTGGCGATGGCATCCATATCCTCGAACCATTTCACCTTGTGGATGAAAAACTCGTCAGCCTGGGGCTGTCCGTTCACGGCTGCCTTAACTTCTTCAGCAGCAACTTGAACAGTCTCTTCGACTATCTCCTTAGTATTCTCTTCCTGGGGGATGTCCTTGACCGGAATCATCAGGATCTGGTTCTTCTTCAGTCCTTCGGTCTCCAGGTTCAGGGTAGGGTTTGACTCATAGATCTCCTCTATGGTAACCCCATAGGCCTTGCTGATTGAATACAGTGTCTGGCGTTCCTGGACAACATGGGAGTAGAAAACCTTTCCACCGGAACGTACCTTCTCTTTGGACACTGTGACAGGAGGTGCAACATAGCCCTGCGCCGAGACGGTCAGGTCAGCGGCTGCAAGGAGGAGCGAAGCTGCCAGTATGGGGATTATCTTTCTGTTCATGGGTTCTTGTACAAATTGTCCGTGAACTCGAGCAGCTTCCTGCTGAACGACTTCCACGAAAGCCTGTCCTTTTCTGCTTTGATTGAACTGATACAGAGGGTCTTGATGTTGTCATCAGAGAAGAAGCGGCGTATTTCGTCTGCGACACAGTCGGGATCCGGCTTCTCCGCTACAAGTCCTGTACCGCTGTCACCGATGGCCTGTTTAAGTCCACCAACGTCCGTAACTACCATAGGCACCTCGAAGTGCCATGAGATTGCGCTGATACCACTCTGGGTTGCAGAACGGTAGGGAAGTACGGCCAGGTCGGCCGCTGAGAAGTAATTCTTTACCTCGGAATCCTTGATGTAGCTGGTGAAGAGCTTTATGCGGTCCTTTGCAGGAGACCGGTTGATTATCTCCTCATATTTCACGAAGGAGCCGTAAGGCTCTCCTGCTACGATAAGGGTGTAGCTGCTGTCAAGTTTGCCGAAAGCTTCCAGAAGGATGTCGAGGCCCTTGTATTCACGGATGAGACCGAAGAACAGGAGGTTTTTCCTTCCATGTTCAAGCCCGAGGATATCATCAGCCTCTTCCCGTGGGATCCTCTCTCCGAAATGGGCATAAACCGGGTGGAAGAGAGTGATATTGGGAGACTTCGGCCTGATTCGTTCCAGATCTGCCGATACTTCGTCGCACAGGGTGACATTGCCGCTGCAGCCTGACAGGAAATACCTTGTCAGGGGAGCGTCGAAGATCCTGGGCTCGTGAGGTATGACGTTGTGAAGGATAGAGATGACCTTGCAGTGTTTCTTGAGCCGTCTTGCTATCCAGCCCAGAGAAGGGGCGAACCATGACACCCAGTAACTGA
>JAEEGF010921707.1_pt1 | contig 10377 bp, 4 predicted proteins | sample 9134171 | NCBI WGS metagenome assembly JAEEGF01 (sample SAMN16246542, study PRJNA631951) | gut metagenome | biome: gut microbiome; feature: rumen; material: AP-attached | host: Bos | place: Iran: Karaj | collected 2018-10 | reverse complement strand
TTTTTGCAAACAGACAAGCTAATTTCCGAAAGTCCCTTATCAGCCATTTGAATGTAGGCATCATGTAGGCTTTATGTAGGCTTTATGTATGTTCGAAAGTGGAAAGAACTCGATAACCATGCGGCTTTCCTGCGATTTTATGTAGGCATGTAGGCTGTTTTATGTATTTTGTCGCGAAAAATCTGTCAACCAATTTCGGAATACTGTCAATACCTGCAGCCTTCATTTATTCAGATAGGGTTAATGAGTTGTTCGAATAGGGGGAACAAGTCATTCAGATAATCCCTTACCCCTATAAAGTCCTATCTGAATAAGTCGTGGAGATAAGGGGAATGACTCATTGAGATTATCTAAATGAAGAAAAGGTGACTTCTAACTGCATTCTTTAGTATCTTTTTGCAGCCCAAATCCCCCTTTTTGCTTATCTTATCAACTTTTCCTTCCAATTTTAGCCCGAAAGTTAAATAAATCAACTATTTTTGAAAACGGAATTACATAATACCATAAAACTAATCAATAAATGGAACATCGCCAGAACGTTTAAGGGAGAACGGATTTTATTCGGATGAGATAAATTCCCATACCGGAACAATATCGTTAAGTATTTATTGAGTAGGTAATTGATATTAAAGTACTTAATTATAGATTATGGATAATAAATGGTTGGAAGACTGGGAAAGAAATAACATAAACGGTCGAATCGCAGCTAGGATTAAAGAAATAGCTAAAGACAAAAAAGAAAAGGTCTATGCGAATGAATATGATCGGAATGGCTTTGTATATCAAGGTAGGCGAATTAGTGTCGGATTAATAGTAAGTGGAGTAAAAGTAGGGGATATTCCTGGCGACGACGACTACTGCTACGTCGTTGAATTGGGAGATTTGACAGTCTGTGACGATTTTCGCCAAGCTCTATTTGACTTGCAATCGGAAGAGCATAACTCTATTCAGATTTCTGAATACATTAGTTTTAGCGACTGCGTGAAAGTATTGGGTGAGAAGTATCAGGGTATTTTAAGTGCCCTCGCAGAGATTGAGCAATCCCAGGATGTCATCGAAAAGGAAACATACTGCAATATTATCTCAAGAATCACCGGCAAACTTAATCTTCGTATGCAAGATTTTACTATAGCCATTAGAGATAATTGGGAATTATGGTTACATGCCTCAGACCTTATGTCAAAAAGATCTGTCTACCTGAAAGAGCCTTCCTTCATCGAGGAGATGGATAGGATAAAAGAATACTTTGATGAAAACCTTACCATGATTAAGCAATGGATTCAAGATGCCATCATCGCAAAGAAGAATGATATTTAAAGTAATTGTTAGTTATGATTTTTTGTAAATCATTAGGTAATCTGGAGATTGACTACGACAAGAAAGAAGTCAGAGCTGGCGGAAGAAGAATTAGCTTCGGTCAGATAAGTCATTATGAGTATAATCATGAGAAGACGGAATATGGCGACTACGATCCACAGGATAGCGACGCACGCGAACATTTACTTCACAAGAAAGAAATAATGAGGGTCTGCGGCAAATGCGTTGAATTGCCTTCGGACTATCACCCGTTTTCCGTAACGCCAGGTTTTGATGAAGTAGTATTACAAATCTTCTTCAATTATTATCAGGGTGAAGAACTTAAGCAGTCTTCTTTGGTCTTTACGCAGAACGACGCCCTTAATGCACGAAATAAGCTGAAGCCGCTCATCGAACAATTGAGAGAGAGAAGAGCCTCTGATGATTTCAACATGTTCATCGGCGAAGAACATCTCAGAATCGGAAATATTGTTTCCCTCAATGTCCCGATGAAAGATTTCAACATACAAGAAGCAGACCTTCCGATATTTGGCCCCTGTTCTGTTTATGCATACGGGAAGGACGTAGTAACACATGTAAGTTTGGCTACAGAAAGGAAACTGAGCGAGGAAGAAATGCTACCCATGCTCGAATATATGAAGAAAAGCATGCCTGTGGAATCGTATTATGAAGATAACGGCTACGGCGTTATGCCAAAGCCACATGAGATTAACCTGTTCTGGGAAATTCCGCAAGGCAGGGTCGAAATGAGTTGGGACGGATTCAACTATACACGTGGAGATGAACCAAACCAACCGAGAGGTGATGGAATGGATTACGTAAGAATCGAACTATGGGATTGTGTGGTATTACAGCAAACAAGAGACGAAGCATACTACAGATCGTTAGTGGATTAAAAGTTGTAACCGACACGGAATACAGCTATAATGATTGCCAACAAATACAAAAACTGAAAAAAAATTGTTATATATTATGAAGAAATTATACTTTTATATTTGTGCTGTTATAATGAGTATAACAGTAGCAAAGGCTCAGCAAGCCGTAGCCGTGCTGACGCATGAGGGAACAAGTAAGACTTTTAGTGGCTATAATGCGCTCCAGAATGCCTATAAGGAGGCAGCACATGGCGACCTGATAACGCTGTCGAGCGGAACGTTCGGCGCTGTTGAAACAATAGAGAAGGCGGTGAAGATTCGTGGTGCTGGTATGGAGGCTGATACCGTATATCATACTTCACCTACTATCCTTGTGGGAGATATAGCTCTGAATATTCAAGATGCAGGAGACAATCATTTCCGACTTGAAGGGATATATAACAACAATGTGATTTATTACATGAAAGACCAGTCCGCACCAGAGTTTATCAAATGTAGATTGAACACAATTACAAAAGGAAATTATGAGGAACTAGGTCAAACTTACTACGGGAAAGTAATAAATGCAATGATATTTCACAGCAGAATATTAGGGTATATTGCGTGTACTGAAGGTAGTACAATCACTTGTATCAATAGTCACATCAAAAATCCTTATTGTTATCATGAGACTTCTTCTGTTTTTGTTTTACAAAATTGTGTTATTACAGGTGGAAATTGGAGTGATGATATAAGACTTTATGGTTCAACTCTAACAAATTGTGTTATGGCTCCGATTTATACGTATCATACAACTCTAAATGATAAAACAATATTTAACAACTGTTTATTAAAATCAAACTTGTTACCTGATAAGACTAAAAATACATATCAGTCTTTTGATAATGTCTTAGCAGTATTTAAAACTTATAACGGTGAACATGGCCAAGATCATGATGCAGAGGATTTTATGTTAAATGATGAGTACAATTCCAAGTATGGCATGTATTCTGGCGACTTCCCTTACAGCCCTCGTTTGTCAGGCCCGCATATCCAACTGATGGAGGTAGCTCCGCGGACATCGGATGCTGGTACGCTGAACGTGAGAATCAAGGTAGAGAATACCATAGAATAACCCCAAAAAACATCGACTATGATCATACGACGATGTATCATTAGTCTGTTGGTGATGGCGCTATATTGTGGCCTTATCCAAGCTGTACCGGCTTGGCATGGGTTGCAGCAAGTGCTCCAGCCTGATGGCTCGACACTCACCATTCAATTGCATGGTGATGAGTATTTAAACTATGCCACTACTGCAGACGGATACACAATAATAAAGAATGCTCAAGGCTACTACGTCTATGCGAAGCAACAGCCAGACGGACAATTGTCTGCGTCAACGCTTGTAGCCCATGATGCCGACAAACGACATGCAGATGAGTTGGCTTTTCTTATGAAGACAAGAAAGAACCTGAAACCTCTGATGAGTAGTCAAACGCAGAAGCTACGGGCAGAAGAAATTCGGCGCCGAGCTGCCACTCGTGCAGCAAATATGAGACAAAATGGTCCTCGTCGCGCTCCACGATATGACTATAAGAAATTCAAGGGTCTAGTCATTCTTGTGGAGTATAAAGACACCCCGTTCAGCAATGGCTACAAGGAGCTAATCACTGAAATGATAACCCAGGACAATTACAAAGGTTATAATGACACGGACATTGGAAAATATAGTGGCAGTGTTCGTGACTATTTTCGTGACAATTCTTATGGCGAATTCGTACCCGATTTTGAAATCATTGGCCCTTACGCAATTGATTCTAGCCGCTATTCTCCGATGCAGACTGAAAATGCATGGGCAGTAACGAAAGCTGCTGTAGATGCAGCCGACAAGGATGTAGATTTCAAAGATTACGACCGAGATAATGATGGTGTTGTGGATATGATATACTTCATATTCTCAGGCCATAGTGCACATTATACCGATCATCCAAAACTTATTTGGCCTCATGCTAGTTATATTAAAGAAATACATGATGATGGTCAAGCTTACTATGTCAACAAGGATAATGTGAGACTGGGGCGCTATGCGTGCTCGACAGAGTTGATGGGCAATGAAGTATGTAATGATTTAGAGGGAAGAGGAACTATTTGCCATGAATTTAGCCATGTGCTGGGCCTTCCCGACCTATATGACGTAGGATCTACAGAAGATGGTGGGTTAAGCAATCATCCCCTATTCTGGAGTCTGATGGCTAGTGGCAATCAGTTGAATAATGGAAGAACGCCTGCTGGCTATGGAATGTACGAACGATATGCAGCAGGTTTTGCCACCCCTCAACTCATAACCGATCTGGGTACTTATCAGATTAATCCTATCGGCACTAGCAATGTGGGTTACCGTATGAATTCGGGTGTGGACAACGAATTTTTCCTCATGGAATATCGTCATCCCATCTATAAATGGGACAAGTACCTGCCTGGACAGGGCATGTTGGTATATCGTGTCGACTCAACCGACGTAGCTCCATGGAATGAGAACAAAGTGAATGCAGACCCAGAGCACAACTGTTATGAATTAATACGTGCAGGTGGAGGGCAAGGTGCTACCAGCAGCGATCCCTTCCCTGGCGCCTTTAAAGTTACAAAGCTGGGCAACAAGACAGAACCTGCCAACCTGCTATCGCATTCTGGTATAGAGTCACCCTTTGAACTCTTCAAGATTGCAGAATATGGCAGTGTTATTGCTTTCGATGTGGTTGAGCCTAAACAGGGGGAGGATGATAATCCCGACGACCCCCAACAGCCGGATGGCTATGGTATGAAATACTGGTTTGACGACCAAAAGGAACTTGCAGGACAGATTGAGAACTATAACGCAGCATTCAGCTTGGATGTGTCTATGTTGAGCGATGGTGTACATGCTCTACATGTGGCTCCTTACGACCTGAGTGATGGCATATATCTGGAATTGCCTGCTCAAACCTACTACTTCATCAAGCAACCCATGATGAAGAACAGCAGCAAAACTGACTACATCTTTTACATAGATGGAGAGTTGAAAGGACGTATGTCTAGTAATTTGGGCGACTTGTACGAGACCAACATACCTATGCAGGACGTTCAGGAAGGCGTCCACCTATTGACAACTATGGTGAAAGCTCCAGGCGAAGCTTCAACGATGCTGACGAATAACTATTTCCTGCGCGTGCCTACTGCAGAAGACCTGGGTAGCGTGCGCTTGACATGCAGAGTGGATAACGGAGCTTTTGTCACCTTACAACATGGCTTTGTAGGTGACAGTCTGAACTATGAGTTGGATGTAAAAGATCTGGAACCTGGACTGCACAGGTTGACGTGGCAATTGACCAGCAACAGCAGTGGACTGAACACACCGGCACAGACCGCTTTCTTTATGGTAGACCCCAAGTTAAGTGGTTATGAGTACTGGCTGAACGACGATTTCTCCACTCTGAAACGCGTGGAAAGATTGGCAACCAACAACGCCTATGAAGTAGCAGGAGAACTGAAGTTGCCATCAATGCCCATACGTAGCAGTAAATTCCACTTTACGATGGAGAATAACAAGCCTATGGTGTATGCCATTAACGACCTGACGGTACGGTTCTTCGACAATGGAGGCGGCATGACCGACAGCACCATGCAATATATAGATGTAACGACCCGCGAGGCTGTCATGAAGGCAACACTATTAGAACTGAACGAACCCACTACGGTCATAGTCCCTGACGCAGGAAAAATCAAGTGGTTCCGCCTAGAAGCCTATCGTGGCGATGGTATCCGCTTGCAGGCCAGTCGTCCTTGTGCCATGCAATTGTTCGCACCTGACGGTGAGGAAATATACCACGTTAGTGGCGATGCCGCCAAGGTTATTGCAGGTACAAATGGTTTGCTAACGGGCACTTACTATGTGGCTGTGCATGACATCAGTGATACGAGCGAAAGTCGCGAAATAACTGTGACCTACTACCCGGGAGCCAGTATCTTAACAGAACAGCCCATGGCGTCATTGGCAGACAGTACAATGGTATACCGCCATGCTCCGGTGACGCTGACTTGCAATACGCCCAATGCTGTCATCTGGTATTCTACTGATGGCACAGAGCCTTCACTTGAGAGCGAGACCACTCACCGTTATGACGGAAATCCTATCAGAATTGAGGGTAAAACGCTGATTCGCGCCATTGCCACTTGCAACAATATGTTAGTGAGCGATGAAGCTACCTATCACTATAATACATATAAAACTAATCTGCGATGGGACTTTTCTAAGCGTTGGCAGTGGATATCTCACAACATGGCAGACGATATGGATCCAAATGAACTTTACGACTATGTTGAGTACATGCAAAGTGAAACGCAGGAGGTAAGCATCATCAATGGTCAGCCTGTTGTTGGTAGCATGGATCCTTTGACTGCGATGGCCTCTTACAAGGTTAAGTCTGTCTCGCCTGCTATTGTAGAACGAAAGTTAGACCAGATTGATCCTGCTATAACCTCAATGGAGTTACACAAGGGATGGAACTGGATAGGCTATCCCATTGGACATAGCCAAACGCTTGACGAGGCCTTTGGTAATCAGGCCCGTGAGGGTGACATTATCAGTGGACAGCTGGGTTATGCTATTTTCGAGAATGGTCAGTGGTATGGTACATTGATGACCCTCGATAACGGACGTGGCTATTTGCTGATGTCAAAGAGCAACCGTGTACTGACATTCCGTGATGTAGGAAAAACGACTACCGAGCCCCAAAAAGAGCCGTTCGAAGACAGAGAAGGACTGAAAGTCGATATATATGCATATCCTGTCACAATGAATATCACGGCACAATTGTATGTCGGTAATGAACGTCAGGATGACGGTTTTGCCATAGGAGCATTCTGTGGTGACGAGTGTCGTGGTGTGGCAGAACTGATAGACGGACGCTACTATCTGACCGTTTACGGCAACGACGAGGATGCTATCACACTAAAGGCTGTCAAAGCACATACCTTGGAATTACTCGACATTTCAGAGACATTCCAACTAACTCAAGAGGCTTACGGTTCACGCGTCAGTCCGTTGCGTCTTAGCACAGACTTCCCAACTGTGGTAACCGTCACAAACATCACGCGCGAATATGGTGAGCAAAATCCTGAATTGGCCTACACGATAGATGGCGCAGCCTTGCGAGGCATACCGCAGTTGTCGTGCGAGGCCGACCAACAGTCGGCAGTAGGTGAGTATCCTATCGTTATAGACAAGGGTTCTGTAGAGAATATGAATGTTACTTACGTGGGTGGTACACTAACAGTCACTAAGGCCCCGCTGACAGTTTATGTAGACGACTACTCTCGCTTGGAGGGTGAGGAAAATCCTATCTTTACAATCCTGTACGATGGATTTAAGAATGGTGAGACACCAGACGTTCTGATAGAGGCTCCTACAGTTTCTACAGATGCCACGATTGAAAGTCCAATGGGAGAGTACGACATCATAGTCAGTGGCGGTAAGGCTCAAAACTACGAGTTTATTTATGTTAATGGTAAATTGACGGTCACAGAGCCTCCCTCTTACACTATAACATATGTGCTTGATGGTGAAGTATACACCACAGAGACATTGAAATATGGTGCGACGATAGTGCCACCGGTTATTTCTGGCCTGGAAGACTATACCATCTGGGAAGATGTTCCAGAAACAATGCCTGCCAAAGATATTACAATCTATGGCAAGGCGAAAGAAATAATTGATGGAATTGACGAAGTGAAAAATGAAAGAGTGAAAAGCAAAAAATATGATGATGCTATCTACGACCTTTCTGGCAGAAAAATTAACTGTCAACTATCACCTGTCACCTATCAAATAAAGAAGGGTATTTACATTCAGAATGGACACAAGGTTGCGGTGAAGTGAAGAGTTTGATTACCATCGCTGTTCTTTGCGTTCGTCGCTAGTTCCCATGGTGTTCTTGCCACCTATGATGCTGAAGCGGTAGATGAGGGAGAAGAGGCCGTACTGATAGATATCGTTGGTGCGGGTATCGCTACGACTGAACTCTGATACCCAACGGCTGATGTTGCTCTGCTGACCTAGGATATCAAAGAACTCGGCCTTTATGGTCAGCGCCTTTCCCTTCAGGAAGGAGTGAGCCAAGGAGGCGTTCCAAATCATCTCGGTGGTATTCATGTCGTCACGGGAATATCCCCTACGGCACTGTACTCCGTAGTCCGTAGAAAGTTTGGTTCCCCAAGGCATGGTCCATTCTACACGCGGACCGTACGAGAAGCGGTAAGTATTGTTATTACCGGTGTCGGTAACATTATTCTTGGTGTACTGATAATTCAGTGAGCCACGCATACCGGCATCTATCCAGTCGTTGCGATACGAGAACTGCAAAGTACCGCTGGTGCGCAGGTTATGGGTTACGGAGGTGATGTCCAGGTCATCGTCCTGCTGGGCAGTGACATTATTAAAGAAACCTACATTATGGTTATAATTGATGTGGGCATCTAAACTCAGGAAGAAACGTTTTTTCTTGCCCAAAGCAGTATTAAAGCCTGCACCAGTTCCACCACCCCAGTTGCCGTTGATATTCATCGGCTTAGTGGTTCGGATACCTGTTACAGGATCGTAAGTAGTCTTGTTGCTGATACCATTGTGAGTGATATTGGCATAGAGGTAACTCCAAAGTCCCTGTTGCTTTTCGGCATCATAGGTATTGAAGTGTCCGGTCAGGTTATGCGTGAAGGATGGCTTCAGCTCCGGGTTACCACGCGAAATGTTCAGCGGGTCGGAGTCGTCGGTAATATCCAAGAGGTTGGTCATACTGGGCTGACTGGTACGTCCGTTATAACGGAAATCCAAGTTGGTCTGCTTCGAGAAGTTATACTTGAAGTACATTCGGGGAGCCATATTGAAGACGTTGCGAACAACCTCAGGATACTCTTGCCCCATATACTTGTAGTTCAATTTTGTGCGCTGGGGCAAGGCATCTACACCGATGTTGAAGTTGTACTTCTCGCGGACACGACGAAACTGCAAGCTGATGTTATGATTGTAGTTGCGATACTCCGAGAACTGGCTCAATGCTACAGTATCGCGCAGTTCCCAGCCTTCCTGCTCCATCATTAGGAGGGCATCTTCTATCTCATAGTGATTATCTTCGATGTAACTGGCGAGAGTCTGATAGGCATCCGAGTCATAAACGTATGCCTTGCGGTCGTTACGGTTATAGCCGTAATTATACCGATAGTTGATTTGTATGTAGGTACGGTCGGCAATGGGTTCGCTATAAGTGAACTGACCGCCTATGTTGTAATTCAACGAAGGTGTGTTGTAGTAACGGTTGTTACGGTCGTTCTGGATGTTGACGGTATCCTTACGGTAGAAAATGTTGGCAGCAGAGAGCTGTTGGCTACGCCCCTGGGAGAAACCGCCGAATGTCCTGACGGTGATGTTACGTCCTTTATTATTAAGCTTACGGTTGTACTGTAACCATCCATTAACCCAAGCATTATGATTGTTGCTGTTGTTATGGCTGTTATTGGTGTTGACCGTATCAACCAGATTCAACTCTTCAAAAACATCGTAGTTAACAGACGAATTATGTCCATAACCGTAGCCCTTGGTATAGCCGAAGTTGGGACGGAACATGACATTGGTCATGGTATCCGGTTTCCATTCCAACCGGATATTTCCATCGAAGTTGTGATTGCCATTCAGCGTAGTACTGACAGAATTGGACAATTTTCCTCGTGCGGCCACAAAGTTTTCCGACTCGGAAATATTCTCCACGTCCGACCCACGGTAACGGTAATTGACGCTTCCGCCCACCTCCAGTTTCTCTTTCTTTATGGTGAAATTGGAACCTATCTCTTTGGTGTTATGAAGACCGCTGTTGCCGCCCCATCCCCAACGTTCGGGTGTATTACGGATGCTACCCAGTATGGTAAAGTTGTTATCGTCCCAGAAGCGGTTGGCCATTACGCGGTTATTGTAGCGACGTTGTGTTCCGTAGCCGGCATTCGCGTTTCCAAACCATCCCTGTTTCATACCTTTCTTGACGGAGAGGTCCAACACGGTCTCTTCTTCTCCGTCATCGATTCCTGTGATACGAGTAAGGTCGCTCTTTCGTTCATACGACTTGATTTTCTCGATCATCTCGACAGGGATATTCTTCATGGCAATATCCTTATCGTTCAG
>JAEEGF012277591.1_pt1 | contig 10378 bp, 5 predicted proteins | sample 9134171 | NCBI WGS metagenome assembly JAEEGF01 (sample SAMN16246542, study PRJNA631951) | gut metagenome | biome: gut microbiome; feature: rumen; material: AP-attached | host: Bos | place: Iran: Karaj | collected 2018-10 | reverse complement strand
AGTTTACGATTACATTGCCCGTTATAACCCAATAAGCTATGGAACAAGAAATCAAGAACCTCAAAGAACAACTGCAGAAGCAAGAGAAGTTGGCTTCCCTGGGAATCCTCAGTGCCGGCATTGCCCATGAGATACAGAATCCGCTGAACTTCGTGATCAACTTCAGCAAGATGTCGGACAAACTGCTGAAAGACCTCACGGATATTGTGGAAGACCACAAGGACAAACTCCCTGAAGACGACCGTGAGGATCTCGAAGATATCGTGAGCGACCTGAAGGAGAATATGGCGAAGATTGTCGAACACGGTGAGCGCGCCATTGACATCATCCAGGGCATACTGCTCGTTTCGCGTGGCAAGGAGAATGAGTTCCGGCCCGTTGACATCTGCAAGCTGGCGAAAGAATATGTATGGCTGAGTTATCATGCCATGCGTGCCAATCACAAGGGCTTCAATGTCAGCATCCATGAGCAATACGAGGAAGGTCTCCCCCAGATGATGGCCATTCCACAGGATTTGAGTCGTGCTATTCTCAACATCATGAACAATGCGCTATATTCTGTGTGGAAGAAATCACAGAATGCACCTGACGATTACAAGCCCGAGGTGAGCATCGTTGTCAGCAAACAGGACAACAACTGCATCATCACGATGACAGACAATGGAGTCGGTATGAGCGATGAAGTAAAACAGAAGCTCTTTGAGAATTTCTTTACCACGAAGCCCATAGGCGAAGGAACCGGCCTTGGCATGAATATTGTGCGCGACATCATTGAGAACAAGCATCATGGCAAGATCACATTCGAATCAGAGGAAGGCCAAGGTGCCAGTTTCACATTCACTATTCCCATTACTAAATAATACATGCCACAGCCAAATACAGCTAAATTCATACTCAGGCTTTTGGATTCATTAAAGACAAATGAAGACAAGATTGCTGTCGTTGACCAAAATGGCCAGCGACAGACCACATATAAAGAGCTCTTTACAATGGCCTGCAGAGTAACAGGCTATTTACAGAAAAAAAATTATCCCCCTCACTCATTCATAGGTATCAGCCTGCCGACTTCAATGGAGTATGTGGCAGCCGAAATCGGTATCTGGCTAGCAGGTCACGCCATCGTCCCCATGGGCGACAAATATCCCAAAGACCGTATTGATTATATCATGGGACATTGCGAGGCCCCATTATTGATTAATGACGAGATTATTCAAGCAATGATGAAGACAGAACCGACAAAGCACTATGTTCTCCCGGATGAAGAAGATATCAATGCGCTTTTCTATACGTCAGGAAGTACCGGAGCCCCCAAAGGCGTTCTCCATAATTTCCGTTCTATTGGTAGTCCAGCTCCCTTTGAAAAGTTTTTAGAAGAGCAAAACCTTCATATCATGGGAGCAACCATGCCTTTCTTTTTTATTGCGAGCCGTACTATTTTTTTAATCTTTTTCCGTGGAGGACAGGTCTACCTTGTTGAACCGGGAATTGTAAAGGATATCAACCTATTGGAAGACTATCTGGCACAACACCGCGTAGAATTCACATTTCTGCCGCCTTCAGTATTAGCCAACTTCCAAAGCAAATCTTCCGACCTAAAATTGGTAATGTCTGCGGCCGAGCGAATGACAAATATCTATTTCAAAGATTTTAAGCTGATTAACCACTACGGTCAGACTGAAACTTGCGGTACTGGAGCGTCTTTCGTAGTAGATAAACCATATGAAATAACACCTATCGGGAAGCCCGGAGCACATTTAGAATACTGTATCATGGATGAGAACGGTAACGAAGTGCCACAAGGCGAAGAAGGCGAACTTTGTTTGAAAGGGGAGCTGACTGTTGGCTATTATAAAGACCCAGCAAGCACAAAGGAACTTTTTAAGTATGGTTGGCTTCACACTGGAGACATCGTCCGTGAATTACCCGATGGTAATCTTGTATATATTGAACGTAAGGACTGGATGGTGAAAATCAATGGTCAGCGTGTTGAACCAGGTGAAGTAGAAGCCGTCATCAAGCAGATTGACGGTGTAGAGAATGCTATCGTTAAAGGCTTTACCACCAAGAACCGTCAATACTTATGTGCCTATTATATCTCCAAGGATAACATATCGGGAGACACGATCCGTATGTATCTTCTCTCCAAGCTGCCGGCTTATATGGTTCCTGCCTATTTTGTGAGGATGGATAGTTTCCCTCTTCTTCCAAGTGGAAAGACAGACCGCAAGTCACTGCTTGTACCTACCGCTCAAGAAGAAGGTATCGTTCGACCGCCATACGCAGAACCAACAAATCATGTTGAGCGCCAACTTTGCGAAGCATTTGAAAAAGCCCTGTCGGTTGACCGTGTTGGCATTGACGATGATTTCTTTGAACTTGGCGGTGATAGCATCCGAGTGATGGAAGTGCAGACCATGTGTCCAGATCTGATGCTTTCTTCCCGTATAATATATGCGAATCGCACACCGAAGAAAATTGCCGAAGTCTGCGCACACACAGCATCCGTCAGTTACGCACAGCAGAAAGACTACCCTCTCAGTCTGACTCAGTTAGGCATTTACGTGGAAAGCATGTCACGTCACGGCGAAGTGGTTTACAACAACGGCATGCTATTCCAACTGAATCCGGCCATTGATGCAGAGCAGCTTTCTAAAGCATGCGAAACAGTCGTTGAAGCTCATCCATACATCAAGACCAGATTGTTTGTTGACAGTCAAGGGAATCCAAGACAGTTGCGGAATGATGCAGAGCCTTATCACCAAAACGTAGAGACTTTGACTCAGCAGGAATTCGAAAAGCTGAAACCAGAACTGATTCGTCCCTTCGACCTGCTCAACGATCGTCTCTTCCGTATCCGTATTCTGAAAACTCAGGAAGCACAGTATTTGTTTATTGATTCCCACCATATCATCTTTGATGGAATGTCTTTCAACATTTTCCTTCAAGACTTAAAGGATGCTTACGAGCAACTACCCGTCAAAAAAGAAGAATTTACAGGTTATGAAGTTGCTTTAGAAGAGGAGTCACTACGTAAGACTCACGCATACACTTCTGCCAAGAAATGGTACAAGGAGCACTTTGAAACTTTGAAGGTATCTTCTCTTCCAGTACCAGAGAAACAAGATCCACAGATCACCTATGGACAAGAGCACCTTGAACTGACTATTGACTATAATCAGTTGGAGGAAGTAAGCAATCATTTTGGTGTTACACCTAACATACTGACAACCACTGTATTTGGCTATCTATTAGGTAACAATACGTATGCCCAGGAGTCACTATTTGCAACGATCTTCTCTGGAAGACAGGATTTGAAAACCCAGCGGACTGTAGCCATGCTCGTTAAGACATTGCCAGTCTATACCAAATGGGATCAGAATACGACTGTCAGAGAATTGCTCCAGACCACCAAACAACAGTTAATGGGCAATATGAGTAACAGTCTATTCTCTTTTGCGGAAGTTAAGGCAATGAACAATGCGATCAACAGCCATATCCTGTTCGCTTACCAAGGCGACTTAAAGCCGAGTGATGGTGAATTGTTCACCTATCAGCCCTTGATGGAGAATGCGACAGGAGAGAATCTGGCTTTTGAAATCACACGCAACAATAATAAAATAATTTTACACGCAGAATATCATAGCAACGAATACACTCAGTCCTTCATCCAACGACTGATGCATTGTTACGATACGCTTCTTAAAGGTTTTCTCAATTCTGAATCCGAGAACAAACGTCTCTGTGAGCTTCAAATCCTGACTGATGATGAACAACAAGCCATCTTAGCATTAGGAACAGGTGAACAGTTAGATTATGACCGAACGGAAACGATTGTGAATCTTTTCCATCGTCAGGCTTTACTGAGACCAGAGAACATTGCAGTAGTTGATGAGGTATCAGAGATCACATATGCCGAACTGGATCGTAAGTCAGGCCTATTGGCCACAGCACTCAGAACGGCCGGCGTTAGCACCGATACCTTTGTGGCAATTATGCTACCAAGGCGCAAAGAGTTCCTGATTGCAGTATTCGCTGTATTTAAAGCAGGTGGAGCATATATCCCGCTTGACAGTGACTTACCAAAAGAACGTCTCGCCTATATGCTGGACGATTCTGAGGCACACATATTAATCACCACCAGTACCTTGTTGAAAGATTGTCAGACAGAGCAATATTATCCAAGAGAGAAACATTTGCTCATAGATGATTTTGATTTCAATGAGCCATCGGATTATCCTGTCAATTTTGCGCATCCATCAGGACTCGCCTACATGATTTATACGTCGGGAACGACAGGTAAGCCCAAAGGGGTGACCATCACACATGAAGCCATGATGAATTTCATCATCTGGCTAAAAAAAACAGAAGAGCTGAAAGCGGGTGAGCAATGTGCTATACATACCAACTTCGTCTTCGACGGTTCTTTGTTCGACCTTTATCCCCCGCTGATCTCAGGTGCCACCCTGCATGTCTTGTCATCCTCCTTACGGATGGACCTTCATGGCATGTATCGCTATTTTATAGATCATCACATCGTCGGTCTGCTTTTAACCACACAAATAGGTATGATGATGATGAACGATTATGAACTGCCACTACGGTTCCTAATGGTTGGTGGTGAAAAGCTGACCACTTTCCGGGTTCCGTCGGCAATGAAACTTTATAATTGTTATGGTCCTACAGAGTTCTCCGTATGCTCGTGTTTCTATCAAATAGACAGTCAAAGACAATATAACAATATCCCTATCGGACGACCTGCGCCTAATACATTATCCGTCATTGTAGACAATCTAGGTTGTCTTGTACCCCGTGGGACAGTTGGTGAACTCTGTCTCATAGGCCGTCAGATGTCCAGCGGCTATTGGAAACAAGATGAATTAACAAAGGAATTTTTTGTTGACTGTTCTTTCCTAAACGGCCAAAAGATGTATCGCACTGGCGATCTCGTCCGTTGGAACGAGGAAAACTTACTTGAATATATTGGCCGTATTGATAATCAGGTTAAATTACATGGTTACCGGATAGAATTGGCGGAAATAGAGAGCAAGATGAGTCATTGTCCTGGTGTGGTTTCCACTGCCGTTGATGTAGTCAAGCAGGGAAACATCGAGTTTATAGTTGGCTATTATACGTCAGAAGACAACAAAGAGTTGCCAGCTATTCATGAAACACTGATAGCTGAGTTGCCGAATTATATGGTGCCCAGTCAATTGATAAGAATAGACGAGATGCCATTAACGCCAAACGGAAAAATAGATAAGAAAGCCTTATTGTCTTATGAATTGATGAGTGGATTCAACATAGGCGAACATATACTTCCAGCCAACGAGAATGAGAAAAAGTTGTTCAGGATTGTCAAGGAGGTTCTTGAAAGAGAGGATTTCGGTGTCACTGACGATTTGACATTATTGGGCTTGACCTCACTCTCTGCCATCAAGCTGGCCGAGTTGGCAAATCGTGAAGGTTTTAACATCAAGGTCAATGATATTCTAAGAAGTAAGTCCATCAGGGAGATACTGATCAATGAGCAGTCCATCGGCAAGTGGGAGAACTCTTACGATGTCAGTAGGCCTGTCATCGTGTTGATACAAGGTTTTACCTATTATATAAAGTTGGAACCGCTCATCAACAAACTGTGCAAGCACTATTCCGTCTTTGTCATTGAACCTTTTGATGACCACTTTGAGGCTATATTTAACGAAGAGGAAATAAATACCCACGACGTGGTCAATTTCTATCTCGATTACCTAGAGGCCTGTTTGCCTTCAAACGTTAGCATTGAGATGTTTATTGGTCATAGCTTTGGAGGTGAACTGGCCTATCGCTGTGCTGTACGCTGTCACAAGAAGACTAATACGATGCCCAAGGTTTGCCTGTTCGACACGTTTGCCCATGTCGCTAATATTGCTAAGGAGCTGCCTATACCCAAAGTAGAAAGACAGACTCCTGAAGAAGAAGCAGAAATCGAAGAAGTCAAAGAATGGAACCGCCATTTGCAACAAATGCTCTCGTTGAAAGACGACCGCGACCTACCGACCTATGAGGGTGACATACTCTATTTCAAGGCCGAAGACCTGTCCATGGATCTGAAAGTCATTCATATTAATCTGCAAGAGCTGCCCCAGAAGAAAGAAGAAGATATGAGAATTTGGAGATCTTATGCCCCCCATATAAATATCTATCCCGTCGCAGCAGGTCATATGACCATGCTTGACGAACGGTTCTGTGACGACTATATAGCAAAAATCGACAATATTGTCTTACCCCATAATTCATGATATATATGAAAAAGTATTTGTATAACATATTAGCAGTGTGCATGATGTTGATGCCCCAGATGGTGTCAGCTCAGGAAAAGCAAAATCTGCGTCAAGTTTATGAAAAAGCAGAAGAAGCCTATCAGATAGGACAACTGGATCAGGCCATAGAATTACTGGAGGGTAATCTCAATGATTTTACCGGCAACCTGCACCAAAGCGCACTTCGATTGGTCTCCATCTGTTATCTTGCGCAAGATGACAAAGAAACTTCTGAGAAATATGCTCGCTTGCTGTTGAATATCAATCCCTATTATACGTCTGTTCAGGATCCCATCCGCTTTGAGGATATGATTGCCCTGCTCAAATCAGGTCGTAGCTCTACTGTGACCACGGCTTCAAGCCAGGCAGAAAGTATCAACGAGGCACCTGTGCCGGTTACCGTCATTACCCGCGAGATGATTGACCAGCTCAGTAACAATAAGAGCTTGGGGGAGATTCTGGCGACTTATGTACCTGGTCTGAATGCAGTCTCAGCCTATTCCATTTCGAACGTAGCCATGCATGGTGTTTATACGTCCAATCAGGAAAAGATCTTGGTGATGGAGAATGGACACCGTCTAAATATGCGTACCACCAATAATGGTAAACTTGATTACGCCATCAGTACCGAAAAGATCGATCACATCGAGGTTCTGCGCGGACCCGCCTCATCACTGTATGGTAATGTGGCTTTGACCGCTGTGGTGAATATCATCACCAAGAAAGGACGTGAGATAAATGGCGTTAAAGGAAAATATGGTTATGGTTCGTATGGCACGCACCGTGCCGATTTTATCGCTGGCACCACCCTATTGGATGCCGACGTCATGGCATGGGCCTCTCTCTATACTTCCCAAGGTAAGAAAATTGACATTCCAAGAGAGTCCGACTATTCTATGACCCAGCACGACGGCTATGCCTATATTAATGGCTATAAAGAGAAGCCATCCTATGACATTGGCTGTACCTTGAAACTGAAGGACTTCAACTTCATGTTCAATATGAAAAATGGCAAACAGGTGCCACAGTATTCCTGGTATGCACAAACTTACGACTATGACGCTTTTCGTACTATGGAGGGGGCTAAACCAGGAACCACTATAAATGAGAAGCATGTAGAACTGGGGTATGCCAAGCAACTTGGTAAAGTCAACCTTAATGTTTCAGTTTACGGCGACTGGTATATAGACCAAAACTATCAGCCAGTTTCCGACTCGATAATACTTTACCAATATAACAATGTTGGTGACATCATCACTATTGATGGCCAGCGCCAATTAAGATTGTATAAAGGCTTGATGCAATTTATTGATTTTCAAGAATACACGATTGGCGCTATGACTAAGGCCGATGCCAACTATACGCTTGGAAGCATGAAAGGTAATCTACTTGTGGGCGCGCAATTCGAATACTTCAAACTCACAAACAATGACTACACTATGGGTGAGGACTATACTAAGATTGTATATACTTTACCTGAAGAAAAGAACTATATACGCATAGGTAGCGAGAAAATTTTTTCTGTTTTTATTCAGGGTAAGCACTATTTTACGTCACAATTCATTCTCAATGCAGGCCTGCGATTTGACAATAAGAATCGTGCCAACGGAAAGAATGTCTCCGCTTTATCACCCCGTGTGGCTCTGATCTACTTCCTCAATGAGAAATTCAGTACAAAACTGTCTTATTCACGCGCCTTTGTCGATGCACCGTATTATACACGAAATAACACGTCTAACGGTTACCGAGGTAGTGAGGACCTCATGCCAGAATACATGAACGCTATCCAGCTTGACTTCATGGGAAAGATAGAGAGCTGGCATCTCGATTACGATGTTAACATCTTCTACAACCATTTAACGGATATCGTCTTCAATAACCCGAGTCCAGATCCAGAGGCGCCTAAGTTCATCAACTCGGGTAGTCTGAAAGTAGCTGGTGCCGAGGCAGAACTGGGTTTCAGTATTCCCTCCTTCCGTATCGATGCCAACATGACTTACTTGCGCCCGCTGGAGGCTGAAGGCTACTACTACACCGACCACAAGATTTACAGCATTCCTGCATTCACTGGCAACCTCATCTGCAGCAAGCGCCTCGTAAACATCGGAAATCATCTGGTGTGGTTGAATGCAGGCTTTAAGTTCGGTACGAAGACCCTCAACAAAGCCAATAGTCGTTTGCCAGACAGCAAAGATTTCGATCTCAGCGGCAACGCCATCGTTGATTTGGGTCTCAAATACTCCTATCGTGATGCCATCCAATTATCACTTGATTGCGATAATGTGTTTGATAAGTCCTACTTTGTCGGTGGTTCATTCTATGTACCATTTCGTGCACAGGGTCGCACTGTCATGGCTACTGTCTCCTTCAAGCTTTAATGAAAGAAAATGCCTTGCGCATCTATGCTAGCTTTAGTTAATACAATAGCTGACATCAAATATAAGTTCATGTACAACCAGAATGTGGTTTTCCTGACATTTAAACGGGAACAAACATAAAAGAAATAGCAATCGCAATTTAAAAAATGCAAAAATAAGGTGTATTTGCAAGATTTTGCTATTTAGACTTTGCAATTTAAATAATTTGTAGTACCTTTGCACCACTTTTAAAAGTAATTAGAACAAATCAAGCAGGAATGGAAGCTTTTTTCAGGACGCACAGATACTTAGTGGAGCATACCAAAGCCCCTGTCCGCCGTACGCTGATGGACGAGATTGACTGGTCCGACCGTATGATCGGTATCAAGGGTACGCGTGGTGTGGGCAAAACAACGTTTCTGTTGCAGTACGCGAAGGAACATTTCGATATACAGGACAAGCAATGCCTGTATATCAACATGAACAACTTCTATTTTCAGGGCAAGGGTATCGCCGACTTTGCAGGAGAATTCTACAGACACGGCGGGCGCGTGCTGCTCATCGATCAGGTGTTCAAACAGCCTGACTGGTCCATCGAGCTCCGTAAGTGCTACGACCTCTACCCTAACCTGAAGATCGTCTTCACGGGCAGCAGTGTGATGCGGCTGAAGGACGAGAACCCCGAACTCAACGGCATCGTGAAATCCTATAACCTGCGCGGTTTCTCCTTCCGTGAGTTCATCAACCTGCTGACGGGCAACACGTTCCGCCCCTACTCCCTCGACGAGATTCTCTCCGACCACGAGCGCATCATCAAGCAGATCCTGCCCAAGGTGTCGCCCAACAAATACTTCCAGGACTATATCCACCACGGCTTCTATCCCTTCTTCCAGGAGCAGCGCAACTACAGCGAGAACCTGCTGAAGACGATGAACATGATGACCGAGGTGGACATCCTGCTCATCAAGCAGATCGAACTGAAGTACCTCACGAAGATCAAGAAGCTCTTCTATATGATTGCCGAGGACGGTCCGTCGAAAGCACCCAACGTGAGCAAGCTCGCCCACGACATCGAGACCAGTCGCGCCACGGTGATGAACTACATCAAGTACCTCACCGACGCCCGCCTGACCAACCTCATCTATCCCGTCGGCGAAGAGTTCCCCAAGAAACCCGCGAAGATCATGCTCCACAACTCCAACCTGATGTACGCCATCTACCCCATCCAGGTGGACAAGCAGGAGGCTATGGAGACCTTCTTCGTCAATTCGCTGTGGAAGGACCACAAGGTGAACGCCGGTGGCAGAGACTACAACTACCTCGTTGACGAGAAACTGAAGTTCCGCATTGTCGACGCGAAGGCGCCCGGCCGTCAGCGCATCTCGCCCGACATCATCTACGCCCGATATAACACGGAGATCGGCACAGGCAATCAGATTCCGCTGTGGCTGCTGGGATTCCTTTATTAAAGGTGAAAAAGTGAAAAAGTGAAAAGGTAAAAAGGTAAAAAGGTAAAAAAGTAAAAAAGTAAAAAAGTAAAAAAGTAAAAAGCATTAAACAAATACATTAGTTAGTAATTCATTTTATACAGTAACAAAATGGCTAAAGAAAAGAAGTTTATCACCTGTGATGGTAACGAGGCTGCGGCTCACGTGAGCTATATGTTCTCGGAGGTAGCTGCTATCTACCCCATCACCCCGTCTTCGCCTATGGCGGAGCATG
>JAEEGF011896445.1_pt1 | contig 10378 bp, 9 predicted proteins | sample 9134171 | NCBI WGS metagenome assembly JAEEGF01 (sample SAMN16246542, study PRJNA631951) | gut metagenome | biome: gut microbiome; feature: rumen; material: AP-attached | host: Bos | place: Iran: Karaj | collected 2018-10 | reverse complement strand
AGCTCCGGGACTGTTCTCTTATGGCGGGCGTTACAGCATCCCCAGCTCCTTTAAGCGTATCTTCGCGGCGAAGTCGCTTACCCGGAACGCGGCGGCGGTGTAGATGACCAGGTCGGCTCTTTCGTCGGGAGTCTCCGGCCTGCCCAGCCGGTCCCTCAGGCGCTTTACCGCGCTTTGGGGCATAAGCAGCGCGGAGGCGGAGCGGTTGGCCTGGTATTCGATCAGCCTGCGGCGGGACAGGCGGGCGGCGTCCTCGCTTATGCTGCGCAGGTTGTCCCGTCCGCACAGCATGAAGCCGCCCAGCGCCTTGCCGCTCTTTTTGAGGGAGTTGTAGTACATGCCGTGCCACAAGGCGTGGCCTACCTCGTGGGCCAGGGTATAGCGCAGGCGGTCGTTCTGGTTGGCGTCCAGCAGTTTCTTTTCCAGCACCAAGTCGCCTTCTTTGGCGGATATGTATTCCGCGCGGTCGCGCCTGGGGTCGTACACGGGGAAGTATCTGGTATCCTCGAACAGCATCGCGCCCAGCACGCTGAAATTGCAGGACATGTTCTCATACACCAGCCTGAGGCCCATGTGGCTGGTGGCGAAGTCGTCTATGTTCAGAGGATGCAGGTCCCGGGCCACGCCTTTGTCGAAGCGGGCGACCAGGTCGTCGCAGAACTCGTCTATAAAACTGCTGCTCAGGTACGGCACGCACGCGGGATCGGTCTCAAAATTAATGTACATACTATCTTCCCTTTCTCTGTCTCAATTCTTCAAGCATCTTCGTCCAGTCGTCTTTGTCAGCGTTCAGGCTCTTCGCGGTGCGCAGCGCGGCGCAGATGTAAGCGTTGCCGCTTATGTACTCGCTCACGTCGGGGGAGACTTCGCCCCGGTTCTGTCCCGCCAGGTCGAACAGCTCGGCTGTCTCCTCGCAGGTAAGGCCCGTGACGGCGGCGAACGAACGCAGTTTGGCGAGCGTGAAGGCGCTGCGCCGTCCCCGTTCCACGTCGGACAGGTACATGGGCGAGATCCCCAGCTTTTCCGCCGTCTCCCTCAGGCTCATGCCCTTCCTGAGACGCGCCCGGGTTATGAAGCCCCCGAAGCCCTGTCTGTCCATAAAGCCCTCTCTTTCCCGTGTGTTCACATTATAGCGATACCAGCAGTATATGTCAATACATTTATCCGATACTAATAGTATTAAATTTGTGTGAAATGTGTTTACAACCCGTATAAGAGGTGATATAATGTGCACAAACGATGAGAGGGCGGGACGTATGGACAAACAATGCGCGTACAGGCTGGTCAAGGGCTGGAAGCTGAACGAGAGCATAGAAAAGGCGCGCCGGGAAAGCGCCATGAGCCGTCCCCGGCTGGCGGAGAAGCTGGACGTCACGCTGGGCGGCGTGAGCGCCTGGGAGTACGGGCGCACCCGTCCGGACATAGACAACATAAGAAAACTGTGCTGCGCGCTGAACGTGTCCGCGGACGAATTGCTGGGTATCCGTTCCGGACGGGAGGCTCTGTCCGCGCCTCAGAAAAAGCTGCTGGACATAATGGCGGACCTGCCCGGAAAAGAGTGCGCCTACCTACTCTCCCTGGCTGAAGCCATGCAGGCCGCCCAGGAAAGCGAAAAGGTGATCGACTTTGGTGAGGCGAGGAAACGGGTCAGGCTCGTCGCCCTGCCCGTGAACCCCTTAAGCATGTGCGCCGGCGACGGTCTGTATCTGGACGACGGGGGAGAGAGCGAGACCGTAAAGCTGGTGTACAGCCCCATACTGGACGACTGTGACGAACTGGTAAAGGTGTCCGGACGCAGCATGGAGCCGGAGTATTTCGACGGGGACATCGCGCTGGTGCAGCATACCGACACGCTCAGGGAGGGCGAGATCGGCGTGTTCGTGCTGGACGGCGAAGGCATAATGAAGGAGTATCACAAAGACGGGCTGTATCCGCTCAATCCCGAGTACGACGTCATCAGGCCGGACGAGAACAGTTCCCTGCGTTGCTTCGGCAGAGTGCTGGGCAAGGTGACGGAGGACATGCTGCCGTAAGGGGCAGGAAATGCGCGGACGTCATTGCGAGCCTCCATCGGAGGGTTTGACAATCCGCTTCGACTATAACTGATGCTAATGACAAAGCACGACGCCGCCTGCCGTCCTTTGTGGTTTAGTTCTTTGTTATTTAGTTCTTTATTTTTTTAGTACTTTATATGCTGACGGGTTTCCGGACGACTGGAAAGTGAGCGACTGGAACGTGAACAACTGGAATGTGAATGACTGGGATGTGAATGACGATTTTGCGCCACACCGGAGAATGGCGGAACAGGGACGTAGCAAAAGGGGCTGAGGTCGGCATAATTTAACAAATTATTTTACCTCAACTCAATACTCTTGCGGGAAAGATGTGTTATAATATACGCTGTCAAATTTCGGGCGGTCCGCTGGCGACAAATTACCGTTGATGAACGCCCTTGTGAGGAAAGGAGGATGATCCCTATGAATGAGATTATCCGTTCCATCGAAGAAGCCCAGCTGAAAAAGAACGTTCCCGCTTTCCGCGTCGGCGACACCGTAAAGGTGGAAGTCAAGGTCGTTGAAGGCACCAGAGAGCGTCTGCAGGCTTACGAAGGCGTGGTCATCGCCCGCCGCAACGGCTCCTGCCGCGAGACTTTCACTGTGCGCCGCACCTCTTATGGCGTGGGCGTAGAGCGTACCTTCCCGCTGCACAGCCCCCGCGTGGATTCCATCACCGTTACCCGCAGAGGTAAGGTGCGCCGCGCGAAGCTGTATTACCTGCGTGACCGCAGCGGCAAGGCTGCCAAGGTTAAGGAAGCCTAAACCAAGTGGGGCTGAAACAACCCCTGACAGACTTGGAACAGATTGGAGGGGCCATACCCCTCCAATTTCATTTCGGGGAAAATGCTGCGGGGGCAGCGTGTTTTTGTGAACTATGAGTGAGATAAACTGGTACCCGGGCCACATGGCAAAGACCCGGCGGGAGCTGGAAAAACAGGTAAAGCTGGCGGACTGCGTGATTGAGCTGATCGACGCCAGGGCGCCTTACGCCACCCGGAATCCCGACTTGGGCCGTATAATCGGGCAGAAGGCGCACATACTTGTGATGAACAAGGCGGACCTGGCGGACGACGCGGTCACCAAGGCGTGGCTGGAGTACTTTAAGCAGAAAGGCGTGACTGCCCTGCGCTTTAAGTCCACCGGTGACAAGCCGCAGCTGATAATCAGGCAAGTGGAGAGTGCGCTGTCCGACAAGATAGAGCGCATGAAGGTCAGGGGCGTAAACAAGACGCTGAGAGCCATGATAGTGGGCATACCCAACGTGGGCAAGTCCACATTCATCAACCGCATAAAGGGCCAGGCGGTGGCGAAAGCCCAGGACAGGCCGGGGGTCACCCGGTCCACCCAGTGGATAAAGATCACGCCCTTCCTGGAACTACTGGATACTCCGGGCCTTTTGTGGCCCAAGCTTTCCGACGAGGCGGGAGCCAGGCGGCTGGCATATCTGGGATCCATAAAGGACGACATAATGGACACCGAGGCGCTGGCGGCGTCGATGCTGAAGGAACTGCTCGTAATCAAGCCCGAAGCGGTGATCGAGCGCTACAAGCTGAAGCCGGGAGACGAGACCCTGGAAGGCGAGGAGCTGCTTAACGCCTGCTGCCGGGGCCGGGGACTGCTTCTGTCCGGGGGCAGGTTCGACACCCTGCGGTGCGCGTCCCTGGCGCTTGACGAATTCCGGGGCGGCAAGCTGGGCAAGATCACGCTGGAAAGGATAAGCCTGTAATGCCAAGGGAGAGCGCGCGGGACAAGCTGGCCCGCATGACGCAGACAGAAAACCGGGTACGGGCGGAAAAAGGAAATAACGTGCTCATCGCGGGCATGGACGAAGTAGGCCGGGGGCCGCTGGCGGGCCCGGTGACGGTCGCCTGTGTGTGCCTACCCCTGGACGACCTGATAGAGGGGATCGATGACTCCAAGAAGCTCTCCGAGACCAAACGGGAAAAGCTGTATCCCATTATCATGGAAAAGGCGCTGTACGCCAGGACCGCGTGGGTGTGGCCCGGAGAGATAGACGAGATCAACATACTAAACGCCACCAAACGCGCGATGGAAATGGCGGCGAAGGATTTTAAGGGGGACATCATCTTTATCGACGCGGTTGACGGCATTTCCCTGCCCTGTCCCCATAAAAGCATCATCCACGGGGACGCGTTAAGCTACATGATCGCCGCCGCGTCCGTAGTAGCCAAGGTGGAAAGGGACAGATACATGGAAAAGATGGATGAAGTGTATCCCGCCTACGGCTTTAAGCGCAACAAGGGCTACGGCACGAAGGAACACATCGACGCAATAAGGCGCCTGGGCCCCTGCGAATTGCACCGCAGGAGCTTTATCGGGCATTTTACGGGGAACAGCGAAGGATGAATAACCGTCAAACAGGCAACGCGGGCGAGGAGATGGCCTGCGCCTACATAAAAGACCTGGGTATGGAAGTGCTTGAGCGCAACTGGCATTTCGGCCACGAGGAGATCGACATAATCGCCCGGGACGGTGACACAACCGTGTTCATAGAAGTCAAGTACCGCCTGGATGACAAACGGGGGCTGGCCCAGGAGGCGGTCACCCGCAAAAAACAGGCCAGCATAGTGCGCACGGCGGTGGGCTATATGCAGAGATACAACCTGATGGACAGCCGGGTGCGCTTTGATGTGTGCGCGATAAACGGAACCCGGATAAGCTATTTCAAAAATGCTTTCGACGGGACGGGTATGGGATATTGACATGAAAAAACTGCTGCTATTGCTGGTGTGCCTGATGCTGGCGTGCTGCGCTGCCGGGGCGGAGAACCTGGCGGCCAACCCCGGATTTGAGCTTGAAGACGGGGAAGACGTGCCGGAGTGCTGGTATACCGATGCCTGGAAGGGCTCCTCAAGCATATTCGAGACGCTGGACGACGGAGGGGAAAATGTGCTGCATATCTTTTCCTTCGAATCCAACGACGCCCGCTGGGTGCAGGATATCCCTGTGGAGCCGGACACGGTGTACCAGATCAGCTGCCTTGTGAAGGCGGCCACGGACGGCACCGGCAGGGGCGCCAACATTTCCATACTCAATTCCAACGCCGTTTCCGCGTCGGTGTACGACACGGAGGACGAGTGGCAGGAAGTGCGCCTAAGCGGCAGGACCGGGAAGGACCAGTACGAGATCTCCCTGGCCCTCAGGCTGGGCGGCTACGGCGGCGACTGCGCGGGAGAAGCCTGGTTTAAGAATATCAGCGTGACCGAAAGCGAGAGCGGCAGCGCGGGCGCCAGCTTCGCCACCTTTGCGCCCAGTTCCTACACCGAGGCGGATATCGGCGCTGAGGAACTGCCCGAAAGGCAGACCGAAAAATGGACGCTGTATGCCTGCCTGTGCGGGATCGCCATGATCTGCCTGTACAACTCCGTGAAGCGGCGGCCCGCGGACGGAAAAGGACTGAGCGCGGCGCAGGGCTACGCATGGTTCGGCGCGCTGGCGCTGCTGGGCCTAGCGGTCAGGTGCTACTACGCCTGGACCGTAAGGGGCTATTCCACCGACATAAACTGCTTTGCCTACTGGGGCGTACAGTTCTGCGATAAGGGTTTCAGATTCTACGCCACGGACGGTTTCTGCGACTATCCGCCCGTGTATATAGCATTGCTGGGGCTGGTGAGCGCGTTAAGGCGCCTGTTCGGTTTCGGCTACCAGAGCGTGGAACACATACTGCTCATCAAGCTGTTCCCCATACTGGCGGACCTGTGCACCGCGTGGCTCATATACCATCTGTTCTCGAAAAAACGCGGCTGGGGCAGGGGACTGCTCCTTGCCGCCGCCGTACTGTTCAACCCTGCCTATCTGGCGGACAGCGCGGCCTGGGGCCAGGCGGACAGCCTGCTGGCGCTGCTGATCTGCCTTACGGTGTACTTCGCTGTGAGCGACAGGTGGTATCTGGCGCTGCCAGTGTTCGTGCTGGCGGCGATGACCAAGCCCCAGGCGCTGCTGTTCGGCCCCGTGGGCCTGATTTTCCTGCTGCCGGAGCTCAGGGACAGAAAAGCGCTCATCCGCGCGGGGATAGGCCTGGCTGCCGCGCTGATCGTGATGTACTTCGGGAGCCTGCCCTTCGCATTTTATGAGGCGGAATTCACGGGCGAAGCGTTCACCCTGCTCACCCCCGTCACCTGGCTGTTTAAGCAGCTGATGGGCGCGACGGAAGGCTATAAATACCTTACCGTGAACGCCTGCAACCTGTACCAGGCGCTGGACTTCAACTGGGTGAGGCTGGACGAGAGCGGAGGCTGGGAGACCTTCAGCTGGGTGATGCTGGCGGCCTCGTACATTTACGCGGCGGTGCTGGCGTTCGCCGGCAGGGACAAAAAGCACCTGCCTCTGGTGGGCGCGGCGCTCATGTGCCTTATATACGCCTTCGCGCCCATGATGCACGAAAGGTACCTGTTCTGCGCGCTGCCCCTGCTGCTTATGGGGTACATATATTCCCGGGACAGGCGGGTGCTGTGGAGCTTCATACTGGTCTCCTGCACCCAGATGCTGAACATAATACTGGTACTGCAGTGGGGCACCACGCCGGGCTTTGAGGCCTACGGGCACCTGGTATCCTCGGAGCATCTGATAAACGCGGTGCTGGGTGCGGCGAACGTCACAGGCGCGCTGTTTACGGCTTACGCGGCATTCGACATAATAATCCTTAAGCACGTAAAGACGCTGGAACCCGCGGGAGAGGATGTATCGAAGCGTTACGCCTTAAAGCCCACCGGGAGACTGCTCAATCTCACAAAGATCGACTGCCTGATAATGGCGGGCGTGACGGTGGCGTACTCGCTGCTTGCGTTCATAAACCTGGGCACCACGTCTTCCCCCCAGAGTGCCTACGTGAGCCAGAAATACATGGAGCAGGTGACGATCGACCTGGGCGACATAAAGACCTACCGTTTCACCTATTTCGGCGGCATCAGCGGTTCCACCTTCACCGTGGAGCTGTCCAACGACGGGGAACACTGGACGGAGGGCAATTATGCTGAATATTCAGAAGGTTTAATGTACCGCTGGCTGTGGTACACGCCCAAGAATCACGAAGGCGGCAGCTTTTCCGACGCTTACGCTCTGGACCGCAGGGAGGACACCGGCGAGCAAGGCGCCCGTGTGACTTACAAAAACGGGGAATTCAGCCCCACCCAGACCTCCCGCTACCTGCGCATGACCGTTATGGGCAGCCAGCTCGTGCTGAACGAGGTGGCGTTCATAGACGTGGACAGCGAAACACTGTATCAGGTGGCGGGCGTCACCAGCAGCAACGACAACCCAACCGTGGGCGCGCTGATAGACGAGCAGGACACGGTAAAGCTCACGCCCAGCTACTATAACGGCATGTATTTCGACGAGATCTACCACGCTCGCACCGCCTACGAACTGCTGAACGGGTACAGATCGGACAGGATACTGGAATGGTCGCATCCGCACCTGGGCAAGCTGATCATCGCGTTAGGCATCAAACTGTTTGGCATGACGCCATTCGGCTGGCGCTTTTCCGGCGCGCTGTTCGGCGTGCTGATGCTGCCGGTCATGTACCTGCTGGTAAAGCTGCTTACGAAAAAGACCCCGCTGGCGGCGGCGGCCATGGGACTGCTGGCGCTGGACAGCATGCACTTCACCCAGACCCGCATCGCCACCATTGACACATACCCCGTGTTCTTCATAATGCTCATGTACCTGTTCATGTTCATGTACTTCAAGATGAACATGCACACGGACAAGCTGTATAAGACGTTTATCCCCCTGGGCCTGAGCGGCCTTATGTTCGCCTTCGCCTGCGCCAGCAAGTGGACGGGCATATACGCGGGAGCGGGGCTGGCGGTGATATTCTTTATAAGCGTATACAGGCGGTTTAAGGAGTATCTGGCCAACCGCGAGACGAACCCGGAGGCGGTCAGAGGCTTCTGGCGGAAGCTCATACTGACGCTCGCGTTCTGCGTGGCGTTCTTTATCGCGGTGCCCCTGCTGGTGTATTATTTCAGCTATTACTGGCACTTCAGGACCAGCGGCGGGCTCAGCCTGGACAAGGTGTGGCAGCTGCAGCAGCAGATGTACGGGTACCACACCAATCTCGTGGACACTCACTTTTTCCGCTCGCCCTGGTACGAGTGGCCGCTGATAGTCAAGCCCATGTGGTACTATTCCTCTGACATACAGTATCTGGGCTACGGCACCGTGTCATCCATCTCCGCCATGGGCAATCCCGCTGTATGGTGGACAGGGCTCGCCGCGCTGATAGTCTGCATACTGCTCCTGGCGTTCGACAGGAAATGGGACGATACTTTGATGCTCACGGTGATCGGCTTCATGAGCCAGTTCCTGCCCTGGGTGCTGGTGCCCCGGAGCACATACATATACCACTACTTCGCCAGCGTGATATTCATAATCATATGCATAGCGCTGGTACTGGGCAAAGTGTCAAGGCTGAACAGGCAGGCGGCCAGATATGCAGGCATAACACTGCTCATACTGGCGGCGGGGCTGTTCGCCATGTTCTATCCGCTTGAGTCAGGGCTGCCCTGCGCCTATTCCTACGCGCTGAACCTGAGGTGGTTCAAATGGTACAACTTCGAGCCCCAGTATTTCGCGGGCTGGTAAGATCACAAAAACAGGAGCCGCGGCTCCTGTTTTTGTGTACAAACAGATTATCAACAATATTTCGCGTCTTTCATAAGCTGTAAATGGGCCGCCCTCACACTTGGTAAGGACGGCTTTGTATAGTTGTTATCAATCTTATTGCTCGTTCTGCGGCTGGTCGTTTTCGCTTTCCGGTTCCGTTCCTTCCGCCTCTATGGCCTGTGTTTCTGCGCTCTCGCCCGTGATCGAATTCGCGTACTCGATCATAAACGCGTCGCAGCAGATGGGGCAGGGCTCACGGCCCTGGTCGATCGCGCCCTTCAGCTCCATGGGCAGCATGGCATTGCAGCAGCCAGGGATCTTGTGATACCTGTTGCCGTTGTTTGCCACGTATACGATCATGTTGGGATCGAACTCGCTTATTGTGCCGTATATCTCATCCCCGGAAGAACTGACAGCGGCGGGCTTGCTTTTCTTGTTTTTTCTGTATATCCCGTAACCAATGGCGGCAGCTCCGGCGGCGCCGAGGCCGATGCCGACCTCGTCCCAGGCGTCAGACGAACTGGTGCTTTGCGCGCTTCCGGCATTCGACGGTTCTTCGGAGAGGGGACGCGCCGTTACGCCATGCTCCTTCAGCCATTCGTCATAATCTCCGAAGGGGCAGACTCCGTTCGGATGCTGATGCGCCTCATGGCCGTGGTGGTAATGGTACAGGCCTGTGGCGCTCTCGGTATGGCCGCCATACTTGTCCGTTCCGCCCGGATGCGCGAAAGCGACTGTGGAAAAGAGCAGCAGCGCCACAGCGAACGACGCCAACAGTATCCGCATAAACGTCTTTTTCATTCCTATCCATACACCCCTTTGACTGCCGTGACGACTTCGCTGATTACAATAATAAGTCCAACATGCTGCCAGTGTCAAGACTGTATTCGGGTTTTCCAGATGCTTTGTGAATCGATATACTCATATGATATGAAAAACAAACGTGTGACAAAGTGCAAATGAGGAAAAACTATTATGGTAGAAACGTAGTGGCCGCTTAAAGCAAGAAACCATTTGCCGGTATCATGGTTTGTTTCGGTAATGAATCGTCACCGGCAGCGGGCGGGGATTATGTATAACTGTTCAAAAAAGTGCGAAAGCCGCTTTTAACCTTTCTGCTAAAGGTTGAAGAGCGGTGTTTCTTTGGGTATAATACATATCGATATAAGGTGCTGGTTCGAGATATGATTATTCGGACGATATAAATGCGGGCCCCGACGCCAGATTCCCGCACGATGCGGTTTACAATAAAGCATTTCAGGATTATACGCCCTGCGCGGAAAGGAAAACAACATGACGGTAAAAGAAGTAGTTGCCCAAATGACGCTGGAGGAAAAGGCGACGATACTCACAGGCTCGGAGAGCCTTACCACAGCGGGCGTGCCGAGGCTCGGCATCGCGCCAAAGAATGTAGCCGACGGTCCTCACGGCGTAAGGGACTATATTCCGGGCAGCAACTGCACCACCATGCCCTCGATGTGCGCGCTCGGCGCGACATGGAGCCGCGAAGCGGCAGAACTCATGGGAAAGACCATAGCGCAGGACTGCAAGCGGCTGAACAAACAGATGCTGCTGGGGCCCGGGCTCAACATCAAGCGCAACTCCCTGAACGGCAGAAACTTTGAGTATGTCTCCGAGGACCCGGTGCTTACGGGCGAGATCGCGGGGCACATGGCTAAGGGGCTCGAGGATGA
>JAEEGF011806837.1_pt1 | contig 10379 bp, 6 predicted proteins | sample 9134171 | NCBI WGS metagenome assembly JAEEGF01 (sample SAMN16246542, study PRJNA631951) | gut metagenome | biome: gut microbiome; feature: rumen; material: AP-attached | host: Bos | place: Iran: Karaj | collected 2018-10 | reverse complement strand
GCATTGGAATGAGTGCCATAGCACGTTTCTTCAAGCAAAGCGGACATACCGTCAGCGGCTACGACCGTACACCCTCGCCACTGACCCGCCAGCTTGAGGCCGAGGGCATTGGTATACATTATGATGACGACCCCACACTGATACCTGACAATATCGACCTTGCCATCTACACGCCGGCCATACCACAAGACAACAAAGAATTCCAACATCTCCAGGATAGCGGTTGCCCCCTGAAAAAACGCTCTCAAGTGCTTGGCGAACTGACACGTGGCAAAAAATGCATCGCCGTAGCCGGCTCACACGGCAAGACTACAACCTCCTCAATGATAGCATACATCCTCAGCAAGACAGAGATGGGATGCTCGGCATTCCTCGGAGGCATAGCAAAGAACTTCAACAGCAACCTGTTGGTCAACACTCAAAGCGAATACATTGTCGTAGAAGCCGACGAATACGACCGTTCCTTCTTGCAGTTGCACCCTTATTACTCTGTAATTACGGCGACCGACCCCGACCATCTTGACATTTACGGCACACACGAAAAACTCATTGAAGCCTTCGAGCAATTCGCCAACCAGACATCCCCCGAAGGCGCGCTGTTCGTAAAGGAAGGATTGGTAGAGCATCACCACGACCACGAAGAAGAGGACGAGCACAGCCACTGCCATCATCTTCACATCAGTGAGGAAATCAAATGCCACACCTATTCTGCACGTTCCATCGAGCCCGACTATTATGCCATAAACGTGCGCAACTACAACGGCAACATATTCTTCGACCTGCGCACCCCCGAGAAAGTGCTCTACGACATAGAGCTACAAAACTCGTGCCTCTACAACGTCGAGAATGCCGTAGCTGCAGCGGCAGTGGCTCTTAGTTGTGGAGTCAACGAGTACCAACTCCGCAGTGGACTCAAGACCTTCCAGGGAATAAAGCGACGCTTCGATGTACGCATCAAGACAAAAGACTTGGTCTACATCGACGACTATGCACACCACCCAAAGGAGATCGCCGCAACCATTGAATCAATAAAATACCTGTACCCCGGCAAAAGAACAGTAGGAATCTTCCAGCCGCACCTCTATTCTCGCACAAAGGACCTGGCCGACCAATTCGCCGAAGCTCTCAAAGCGTTGGACGAGATAATTCTTATGCCTATATACCCTGCACGCGAAAAGCCAATCCCCGGTGTCTCATCCGGTATGATTCTGCGCAAGATGGAGACTATGAACAAATATCTATGCAGTGCAGAACAGGTGCCCGACCTTGTCGAAGCGCTTTGTCCCGACGTTGTCGTAACGATGGGAGCCGGCGACATAGACAGGCTCGTGCCCATCCTCGAACAAAGACTTTCAGATTGACAATCCCAAACATACAATTCGCCAATGCGTCAATATCTTAAACATATAATAATCGTAGTGTTGCTTGCAGCAATAGTCCTCACGTTTCATATCGTAAGACGTAATGCGACGATGCGAGGACTTGAGAGTACCGTGTCTTCCGACTACAACACAACCATTTTAACCAGCCACGATGTTGACAGCATTATCCTGCTGAGCCACCCTAACCTGCTGAAAACCGATATAAAAGACATTGACAAAAAATCCATTCTCAAGACACTGAAGCGTCACCCCTACATTCTCGACGCAGACGCCCACGTGACCACCGGCGGCAAACTCATCGTCAACGTCACGCCGCACACCCCTGTTGTCAGAATGTTCTATCAAGGCAACGAGTTCTACATATCACGACAAGGCACCTGTATGCCACTATCATCCAAGCACTACTGCCACATCCTTGTGGGAAACACAATGTTTGAAGAGCCACTGCTTGCACGACCGTCAAAAATCAACCTCGCCGACACATCAATTCACAACCAGCCCGCTTCACCTATGAAAATATGGAAACTCGCCTCGTTTCTCCACGACAATCCCAAATACGGCGACGTGTTTGACCAAGTATATGTCGGCGAGAAAGGCGACCTTTATCTCGTTCCCAAGCTGGGAACGACAACCATCAACATTGGCGACACCACGCTCTTGGAGCAGAAGTTCCGCAACCTATGGTCCTTCTTCGACCAGGGAATCAGCCAAGTGGGATGGGACACATACTCCTCAATCAACCTGAAGTACAGAGGACAGGTTGTCTGCACAAAGAAATAGCGAAAGCCCTTAATATACAAAAGACTCAAACATTAAAATATACATATTATGAACCACCAAAATGACATTGTAGTCGGACTCGACATCGGAACAACCAAAATCGCCTGCTTCATCGGTCAACGTGCCGAGAACGACAAAATCAAAATCATTGGCTTCGGCAAGACCCCCTCGAAAGGCGTCGAGCGCGGCGTGGTCAAAAACATCAAGGACACCGCGCGCTCCATCCAGAAGGCAGTGGAGACAGCCTCCGAGCAGGCCGGCATCCCAGTCACCGAAGTCTATGTCGGCATCGCCGGACAACACATCAGCAGCATCCAAAACGTGGGTTCCGTCGTCATTCCGCCCGAGCACAAGTACATCGAACAGGAGGATGTCGACAAGCTCATTGACGAACAGCGAAACATTATGCTCAACCCCGGACAGGACATCATTCACATCTTCCCGCAGAACTTTGTCGTCGACGGCGAAGAGCTGAGTCCCGATGTCGACCCAGTGGGCGTGGCAGGAAAACAGCTCAAATCCAACTTCCATATCGTCACGGGCAACACGATGAACCTCATCAACATCCACGACAGCGTTGAACGTGCCGGACTTAAAATCAAAGGCGTAGTGCTCGAGCCCATAGCCTCCGCCTACGCAGTCCTCGACAACACCGACCGCGATGCAGGCGTGGCTCTTGTCGACATTGGTGGCGGTACGACCGACATAGCAATCTTCCACGAAGGCGTCATCCGCCATACGACGGTACTCCCTCTTGCCGGCAACGCCATTACCAACGACATCAAGGAAGGCTGTAAAATCCTGCGCGAACAGGCCGAGACCCTCAAGACCCGTTTTGGCTCCTGCCTGCCTCAGAATGTCAGCGAGAACGATATCATCTCCATCCCCGGACTTCGCACACAGCCTCCGCGCGAGATCAGTATGCGCACCCTTGCAGGCATCATCAAGGCCCGCACCGAGACCATCCTCGAGCAGGTTGACTTCGAAATCAAGAAATCAAAACTCGAAAAACACATCTTTGCAGGCATCGTTCTCACCGGTGGTGGCGCGCAATTGCGTCATATCAAAGAGCTTACCGAGTTCACCACAGGCATAGACACCCGCATTGGACTGCCGAACGAGCATCTCGACAAAGACTCCGACCCCGAAATCATCAACACGATGTACGCCACCGGTATCGGACTGGTAATCTATGGTTTCCGCGAGCTTGACGAGAAAGAACGTCACAATCAGGAAATCGAGACAGAGACCCCGGCAGAGCCAGAGCCTATAGCAGAGCCTGAACCGGTAAAGACTACCGACGAGATTTTCGCCGAAATGCCTACACAGGAGACAACAGAACCAACGGTTAAAAAGCCCAAGACCACCGACAATAGCATTCCAAAGACCAATAAAAACAAAGGTAAATTCGGTGCACAGCTGATGAAATCCATCGACAAGTATTTCGGTAAAGTCTTTGGCGACGACACTATCCGCAACGAAGGCAACGAAGAACAGGAACTCTAATCACTAAGCGACGAAGGCATCCTCTTCCGGGCACCGCAAGTCACTCCGTTAACAACTTGTTGAAAACTAAATCGTAAACAACTTTGCCAGAACCGCCCGTTGTCGTATTTTTACAAAAATTATCAACAAGCATACAATATATCTATATCTCTTATAGTCAACAATCTACAAAGAAATAAGTATAATGGAAGAAAGCACATTTTCTATGAACAGCGACAATCAAGCGCAATTTATGCACCCTGCAACATCTATGCAGTTTGAACCGCTGCGCCAACAGCCTGCCAAAATCAAGGTCATCGGCGTTGGTGGCGGTGGAGGCAACGCTGTCAATCATATGTTCCGCCAAGGAATACACGGAGTAGACTTCATCGTTTGCAACACCGACGCCAAGGCTCTTGCCGCATCGCCGGTACCCAACAAAATAGAACTTGGCAAACTCGGTGCCGGTAACATCCCCGAGCACGCACGCAAAGCCGCCCTTGAGCACAAGGACGAGATTCGCGAAGCCATCAGCGACGACACCCAGATGCTCTTCATCACAGCAGGTATGGGTGGCGGCACTGGCACCGGTGCAGCTCCCGTTATCGCCGAGATAGCCAAAAGCATTGAAATCAACGACGAAATGGTGCCTCGCATCCTTGTTGTGGCCATCGTCACTATGCCCTTCTCTTTCGAAGGCAAACGCCGTAAAGAGCAGGCAGCAGCAGGCATCGAAGAACTTAAGAAACACGTCGACGCTATCCTTGTCATCAACAATGACAAGCTGCGCCACCTCGGCAATCTGCCCCTCAACCAGGCATTCAGCCAGGCCGACGACGTGCTGCTCACCGCAGCCAAAGGCATAGCTGAAATCATCACCGTCTCTGCCTATGTCAACATCGACTTCCGCGATGTAAACACAGTTATGGAGAAGAGCGGCACCGCCCTGATGGGTGCCGGCGAAGGACAAGGCGAGAACCGCGCACGCCAAGCCATCGAAGAGGCCACCACTTCGGTACTCCTCGACGACAACGACATCCGCGGCGCAAAGAACATCCTCCTCTACTTCTCCTACTCGCCCAGCCACCAGATCACTATGGACGAGCTCGGCGAAGTCACCGACTACATCACCGACCTTACAGGCAACAACGAAACCAACGTCATCTGGGGTGCCGGCGACGACGACAGCCTCAACGACGAACTGCGCATAACCCTCATCGCTACCGGTTTCGAGCAGCGCCCAGGTACCGTCGTATACAAACTTGACACCGTCGACACCACCAAGCCCGTCGAAGAGCCCGAGTTGAGGACCACCAAAGAGCCCGAAGCCCAGCAGACAAGCGAGCCGGTTGCTGAAAAGCCCAGCACCACAACAGTTGTGGACGACACCCTTCCAAAACCGACAGCCGAAATGAACGGACGCCGCATCTTCGTTCTTGACACTCCGATGCAAGAGGAAGAGCCGCAGGAAGCCGAACTCTGCGAAGCCGCAGTCGAAGAAGAGCCCGTAGCTTGCGGTGTCAGCCACCTCGACGAAATCCGCATCATCTCACGCCCTGCGCAACAGCCCAACGCCTCGACCGTCCAACAGCCCGAAGAGGTAGCCATAAAGGAAGAACCGGCTTTCGCCTTTGAACCAGTGGTCGAGACACGCCAAACCGTCGTCGAAAAGCCTGAGCCCATTGCCTACAACCAGCCGGCAACGGAGAGAGAGACCATCGTTGACAGACAGGTCGAAAAGGCCCTGCAGCCCAACGACGAGGACCTCAACGACATAAAGCTCAAACAGCGCGCCGAACGCATCAGACGTATGAACGAACTGCTGCACAACGACCCCAACGGGCCCAGACAAATCGAAGAGATGACAACCGAGCAGCTCACCAACGAGCCCATCTACCAGACCCCGCACTCGGCAGAAAGCGATGCCACACGCACCCGCATAAACCTTGACGGAACAATCTCGCAGGGCAGAAACTTCCTCGACGACCTCCCCGATTGATTCAATCACACCCCCGCAAATACATCTTTGAAATACACATAACAAAAAAGACGCTTCGGCGTCTTTTTTTTGTGTCCTTTCTTGAAAAACGGACAACTGATGGAATATTGCCACACAATTTCCAAGCCGCGAAACGAACGTTCATAATCAAGATTTTCGACAGACCAACACCGTTCGTTGTCCGTTCGTTGTCCGATTGTTGTCCGATTGTTGTCCGATCAATGATCGGACAACAATCGGACAACAATCGGACAACGAACGGACAACGAGCGAGGGCGCCCCATACAAAACACCACATTGCAATCACTTAGCTACAGTCAGGAAAAAGTGGAATTTAACACACTTTGCAAACGCATTTTACAGATACGACAAATCAATTTAGCGGCGTAAACAAATTATTCGTACCTTTGCAATTCCTATAAAAAGAGCCATACATAAATTAATGTCAGACAATCAACATAATACACTCAGAACTAACAAAAAGATATTCGGCACATTGTGCGGAATAGGTGCCGCGGTATGCTATGGCACCAACCCTCTCGGGGCACAACTGTACAGCGAAGGTATGCAGCCGGCAAGTGTGCTCTTCTGGCGCTTCGGACTGGCATTCATCATCATAGCCATAGTTATGATGTTCCGCAAGGAGAGCCTGCGCATCAACAGGCACGAGTTCAGGGCTTTGACGGGCCTGGGGCTGCTCTTTCTGGCATCGTCGCTTACGCTTTATATGAGCTTTAAGCTGATGGCCGTAGGCGTGGCCTCAACCATATTGTTCGTCTATCCGGTCCTTACCGCAGGCATAATGGCATTGTTTTTCAAAGAGCGGCTGACGTTCTCCACCATACTGTCTATCGTGCTCTCGTTCGTCGGCGTCCTGCTCCTTTACTGGAGCCCCGACGGGACGCGCCTGTCGGCGACAGGCATCGTGCTTGTGCTCATATCTGCCCTCACCTACGCTGTATACATCATCGTGATGAACCGCGCAAAGCTCAATATGTCGTCGTTTAAAATCAACTTCTATGTATTAATCTACTGTGCGCTGGGAAATCTTGCGATGGCCTTCTGCTCGGGCGGGCTGCAGGTGCCTCAAAACGCCACGAGTTGGCTATGTGTAAGCTGGCTTGCAGTAGTGCCCGCGATATTGGCGTTGGTGATGATGGTCTATGCTGCCAAGTATATAGGCTCGACGCCTACCGCCATTATGGGCGCCCTTGAGCCTACGACGGCCGTGCTGATAGGCATTTTCCTCTTCGGCGAGCCGTTCACCTCACGTCTGGCAGTCGGCATCGCTCTGATCTTCGCAGCCGTAATCATTATTGCCCTCAAAAGCAATAAAAAAGAAAAAACGTCGTTAAATCAGTAATAATTATGGAAGTAATAATAGGCAATATAATTGGAAGTAAAAAAAGGAAGTTAAGCGCTACGCGCAGGACTATACAAAATCATTTGTCCTTCTATAAATCCCACCTTAACTCCCAATTAAAATTCCACTTTAACTTCCTTTAAACCTTTTCAACCTTTAAAACCCTTCAAACAATATAATGTCACATTTAACCCTCCTTCTGATATTCCTTCTTGGCGCAATGGGCATCTCGTTCCTCTGCTCCATCCTTGAGTCGGTGCTGATGTCTACGCCATTGTCGTACATCACGATGCGCGAGGACGCAGGCTTCAAGCCCGCCAAGCGTTTCAAGGAATACAAGACCGACAACGGCAAGCCTATTGCCGCCATACTGTCGCTCAACACGATAGCCAACACGATAGGCGCCGCCGGCGTAGGCGCACAGGCTACCCAAGCCTTCGGCAGCCAGTGGTTCGGATTAGTGTCGGCCATCACGACAATACTGATACTGGTCTTCTCGGAAATCATCCCCAAGACCATCGGCACCACCTACTGGAAACGGCTTATGGGCTTCACGGCCCGAACGATACGGGTGCTTATCGTGCTGATGTACCCCCTTGTGCTGCTTATAGGCTTGCTTACCAAGCTCTTCTCGCGCCACGGCGAGGATGAGGCCACTGTGAGCCGCGAAGAGGTGGCTGCAATGGCCGATGTAGGCGAGGACGAAGGCGTGCTGGACGAGGACGAGAACAAGATCATTCAGAACGTCATCAAGCTCGATGGCGTGAAGGCCTACGACGTGATGACCCCCCACTCGGTGGCAGCAGTGGCCCCCGAATCGATGACACTCAAGGAGTTCTACAAAGTGGAGGAATACAGCCACTTCAGCCGCATTCCCGTCTATGCCGACGATCCTGAGTACATCACCGGCTACATCCTGCGCAGCGATGCCCTCGAAGACCTGGCAGAAGACAAGTTCAACAAGCGCCTGAAGGACATCAAACGCGACATACCGCTCTTCAACGAGGAGCAGTCGGTCAGCGAGATATGGGATTCGCTGCTCAAACACAAGGAGCAGATAGCAATCATCATTGACGAATATGGCGGATTCCAAGGTATCTTGACACTTGAGGACATCATAGAGACCATTCTCGGCCTCGAAATCATCGACGAGAACGACGAGGTAAGCGATATGCAGCAGTTCGCCCGCGAACGCTGGAAGCAGCGTCAACGCCGCTTCAAGAGCATACGTCTGCCCGAGGACGAGGAGAACGGAGAACGAAGAACGGAGAACGGAGAACAGGAAACGGAAAGCTGAAACCGTAGGGGCTTACCCCTGTGTAAGCCCTAAACTTAATGGCTTACCCCAGTGTAAGCCCAAATCAACAACCAAATAATAACGAAATTAAAAATGAACATTGCAGCATTGGTCTCGGGAGGTGTTGACAGTTCGGTCGTGGTGCATCTGCTCAAAGAGCAGGGCTACACGCCCGACATATTCTATATCCGTATCGGTATGGAGGCAGAGGACGGCTACATCGACTGCCCCGCCGAGGAGGACATAGAGATTACATCCTATATAGCAAAGAAATACGGCTGCCGCTTTGAAGAGGTCAACCTGCATAAGGAGTATTGGGACAACGTGGTAAGCTACACCATCGAATCTGTCCGCAAAGGCCTCACTCCCAACCCCGACGTGATGTGCAACCGGCTCATCAAATTCGGTGCCTTCAACGACAAGCGCGGGCAGGGCTACGACCGCATCGCCACAGGACACTACGCGCAAGTTGATGAACGGAGAACGGAGAACGGAGAACGGAGAACCTTCCTCGCTACCGCCAAGGACCCCGTCAAGGACCAGACCGACTTCCTCACGCAGCTCACCTACCCACAGATAGCCAAAGCTATGTTCCCCATCGGCCACCTGATGAAAAGCGAGGTGCGGCAGCTGGCCCACGATGCGCACCTTCCCTCGGCCGACCGCAAGGACAGCCAGGGCATCTGCTTCCTTGGCAAGATAAACTACAACGACTTTATACGCCGCTATCTTGGCGAACGGGAGGGCAAGATTGTCGAACTCGAGACCGGCAAGGTGCTGGGCACCCACAAAGGCTACTGGTTCCACACCATCGGCCAGCGCAAAGGCCTATACCTCAGCGGCGGACCGTGGTTTGTGGTCAAGAAGGACATCGACGAAAACATCCTCTACGTCAGCCAGGGCTACACCCCCGAAGCACAGTACGGCAAGGAAATCAACCTGCTCGGCTTCCACTACCTCAGCGCCGACATCTGGAACACTCCCGCCGACGGTAGCCCCGCCGACGACTGGAGCGTCCCCGTCAAATTCAAGATACGCCACACCCCCGAGTTCGCCGAAGGACTCCTTTCGCGCGTCGACGACCCCGTCTACGGCACCCTCTTCCACCTCAGCAGCGACACCAAGATACAAGGCATCGCCTCCGGCCAGTACGCCACCATCTACGACCACGACGCCCACCTCGTCGTGGCCACAGGAATGATCGTCTGAAAGCGGAAAACGGAAAGCGGAAAGCGAGGCTGCCGCGGTCTATTCACAATTCACTAATCACAATTCACTATGTATTGTTAGGTCGCGGCGAAAATAAAAAAAACGCCGAAACGGTATACTGAATCGTTTTTATTCGTAACTTTGCAGAGTGAACATTAGGTTCACAAAGCATCACAGAACACTAATTGTCAAAGATTTAGATGGCGTTCGCCTAAGAATTTTATGACAATTTGTTGTCTTTTATGAGTCTGTCACTGATTTTATCAGCATTTTTTAACTAGAAAAACTAAATTAACAAGATATGAAACATATACTAAATTTTTTTTTGATAGCATTACCGCTGATGGCGGCGATGCTGCTGCCCAGGTCGGCTCAGGCACAACAGCCAGAGTGGCTATTGTTTTTGCAACGCATAGCTGATTCAAATTACTACGATGCCGTGAAGACTGCACAAGGCAAGTTGCATTTTATGATTCCAATAAGATTTAGTCACGGACTATTCAATGAGAGTAATGTCGACAATGGCTATGTCTACTTCAGTTCCGACGGCCAAACCAATGTGCCTATTCTTGAATATACAGCAACGACTTTCCGGGTGCTGTCTGGCACCGTCGTGTTCACTTCGGCAAGTGACGGCGCAAATGCCACCTTCAATACCGACGCCAACCAAACACACAATTTATCATCCACTTTACTCGAAGTCGAAACCGTAACGAAATATAATGTTATTGACTATACTTCAGTATATTTTGAGTTCGACTGGTATCCGTCCGAGGAGGCCCTCTCAACCAACATCACAGCCGGTGTACAATACCAATCTACGGTAACGACACGCGCTTCCCATTGGGTTATAACCCCCCAAAC
>JAEEGF010370103.1_pt1 | contig 10379 bp, 6 predicted proteins | sample 9134171 | NCBI WGS metagenome assembly JAEEGF01 (sample SAMN16246542, study PRJNA631951) | gut metagenome | biome: gut microbiome; feature: rumen; material: AP-attached | host: Bos | place: Iran: Karaj | collected 2018-10 | reverse complement strand
CAGACGGTTTGGGAACTCCAGCATGAGACGTTTCACAATGTCGGCGGTACCATCGGGCGAATTGTCCTCAATGATTAGCATATCGAACTCCTTTGGGAGTGAGAAGACCTTGCGGATAATGGCCTCGATGTTCTCCTTCTCGTTGTAGGTAGGTGTTATAACAAGTGTGTCTGACATATCAAAAAAAACTATAAATTGCGGTGCAAAGATACAACTTTTTCCCGACATACGAAAAAATATACAATAAAAAGGACTTGTGACCGTTACTATCAACATTAAAAAGAGGCTCGTGGCATGAAGCATATTTTTGTAGTTAATCCCTGCGCGGGACGCGAAGACAAAGGCGACGATATTGCCGCTGCTTTGGATGTGCTGGCGTTCGATGCCGAGATTTATGAGACGACCGAACCACGCGATGCCACACGTTTCGTTGCCGACCGCATACGCATGTGCGGTGGAGAGACGCTCCGTTTCTACTCCTGCGGTGGTGACGGCACACTGAACGAGGTGGTGAGCGGAGTCATGGAAGCGGGTGACGGAGAACGAAGATTGGAAAACGTGGAAGTGGCCTGCTACCCCTGCGGTAGCGGCGATGACTTTGTGCGCTACTGGCCAGGGGCTGACTTCACCGACCTGACGGACCAGATACAGGGCGAGGCTGTGAAGGTGGACATCATGCGCCTAGGCAGTCGCTACTGCATCAACACCCTAAACTTCGGCTTCGAAGCCGCCGTGTGCCACACCATGGCCAATGTGCGGCGAGTGCCCATCCTCGGCGGCAGCATGGCCTATACCTCAGGCATCGTCGCAAGTCTGACCACTGGACGTCACAACCGGTGCCGCGTGACGGTTGACGGCGAGGCGTGGCTCGACGGCGAAGTGATGCTGCTCTCTGTGGCCAACGGTCAGTATGCCGGCGGTGGCTACCACTGCGCCCCGCGCGCCAAGAACGACGACGGGAAACTTGAGGTCATGGTCGTGAAGCCCATGTCGATAATTCGCTTTGCCCGACAGATAAAATACTACAAGAACGGGGAACTGATTGAACGCGAAGAGTTGCGCTCAGTAGTGAGCTACCGTCGCGGAAAACACATAGAAATAGATCCGCTGGGTGACTCCTACGTTGCCACCGACGGCGAGATAGTGCCCGGCAACCGCTTCGACGTGCAGTGCTTGCACCACGCCATCAACTTCGTCGTACCATCAAAAACCAAGCATTAATTACCAATCACAGGACATGGAAAGCTTACCTGCAATCTTCATGGATTTGGCACTGATCCTCATCACAGCCGGCGTTATCACCGTCATCTTCAAATGGCTCAAGCAGCCGTTGGTACTCGGCTACATCCTGGCTGGTTTCTTTATAGGACCTTACTTCAAGTGGTTCCCCGTCATCACCGACCCAGGCAACGTCCACGTGTGGAGCGACATCGGCATTGTGTTCCTGATGTTCGCACTTGGCCTTGAGTTCAGCATCAAAAAATTGAAGAAAGTAGGTGCCACAGGAGCCATCACTGCCCTCACCGAACTGGCCATCATGTTCCTCATAGGCAACACCGTCGGGCATCTCATCGGTTTCTCGTCGATGGACTGCATCTTCCTGGGATGCATGCTTTCCATCTCGTCCACGGCAATCATTATCAAGAGTTTCGATGACCTGAAACTCAAGCAGCAGAAGTTCACATCGACAGTCACTGCCGTGCTGGTTGTCGAAGACCTTATCGCTGTACTCTTGCTGGTGGTGCTAAGCACCATTTCAGTCAGCAAGACCTTCGACGGCGGCCAGCTGGCCATGAGCATGGTCAAGCTGGTCTTCTTCCTCATCGTGTGGTTCGTCTTCGGCATCTACCTCATCCCTACCTTCCTGCGGTGGATGCGAAAATACATGACAGAAGAGACGCTGCTGCTTGTTGCCGTGGGACTCTGTTTCGCCATGGTGGTTCTTGCCGCCAAAGCAGGCTTTTCGACTGCTCTCGGCGCTTTTGTCATGGGTGCCATCCTTGCTGAAACCATTGAAGCCGATGTCATACACCGCCTCATAACCCCATTGAAGAACCTTTTCAGCGCCGTCTTCTTCGTCTCGGTGGGTATGCTGATACAGCCCGCTGTGCTGGGGCAGCACTGGCTCACGGTGCTTATCATCGCCGCCAGCATCATTCTCTTCAAGAGCATGGCCGCCACCACAGGCGTGCTGCTCAGCGGCAAACCATTGAAGACAGCCGTGCAGAGCGGTTTCTGCTTCTGTCAGATCGGCGAGTTCTCGTTCATCATCGCCGGCCTGGGCCTCAGTTACGGAGTCATCGACCAGAACCTCTACCCCATCATTGTTTCCGTTTCCATACTCACCACTTTCGTTACTCCTTACATGATCAAAGGGGCCACCCCATTCTATAACTGGCTGGAGCCACGCCTGTCCGACAAGGTTAAGAAACACCTTGAGCATTACAGCGAGCATGCCTTCGGCGACGATGGCGACAAAGCCGCCCTCCCTCTCTTCATCCGCAAGCAGCTTACTGGGATTCTGCTGCATGGTGCCATTCTTGCTGCCATAGTGCTGCTCTCGCTGGGTCTGCTGCGTCCCTTCCTCGACAACCTCATAGGCGAGATCGGCATCCCTCAAATATGGAGCCGACTGATAGGACTCCTCGGCACACTGGTCATCATGGCACCTTTCCTTTGGGCAGTGTCTGTGAAGAACGTAAGTCGAAAAAAAATACGTGAGTTGTTCGACACCTACCGTTTCTCGCAAGCCGTCATCATTCCCATCTTTGTACTCCGCTATTTTGTGGCCCTCTTCGCTGTGGGCGCTGTCATAGCAGGCTATGTCGACATCGCCGTGGGCTTCCTCATGGTTCTGGCCATCATCGTCGTAGCCGTGGTGCTCTTCTCGCGCAAAGCCGACGGATTCTACAGCCGCATTGAAGAAAGCTTCACCAAGAATTTCAACTCCCGACAGGCTCAGGCGGCCTTCCACATTCCCAAAGGCATGGAGAACGAATTCGCCATGGAACGCATCCGCATGACGGCGGCATCGCCTCTCGCTGGCAAATCACTTGCACAAAACCAGTTGCGCGAGCGCTACGGTGCCAATATCGTCACCATCGAGCGTGGCGATGACATCATAGACATGCCCAGCAAGGATCAGATACTGATGCCCGCCGACGTGCTCACCGTCATAGGCACCGAAGACCAAGTCAGCGCCATTCGGGCCGACATCGAGAAGGAGGCCGACATGCTGGTGCACGACCACTCGGACCACGAGATGCACATGTACCGCTACCACGTCGAGGCCGGTGGCCCCCTGTGCGGCCTGCCAATAAGCACCTCGGCCCTCGCCACCAAGCACCACGCCATGGTCATAGCCATAGAGCGTAACGGGCAACGTATTGTAAATCCCAACCGCCACATCGTCTTCCAGCACGACGACCTCATCTGGTTTGTAAGTCCCGAAGAGCTCACACTTACAGGATTTGAAAAGAAAATGGTGGAAATATAAAGGGAACGATATACTTGTTGGCTCTTTTGGAGATTTTCTCCGTGAAAAACGCGGGAACGTCAGGGCAGTTCCCAATATCTTTATTTTTGATGCCGTAGTCAACCACGGTGTGTTTGGATCCTCACGGCTCTCTGCGTTCAGTGCCGCCGAGGAGGGAATCTTACCAGTCGTAATGCATCTCTAAAGGCCGACCAAAGTCGCGAAAAGGTGGTATTCATTATCAGTTACTTACAGGTTATCCAACGGTTGAAACCGTTGAACAGCCGTCGAACAGCCGTAGAATATGCTGAAAACAAACAAATTATAAAACGCCAAAATATTGAAGATTCTACTGCCAACAGGTATATAAATTCCAATATAAAACAATATTCCACACATAAAGGCGTTATACCATCGTAATAAACCTCTGTTGACAGATGAAAAGAACAACCTTATTGATACTGGTCGCCACATTACTAATGAGCATGCCCAGGCTACATGCCCAAAACGACCGCGGGTTTGAGATTGCCAAGAACCTCGAGATTTTCGCCAATGTCTACAAGAACCTAAACCTTAACTATGTAGATGATGTGGATCCCGGCAAGACCATCAAGGTGGCCATTGACGCCATGCTTGCCTCGCTCGACCCATATACCAACTACTTCCCTGAAAGCCAGATGGAGGACGTAAAGCTGCAGTTGCTTGGACAATATGGCGGCGTAGGCGCCATCATAATGCAACGCGGCGACTCCATATACATAAGTGAGCCTTACAAGGGATTGCCTGCCGCCGAAGCAGGCCTGAAAGCTGGCGACCGCATTGTTGCCGTCGACGGTCAGAGCACCAAGGGCAAGAAAACGTCCGATGTGAGCAGTGCCATGCGCGGCCAGGCTGGCACCGATGTCACCCTCAAGATTGAGCGTGCCGGCAAGGAGTTCGACTGCACCCTGAAACGCCGTGAAATAAAACTGCCCAATGTACCCTACTTCGGCTACGTTGGCAACAACAAAGACTATGGCTATATCAAACTCGACGAATTCACAACTGATGCCGCAAAACATGTACGCGAAGCCTTCGTGGAGTTGAAGAAAAGCAAGCCCGACATGAAGGGTATAATCCTTGACCTGCGCGGCAATGGCGGCGGTTTGATGAACGAGGCAGTCGACATTGTCAACATCTGGGTGCCGAAAGGCACGCTGGTGGTGGAAACCAAAGGCAAGGTGGCCAGCAAAAACATGAAAAGCTACACACGCATGGCTCCCGAGGACACCGAGATACCGGTGGCGGTGCTTATCGACAACGCCTCAGCCTCGGCCAGCGAGATTGTAAGCGGCAGCCTGCAGGACCTTGACCGCGCCGTCATCGTAGGACAGCGCAGCTATGGCAAGGGGTTGGTACAAAACATACTGCCCATGGCCTACAACAGCCAGATGAAAGTGACCGTGAGCAAATACTATATTCCCTCGGGCCGCTGCATACAGGCCATCGACTACAGCCACCGCGATGAGAATGGCAAGGCCGTAAAGGTGCCCGACTCGCTAAAGACCGCCTTCAAAACCAAAGGGGGCCGCACGGTCTACGACGGCTTCGGCATAGAACCCGACGTGGAGGTGGAACCAGAGTACATGTCGAATCTCGGTGTTGCTTTAGCCCAGAAGTTCCTCGTATTCGACTATGCCACCGATTATTACCGCAGCCACACTGAAATCGCTCCCGCGGACGAGTTCGAAATCAGCGATGAACTCTATTCCGATTTCTGCCGTTACCTCAAGGAGAAAAAACTCACATACAACACCATCACCGAACGCGTAATCAAGGAGCTGCGAGAAGTAGCCCAGCAGGAGAAATACGACACCGCCATCGCCGAGCAACTGAAAGCCATGGAACAAGCCCTCGAAAAAGAGAAAGAAGGCGACCTGATGAAACACCGCGAGGAGGTCTGTGAGATGCTCAAAGCAGAACTACTCAACCGCTACTACTACGACGAAGGGCGCATACAGGGAGCCTTGAGAAGCGACAAAGTGCTGAAGCGGGCGATGGAAGAGATGAAATCTAAGAATTAAGAGTTAGATTTTAGTTTTTTTAAACAAACATTGTTTAAGACTTCGGTACATAGGCGCATCTACTTGATACTGCTCACGCTTCTGGGCGGTTGCATGGTGACGTCGACTTGGGCGTCGAATCTTGTGTGGGTGCTGCTTGGCGTCAACTGGCTGTTTGAAGGACGATGGCGTGAGAAATGGCAGATGGCCCGCGAAAGCCGCCTACTGCATTCTTTCTTAGGACTATACCTGATACTACTCATCGGCATGATATGGACCGAAAACCAGCCTTTTGGTTGGTCACTGCTACAGGTCAAGCTGCCGCTTCTATGTGTTCCACTGGTTCTCCTAACCACACGTCCGCCACGAGGGCATGTCCGCCATCTAATTCTATGGGCCTATGCCACCACCGTGCTTGTAGTCTCCATCATAGGACTGGTACGTATGATTACCATCCCTGACCTGCCCTACCGTGAAACCATACCCTACATCTCGCACATACGTTTTGCTCTCAACTGTTGCATGGTGGTCTTCCTCTGTGCCTCCGTAGTCTCACGGCGGCGCTCAGTGCTGCAGAAAGCCATAGCCTTGACGGTAATGCTATGGATGCTGGCCTTCGTGGTATTGCTGCATTCCTATACCGCCGTAGCCGTACTCGTGGTGGTGTCGTTGGCCGTAATGCTGGCCCATTGGCGCCGCTGGCCACTGATAGCAATGTGGGTGCTCCTCGTGGGAGCCTTTGCCACCGCAGTAGGTGTGGAAGTGCGCAACTACTACCGCATGGTGCCAATGGCCATAGAACCGTTGCATCCGTTTACTGAGAATGGCAACCGATATATGCACGCTCGCGACGGCATCGTCGAAAACGGGAACTACATAAACGACTACGTCTGTCCTGACGAGTTGCGTCGTCAGTGGGAACTGCGCAGTTCCCTACCTTACGACAGTTGCACTGCCTCGGGTTACACCGTTGAACCCACACTCGTGCGCTACCTCAACAGCCTCGGGCTTACCAAAGACAGTGCCGGCGTAGCCGCTATGAGCGACGACCAGATAGCTGCCGTAGAACGCGGTGTAGCCAACGTCGCCTATGAGAGCGGCAATCCGCTACGCAAGATGGTATACGTAATGCTGCTCGAACGCGAATACTATGTCCATACACATGCCGTGACTGGTTTCACCATGCTGCAGCGATTCGAATTGTGGAAAGCCACCCTCGGCGTCATTGCCGAGCATCCGTGGTTCGGAGTAGGCACAGGCGATGTCGTTGACGCAATGCAGGAGCAACTTGTAGAAAGCCACTCCGAACTATCAGGACGCAACATGCGCAGCCACAGCCAGTATCTCGGACTTATCGGTGCTATCGGCGCGGTAGGATTCATTGCGATAGCGTTGCTGTTCCTGCGCCCTCTTTTCGTAAAGTCGCGATTGAGGAAACTGTCACCCCTGATGCTTGCGTGGACTCTCACGATGCTCCTCTCCATGTTCACCGAGGACACTCTCGACACCCTGGCAGGCATACTGTTCTGCACCTGGTTCCTCGCCTTCCGTCCCAACCCCTGCCATTCCTCACGCTGACGCCCTCCGACGGCAGGGTGAAGTATGGCAGTTCTTTGGTTGTTCTTTGGCCTAAACCAAAGAACAACCAAAGAACAACCAAAGAACAAGCGGTTAAAATACTGTGTCTGTAAAGCTTACGCTAGCGCTCTATGATAAGCACCTTCGAGGTGGTGCCGGCGGCGGTCTCCACCGTGACGATGTATTGCCCGGCAGGCCACTCTTCGGTTGTCAAGGTCCAGCGGTCGGTGGCCATGGTTTGGCTGTAGACTTTTGCGCCGCGCGTATCGTAGACCTCTATCATCCTGATGCCCTGGCTGGCGCTCACCGTCACCTGCCCCGCCGCCGGGTTGGGCGACAGCGTGAACTGCTCCGCCTCGGCAGCATCGATACCTTCACCGTTTTGGTTGACATATACAGGTGCGCTCCACGGGCTGTAGGCATAGCCTCCAAAGCGGCAGCGGGCGCGGACATAGGCCACATACTGCGTGTCGGGACTGAAGTCGATGATGCCGCTCATAGCCTGTTTATAGTCCAGCTTTATGCCGTCGTCGGGGTCGGTGCCCACGGGGCCATAACTGAGCTGCCAGTCGCGGTGTCCTTCGCCGCGCTGCCAGCGGAAGAAGGACTGCGTGGCACTCGAGCGAAACACCTGCAGCCCCTGCACTGTCGGACAAGTGTCGCAGTCGCGACGGATGATGGGCCAGACCATCGGATAGAAAGGATACTCTCCGTATATCCAAGGATCGTCGGGTGTCGTCATATTCCTTATTACGCGGTAACTCATTGGGGGATATATAAATGTATCGACAGGAGTGTCGTGAACCTCCTTATACCCACACATCCAGTGATTTGCTGAAATGGAATCAAAACGCATTTCACTACATGACACATAAAAAGAATCAGTTAAATCCAGCTCGTTGTCAAAATATGCTTCTAAAATAATTACGGGGCGATAGTGATCTAGCGGAGGGTTTAAACTACATTCCATTGGTTGATATAATCTGCATGTTGCTGTATCGAATGTTGTGTCCAATGTGACAGATTTTAACAAAGACAGACGATCTCCTATCGGTTGATATATTCTAACCACAAGACTGTCCCCAAATATTCTTGTATGATTCAAAAAGGGATATAATCGTGACAGCTGGTCACTAATCGTTTGATTTGGAAGGTTCCAACCGTCCCACCAGAAAGGAAAAGCAATGCCAATAACATGTAACAAGGAATCCGGATAGAAACCAATAGCGAAATCCCCATTAAGTATATCTCCCATAGGAATAGAATATGTCGCCCATGCAGCATAAGATGTGGAATATATAGCTGGAGAACAAGCGGCTCCATTATGGCTGGTATCATGCATATCGCTGAGAGGGTGGTCCATATAAAACTGCGGCATACCGATATAATATGGCAGTGTGTCGTGCTGGGCTGACATACTGAATGTCATTGCGACAAACAAACCGAATAAAAGTATTTTCTTCATGATTATATCTATTTTCGTTATTTACTCATATGAATAGCATGCGTTGTCAATAGGACAAACAATCGGAGTTAAACTAAATGGGGGAAGTGACACATTATTATTATTTATCTTATCTATACTTAAAGAATAATTAATTGGAGAGAGTTTTTTGATAAGTTTAATATACATTTTGTTGTCATCCGGGCAGTTTGGCATACTATGCGGCAGAGCGGCGGTTCTATCCTGAAGATACACCAATCCGCTACACATCGATATAAAACGTTTCCCGTCAATCGGACTCAACGACTTGTATTCTCTGCCGTCGGGAGTTAGCATGTCTGTGTAATAACTACTTGTTGGGAACGGGTCGAGTTGTATAAAATTGGCCGAATCGGTAATCCATTGCAACAATTCGATTTTTTTCAAATCTTTAAGATATATCATTTCCGTCGGATTCTCCTTCTCTGGCTTCTGGAATTGCTGTGAATATGGATTAGTCAAAAAATTAGAATCTATAACTCGCAAGCGGGTATAGTATGTGGCATTTTCGTAATAAACATACGACATGGCAAAAACATCGTCATGCAGTGTTACACCTTTCACGGCATCATTTGCCTCTCCCCAATTCGGCAAATAGTAATTATTGTTGGGCGTCAAACTGCAAATATCCGCAACCACCGACGCCCTCTTCCCAACGGCAAACCATGGATATCTGGACGAAAGAAGAATCGTCTTTATATCATGGCCTAACACTATAACATACGATGATGTCAGTATTATGTCGTCAACAAAAATCTTACATCCGTATTCGAATGGCAAGAAAATAGGTAAATCAGCCACATCACACGGTGATGGCGTAAAAGCATCGTTAATCTCAACAACTTTACAACAACCTTGGTCAAAATTTAATTCTTCATTTCCAATGGCAACCACTTTATACCTCCCACCATGTTCGTATGCCACAAGTTTAGTCAATGTTTTTGGTGCTATTTCAGTACTGGAATAATTGTTAAGAGTGTGTATATTTATATTAAAAGGAGCACTACCTAACAAAACATTTATATCAAAATAACCATAGAAAGCTTTGTGGTCTGAACCATCAAAATAATATCCACAAAAGAAAGCATAATCGTCAACAATATAAATGTCGTTGACGGTAAAATCACTGTTAATCGGAATTCCTGAAATTGGTAGCAAAACCGGCGCCATTTTAACAATCAAATTGGGGACGGGTACAGGCAAAGATACTATGTTACTAAAATCAGCATGGTCTATTAGACAAAAAACAGAAGTTGTGGAACTCTGTTTTACAAAAGCCACAGACATATTATTCTTCCAATAACGCACTGGACTTTTGTTGAAATTATAAATATTAGATAATGTCGCGGAATCAATCGTTGCTGTATATCTGACCTGTGCATAGGTTGTGGCAAATGCTAGAACGAAAACTAGCAAAACGAATAATTTGAAATAATTCTTTTTCATAATAATTTGATTATGCAAAATTACAATTTTTTTGAATCTTAACCTGAGTTCGATTTTAAATTATCGTGTTTTCAATATGTTGAATTTAACGCTTAATAAGTGTTAAAACATTTTGTCATATCAAGGGATTTTCGTACCTTTACAATTGGAAATCAAACAAATAAACGAATAATCCCATGAATTTATCCAAAGACAAAGTTACGGAAATTTTCTATTTTGCGGACAATTTCTGCAAAGAATTCTACAAATCCATTGAGGCCCACGCCATAGAGGAGTCCGGAAAAGCAAGACGGGAGCCCAAAAGGAAGCCTAAGATGTCATCCGGAGAAGTAATCACCATCATGGTATTGTTCCA